>LQAG01000285.1_pt1 | contig 17549 bp, 27 predicted proteins | sample 1535801 | NCBI WGS metagenome assembly LQAG01 (sample SAMN04331584, study PRJNA305678) | bioreactor metagenome | isolation source: bioreactor_3 inoculated with Wadden Sea sediment 1st replicate of a... | place: Germany:Bremen | reverse complement strand
ATGGCCGTGAGAATTATCGATACGATTCAAAAGGAGTAACCGATCATGGCAGAGGAAAAAAATAATGACCCTAAATCCGTCAAAACAAATGTCAAAAAACGATATTGATCTGATTCTGGATATTCCACTGGAATTGACCGTGGAACTGGGACGGACAAAATGCTGGTGAACAATCTGCTTCAGCTGGGCCAAGGCTCGATTATCGATCTGGATAAAGAGGCGGGAGAAACCCTGGATATTCGTGTGAACGGTAAACTGGTGGCCCGGGGGGAAGTGGTGGTGGTCGAAGAAAAATACGGCATTCGGGTGACCGACATCGCCAGCCCGCTGGAGCGGGTCAAGTCATTGACCTGAAACCGCTTTCCGAAACCTAATTGAATCCACAGCCCGGGGAGGCGACATGGAAGGGATTGTCGAGGTAAGCCTGATCGGCACTGTTTTGAAAACAGGGATGATGCTGGCGCTGGTCCTGGCGGTCATGATCGGTGTTTTGTATGCCATGCGCCGATTTCTGTCCGTGGGCAACCGCCATCAGGGGGAGTTGGATATCAAACGCCTGGGGACGTTTTACCTGTCTCCCAAGGAACGGATCGAAGTGATGGAGATCTCAGGGGAACGCATTGTTCTGGGCGTGGCTCCGGGACGAATCAACTATATCACAACTCTTCGATACGGCAATGACGGATATGAGATTTAACGTCAAAAAAGGCCGCAACGGCTTGAATCCTCTATGGACGTGTGTGGGGATCGCGTTGCTGTGCCTGGCGGGATGGGGACTTGTCGACGTCTGGGCCGCAGATATGGTGCTCCCGTCGATTCAGCTGGGGATGAAAACCAGTGATGACCCCGCAGACGTGTCTGTCCTGCTTCAGACGATTTTTCTTTTGACAGTGGTGGCCTTGGCACCGTCGATCCTGATACTGATGACCTCTTTTACAAGGCTGGTGGTGGTGCTTGCGTTTCTGCGGCAGGCTTTAGGAACCCAGCAAACCCCTTCCAATCAGATCATTGCCGGTCTGGCTCTTTTTTTGACGGTGTTCATCATGATGCCGGTGGGAAAACAGATCAATGATACCGCGCTTCAACCCTATTTGAACGAAGAAATATCCCAGCAGGCCGCTTTGGACAATGCCATGGGACCCATCCGGCAGTTCATGTTCAAACAGACGCGGGAAAAGGATCTGGCGCTGTTCGTCAAACTGTCTGAGATCACCAAGCCGGCCAACCGGGATGAGATCTCCATGTTTGTCCTGATTCCGGCCTTTGTGATCAGTGAGTTGAAACTGCGTTTATTATCGGGTTTGTGTTGTTCGTCCCCTTCCTGATCATTGACATGGTCGTTGCCAGTGTGCTGTTGAGCATGGGAATGATGATGCTGCCGCCGGTCATGATATCTCTGCCGTTCAAATTGATGCTGTTTGTCCTGGTGGATGGATGGAACCTGATCATCACATCTCTGATTGACAGTTTTGCTTTGGGTTAACCAAGGCCCTCAGTTCTGAAAAAAGGTGAATGCGCCTTTCGGCATCGCCTGGAATACGATTTCATCAACCCCATGAACCCCAGGAGTTGAAATGACCCCACCAGTTTGTTGTCAACTTTGCCAGAGAAGCCATTCAGGTGACCATCCTGGTGTCATTGCCCATATTGAGTCTGGGACTGGCAGCCGGTCTGGTGATCAGCATCTTTCAGGCGGTGACGCAGATCAATGAAATGACCCTGACCTTTGTGCCCAAAATACTGGTGGTGCTGCTGGGGCTTTTGTTTCTGGCGCCCTGGATGCTGGAACATATGATGACCTTCACTATTGCCGTCATGGAACATTTTCCTGACTATATCCGGCAGTGATGGATGGGTTTGCATGCCTGTCGACTTTGACACCATTGAAGGTTTTATCTGGTGCTGACCCGGCTCAGCGTAATGATTTTCATGCTGCCATTTTTCAATACACGGGTGTTTCCGGTTCTGGTCAAGGCCGGATTTTCTCTGCTTTTGACCATCGTGCTTTTTCCGGTCCTCTCCATGGAGAATGCCCGCTTTCCCGACTCCATGACTGCGTTTGCCGGATTGATGGCAGTTGAGTTGACGGTCGGGATGATCCTGGGCCTGATGATTTTGGCGGTTTTCGAAGGTATCCGCCTCATGGGACAGGTGGTTGGGTTTGAAACCGGGTTTGCGATTGCCAATGTGTTTGATCCCCAGAGCGGGGCCCAGATATCGCTTTTGGCCAATTTTGCGTTTTTTGTTTCCATGGTCCTGTTTCTGCTTTTCAACGGACACCACATCCTGATTCATGCCATAAAGGAAAGCTTCGATATTCTGCCCGTCGGATCAATGGCTCCGGATCCGGCCCTTGTGGGGATCATGCTTTCAAAAACCGGAGAGATATTTGTCATCGCTCTGAAAATCGGGGCCCCTGCCATTGCCGCCCTGTTTCTGACCAAAGTGGCGTTCGGATTGATTACCAACTGATTCCCCAGATGAACATCATGATTGTGGCATTTCCGGTTCAGATCGGTGTGGGGTTGTTTTTTTTTCAGCATCTGTATGATAGCCTTGATGCGGTTTATGGAAACATATGTGGAACAGTTGGGACGGTTCCTGGTGGATCTGTTGAATCTGCTGGCTGTTTAAGAAATTCATAAGGAAAAGGCGGAAAACCGGCAATGGCGGATGAATCCTTTGAAGACAAAACTGAACAGGCAACCCCTAAAAAACGCAGAGATGCCCGGAAAAAAGGGGAGGTCGCCAAAAGCCGGGAACTGCCCTCGGTGGCGGTGCTGCTGGCGGGCCTGATTACTTTCAGCCTGTTCGGAGTGTATATGTTTGTCCGGATAAAGGAAATGATGGTCTCGACCTTTAAACTACCATTTCACAACACCTTGAGCGTGACGGAGTTCATCCGGTTTTCCGATCAGATGATTCGGTCTTTCTTCGGGATCATGATGCCCATGGCCGGAATGATCGTTCTGGCGGCGGTGGCTGCCAATATTTTACAGGTGGGGTTTATGGTCAGTGCGGAAAGCATGAAACCCAAATTCTCGAAAATCGATCCGATCAAAGGATTTGGTCGGCTGTTTTCCAAACAATCGGTGATGGAACTGGTCAAATGTATCGTCAAGTTGTTGATTGTGGGGCGTGGGGTATGTGACTCTGCTCGGGGAGATGGACCGGATTCGACTCTGGGATATCTTCCCCATGAAGAGATCATCACCTATATCGCTTTGACAACGTTGAAGCTGTTTGTCCGGTGCGCCCTTGCCATGGTTATTATTGTGGCTATTGATTATGCGTTTCAGAAATGGCAGTTTGAAACCAAGTTGAAAATGAGCAAAAAAGAAGTCAAGGACGAACACAAGGAAGCAGAAGGGGACCCCATGGTCAAATCCCGGATCCGTAGCATTCAGATGCAAATGGCCCGGAACCGGATGATGCAGAATGTGCCGGATGCCGATGTGGTGATCACCAACCCGACCCATTATGCCATTGCCCTGAAATATGATGAGACCATGGCTGCCCCCGGGTCGTGGCCAAGGGAAAAGGGGAAATTGCCCTGAAAATTAAAGAAATTGCAAAAAAGTATCAGGTTTTAATGGTTGAAAACCGAACGCTGGCACAAACTTTGTATCAAATGGTATCAGTGGATCAGGAAGTGCCGCCGCTGTTGTACCAGGCCGTGGCAGAAGTTCTGGCCTATGTATACAAACACAGGAAAAAATAAACAGAACCCGGCCGGCGGGCGTACCGGGAACAGCCGTGAATACATGATTTGGAAGGTTCGATGAATTTCAGACTGATGCAGGTGGAAGGGGGGAGCTGCTCACAGCGGTGGGCGTGGTGACCATCCTCATGGTGATGATCATTCCTTTGCCGTCGGTGATACTGGATGTCCTGCTGGCGTTGAACATCACCATTGCCATCACCATTCTGCTGATTGCCATGTCAACGGAAAAATCCCTGGATTTCGCCATTTTCCCGTCACTTCTGCTGGTGACGACCCTGTTCCGATTGTCGTTGAACGTGGCATCCACCCGGCTGATCCTGCTTCACGGTAATGAAGGGCCGGCCGCGGCCGGCAAGGTGATACAGTCCTTTGGTGGATTTGTCATGGGCGGGAATTACGTGGTGGGTATGATCGTGTTTATCGTTCTGGTACTTATCAATTTTGTGGTCATCACCAAGGGGGCCACCCGGGTGGCCGAAGTGGCGGCACGGTTTACCCTGGATGCCATGCCCGGCAAGCAGATGGCCGTGGATGCCGACCTTAACGCCGGATTGATCAATGAAGCCCAGGCCAAGGAGCGACGCGGGACGATTACCCGGGAGGCGGAGTTCAACGGTGCCATGGACGGCGCGGCCAAATTTGTCAGAGGCGATGCCATTGCCGGTATCGTTATTACCCTGATCAATATTTTGGGGGACTGGTCATCGGGGTGTTCAAGCAGAACATGAGCTTTGTGGACGCAGCCCAGAGTTACATGCTGCTGACTGTGGGAGATGGCTTGGTATCTCAGATTCCGGCGCTGATCATCTCCACGGCTGCGGGGATAGTAGTGACCCGTTCCGCTTCCGAAGGCACCATGGGAAGTGATTTCATCCGTCAGGTGACCCGGTATCCCCGAGCCGTGAACCTGGCTGCGTTGATGGTTTTTTCTTTGGGCTGATTCCCGGACTGCCGCATTTGGCGTTTATTTTTTTGTCCCTGGGAATTGCCGGGGCCAATTATTTTCTGAGAAAACAGGAGGCGGATGCGGAAGCGGCGGATGCAAAAGCGGCCCTGGTCGAGGAACCGGCCTTGACCGGACCGGAACCGGTGGAACATCTGTTGACCGTGGATATCCTGGAAGTGGAGGTTGGGTATGGCTTGATCGGGCTGGTGGACAAGGAGCAGGGCGGTGAGTTTCTGGATCGGGTCCACGCAGTTCGACGGCAGTTTGCCCAGGATGTGGGGCTGATTGTGCCGCCGATTCATATCCGGGACAATCTTCAGATCAAATCCAATATGTATAACATTCTGATTAAAGGGGTGAAAGTCGCCTCCGCTGAATTGATGGTCAATCATTATATGGCCATGGATCCGGGGGATTCGGCCCGGAAGATCGAAGGCATTCAGACGACGGAACCGGCGTTTGACCTGCCGGCGGTGTGGATACCTGAAGACCGGAAAGAAGATGCCAAACTGGCCGGATATACCGTGGTGGACAGCGTCACGATTATGACGACCCATTTAACTGAAATCATTCGAAAGCACGCCTCCGAGCTTCTGGGCAGGCAGGATGTGCAGTCCCTGCTGGACAACCTGTCGTCCCGGTACCCCAAGGTGGTGGAGGAGCTGGTGCCCAATCAGCTTTCGTTGGGCGGTGTTCAGAAAGTGTTGCAGAACCTGCTCCAAGAGAATGTCTCCATTAAAGACCTGTTGACCATTGTGGAGACGCTGGCGGATTTTCGCCCATGACAAAGGACCCGGATCTGCTCACCGAATATGTCCGCCACAAGCTGTCCCGATCGATCATGGCGCCGCATCTCAATGAAGCGGGAGAACTGCATTTGATCACGCTGGGGCCGGATGTGGAGGAACTGTTAATGAAAGGGCTTCAAAAACTGATCACGGCGCATACCTGGCGTTGAGCCCCGGACCTCGGAACCCATCATCCGGTCGGTGCAGAAGCTGGCGGAAAAGGCTCTGATCAACAACGTTCAGCCCATTATTATGACCTCTCCGGGTATCCGGCGCCATTTCAGAAAAATGATTGAAAGTTATGTGCCGTCTGTGATGGTGATGTCCCAGAGTGAACTGCTCAACGATATCCGTTTCAAATCCATTGGTGAAGTGAGTGTGAATGATGCCTCCGTATAAATATTTCGCCGCCACTATCGAGGAAGCCACCGCCTTGATTCGAAGCTCTCTGGTCCTGATGCCATGATTGTTTCAACCAGTCGGATTCAAGGAAAAGATGGAAAGTTGTTTTTGAAATCAGTGCGGTGCCGGGGATGAGGCGGTTGAGACTGTGGGCAAAGAAACCCCGGACGCTTTGCAAGAGATCAAAGGAGAGCTGGTTCGTTTGCAGCAGATGATGACGGTCATGAACGCGCAGGGGTTGTCTGTGCCCCATCTGCTTGAACATCCGGCTTTGATGCCGGTTTGTTCCAGAATGATCCGCCATGGGATAGAAAATGAAGTGATCGGAAAGATACTGGAAAAGGCGGGTGTCCTGGATGAATCCTCCGGTCTGACTTCCCGGGAGGCTGCCCGGCGGGTAGCACAGGCCATCGAACAGATGCTGCCGGTCACGGATCCGTTTTCAGGCAAAGGCAATCAACAGAAGATTGCTGCATTGGTGGGGACCACCGGCGTGGGTAAGACCACGACCATTGCCAAAATGGCGGCAACCCTGATCATGAAGCACCAGAAAAGTGTGGGATTGATTTCCATTGACACCTATCGGATCGGTGCCCGGGAACAGCTGAAGAACTATGCGGATATTTTAGGGATTCCGTGTTTTCAGGCGTTTTCCCCAAAGATCTGCTGCCGGCGTTAAGGCGGATGCAGTCCAGAGATGTGGTGCTGATCGATACTGCCGGCCAGAGTCAGTATGACAGAATCCGTCTTGAAGGGCTGAAAACAATGATCGGCAGCAACGCTTCCATTGATGTCCATTTGTTGTTGAATGTCGGTACGGCTTCTTCGGAGATGAACGAGACGGTTCAACGGTTCAGCCCGTTGGTCTTTAAAACTTATATATTCACAAAACTGGATGAGACACGTATGATGGGCAATATCATCAATCAGGTGGTAAATATCCTAAAGCCATATCTTATGTCACCGCCGGACAGAGCGTACCGGAAGATATCGAAATGGCGGATGGAAAAAAAATATCGGCATTGCTGTTGGAAAACAGGGATGCAGCTGCTTAATAAATCGGAGATAAGCGAATGGATCAAGCTGAAAGGTTGAGAGAGATGGTCAGAAGCAAAACGGATGAAATAGCGGATGCCATCGCAAGCAGGGGATGCTGACCGGAGCAGTGCCGGCAATGCGCCATGGGTGATTTCGGTGACCCAGCGGAAAGGGGGGGGTCGGTAAAACCAACATTGTGGGGAAATCTGGCGGTATCTTTCCAGCGAAAGGGGAAAAAAGTGCTCGTGTTTGATGCGGACCTGGGTCTGGCAAATATTGATATCATTTTCGGAATTCATCCGAAGGATAATATTGACGCCGTGATCCGTGGAGAAAAAAACTGTCCGAGATCATTGTCCAGGGTCCGGAAGGGGTGTCTGTGATACCTGCTAGCAGCGGGGTCGAAGAGATGGCCAGCCTGACCGAGGGCCAGAAACTCCATCTGCTCAATGAATTCGACGAGCTCAATCGCCGGTTTGATATCATGTTGGTGGATACCGGTGCCGGGATTTCGTCCAATGTCGTTTATTTCAATCTGGCGGCCCAGAAACGTATCGTGGTAGTGACCCCGGAACCCACGTCCATTACCGATGCTTATGCGTTGCTGAAAGTCATGTTCAATCAATACAGAACAAAGGAATTCGCCATCTTGATGAACATGGTACAGGATGAAAAAGAGGGAAAAGCCGTGTTTAAAAAATTAAGCCAGGTCGCAGACAAATTCCTTGTGGGGATCTGCCTGGATTATGCCGGGTCCATTCTTCGGGATGATTATCTGAAGCAGGCGGTCTTCAAACGGCAGCCGATTGTCTGCGCCTATCCCCGGGCCGAGGCCAGTCAAAACATGGAGAGTCTGGCGGACCGTCTACTCCGCGGGGCTGCGGCTTCCAATCCCGGGGACGGGAACATCAAATTTTTCTGGAAACGATTGCTGGAGGAGGCGGTATAGCTGCATGCGGTCACAGATCCAAAAATACAGCCGGGCATCCGATGCCGGCCGCACCGGGGGGCAGCTTGATGACCGGTATCGCGAGTCGTTGATTCGTGAGTTTGCTCCTTTGGTCAAATATATTGCGGATCGCATGGCCATTCATCTGCCAGCCGGGATTTCCCGGGAAGACTTGATCAGTGCCGGTGTTTTGGGATTTAAACGAGGCCATTGACCGCTTTCAACCGGACAAAAACGTGAAGTTCAAAACATTTGCCACCTATCGAATCAAAGGGGCGATGGTAGATGAAGTCCGAAAAATGGGATGGGCATCCCGATCCGTGGTCCGAAACCATCGTCGCATTGAGGCGGCACGGGATGAACTGAAACAAAAACTGGGAAAAAGAACCCAGAGACGTCGATATTGCCCGTCACCTGGAAATTTCATTGGAAGATTACCACCACATGCTCTGGCAGACCCGGCGGATTTCACTGGTCAGCTGGATGAGGTGCTGCCGGATGGAACGACCCCAAGAATTGACGGGGAGATCTCTCCTGAGATTTCCCCGTTTGATGCCCTCACACTCAAGCAGATGAAAGACCTCCTCGCTGAAGAAATTTCAAATTTATCCAAAAATGAACAGATTGTTATTTCCCTTTATTATTATGAGGAATTGACTCTCAAGGAGATCGGTGCCGTATTGAATCTGACCGAGTCCAGAATTTCACAGATCCATTCAAAAATATTGTCCAGATTTCGAACCCGCCTGCAGGCCATGAAGGATCAGACATGACCGGGAAAACAAAAAAATGCCTGGCGATGGAGAGTGGGACTGGGTATTGTTGCCGTAATGGCCGCCGCCGGTATTTTTTCTGGAAATGGATGGGAGGTCTGAAGACTGTCAAAAATCCGCCGTCGATTTCCGGCCAGGTGTTTTTTACGGTCCCGGGATCCAAAGCGCTGAGGTTTGATGATTTTTTGATCCCTTTGCCTGCAGACGCCGCCCACACCTGTATATCGTTCTCCGTGGCGATCCGGTATCGGAATCCGGTGTGGTCAACCATGCCGGATCAGGAAAAAAAATGGCTGCGGGCAAGAATTTATGATATGCTGGTAACCAGAATGCAGAAATTGGAAAATCCTCCTTCAGTGGATGTGGTGGCCTATTGGACGAATCAGGCCATCAAGCAGGCTTTGTCGAACAGACCGTTTGATGAGGTGGTGGTCGATAATGTTTTCATATTGTAAATGAAAGATAACCCATGCCGAACATTTCAGATATGAACATCATTCTGGGGCAGGCAAGTGCCATAAACAGATGCAGCCTGTCCCTCCTTTGGCGGCAGAACATAATGCACAATTGGCGGCCCAGGCAGCGGCGATTTTCAAAAAAGAGAACAGGAACGGGTCCGACAGGTCAAAGCCGGGGAAGAAGCAGGGTTGAAAAAAGAAGGCAGTCACACAGACAATAAGAATTACGAAACAACCGGCCGGAAGTCCCATTCGTTTGAAATTGAAAAAAATTCCGGCCGGATTGTGGACATCAAGATCTGATTATGCCGGATATGCAGATGGAGTGGGTGGTTGCCGCACTGATCCTGATAGATCTTTTTATTGTGGTTCTGTTTTTGGTGCTCATATGGAAACTCAAATCTTTCGAAGTGGAAGACACGTTCAACCAAAAGATTCAGACTCTTGAAAATCTATTGTCAGATGCAGATCGGCTGTCAGAGACATTGTTGAAAACACTTGATGACAAACATCGGATTCTACAGCAGATGGATGAAAAATTCGAACAGCGGATCACATGCCTGGAGCAGCTGATGGAGCAGGCGGATCAGGCAGCCGGGTCTCTGGAGTCAGCTGCTGTGGATCAGCAGATCCATCAGTTTTTCCAAGACGGTATGACGGCCGAAGCGATTGCCGAAAGGCTTGCGATTCCCAAAGAGAAGGTGACGTTGGTATTAAACATGAAGAAAAATAGGGTCTGATGGTTTCATTGCTTTGACGGCAAAAAATTCCCGACGGATGGATGATGATTTCTCTTACCCCTTACTCGGTTGAATTTACCGGAAAATGGCACTGTTGCCGCCGAGGAAATCTGCTGGGACAGTCAATCTTCATCCCGGACAGATCGTTGAAGGCAAGGTGTTGAAACCCCTTTCTCCGGGGATCTTTCTTGTGGCTGTTTCCGGAAAACACATTCGGGTGGCATCAGATATGCCGCTTCCCAAAAATGCGCTGTTGACATTGATGGTTTCCGGAAGAAAAGGCCAGGTATCTTTCCGGCTGATGGATATTCATCCCCCCGGCACATATTCGGTGGATTCAGGGGCCATCCGCAGGGTCTTGGCCCGGAATCTTTGGGAAAACCTGGCGGCATTGTCTGCGGGGGAAGGAGGTCTGTCCGGGGACCGATCAAAGCGGCTGGCCTCCCTGCTGGGGAAGTTAAGCCGCATCACGGTTGAACAGCCGGGTGCTTCAGGAGTGAGATCCTTTGTTCAGGGCGCCGGCCTTGCCTGGGAAAACAAACTGGTCCAGGCTTTTTCCAGCAGAAAAACAACCCCAGCCGCTTTAACCAGGCTGATGGCTGAAGATGTGAAAGGAATGCTTTCAAAGATACTGGCAGATGCTGGAGACGGAGCGGCATCGTTGAAAGGGTTGTATCACGCGTTGGAAAATATTCAGCTGCTCAATGTTCACGCCGGTCAGGAAACCGGAAAAGTGTTCGTCCCCATTCCGCTGCAATTCCAGGACGGTACCTGGGGACTGGCTCAGGTCCTTTTTCTGCCGTCTCATTATGAGGCTGACATATCGCATCAAAAAAGGATTCAGATCGAAAACCCAGCTGCTCGGTTACCCTGGTGATGGCTTTGTCCAGTCTGGGAACGGTGCGGGCTGAGTTGATGTTGACAGGGATGACGCTCCAGGGAACCCTGCGGGTGGATCACCCCCCCACCCTTGAAAAAATTGAAACGCATCTCCCTTTGTTGACGCAGATGCTGGAGAGCCGTGGCATTGAAATCGGCCAGTTCACCTGTCAGCTGGCGACAACATCGGAATTGAACATCGATCTGATCACGGAAATGATTTCCCGGGAGGGCAGCAGTGTCTGCTTTGTGGCATAAATGACCTATGAAAACAGGTGCCAGGTGCTGTTGCGCTCCATTATGATCCCAAAAAGGGGGTGCTCCGAAGATCACCGCCAAAGGAAAAGGGGATCTTGCCAGAAAGATCATTGAGCTGGCCAGAAAAAATAACATTGAAATACACCAGGATCCGGATCTGTTTCATCTGTTGTCCCGGGTGGATCTGAATAGCGAGATCCCGGAGGTCCTATATGAAGTGGTGGCGGATATTTTGTCGTTTGTCTATTTATTGAATGCCCGGGAGTCAAAAAAATGACAGATGATGGGAGCCATCGTGTCAATTGTATGCAATGCTGGTTTTATTACGTCACCTGGGAAAAAAATATCCTCATGGATGCCGCAAAATGAATTTCAAAAGCCGAGAAATTCCTTCTCGGGTGGTTCGCAAGAGCAGTTCAGGAATGGACTGTCTGATGTTCGAGCCCAAATCCGGCCGAAAAACCGTGTAGGTCCCCCATGGTCCTGAAAACCGGAAAAATTTTCCTCCTTGCCGTTTGCCCGGTTTTTGTCGACCCTGGCAGTCTGTGATTGATCATTTTCTTCATAAAAAAATTATTGAATAATTCTAATCTGTTAAATCTGACTTTTAATTTTTCAGATTGGATGCCGGTGTGCCCATTCGAAATTTGGACAAAAGAAAATATGGCATTGAATTTGCATTAACCGTTTGCATAACGGGTATTTAACTGACCCGGGAGGCACACAACCATTTGACAGGGGGGAGATCGTGATATCCGGATTATTTAACGCGATTGACAATTCATTGGTTCAGGAAAATCGATACCACACCATTGCCAATAATATTGCCAATGCCAGTACAAACGGGTTTAAAAAGATCTGGTGTCTTTCTCCAGGATCATGGGTTCCCTTACGCTGGAACAACAGGTCCATACCGATTTCAGCCAGGGCGGCATCATTCATACGGGGAATCAACTGGATGTGGCCCTGACGTCCCGGGGTTTTTTTATCATCGCTACGGATCAGGGGGACCGATACACCACCAATGGTGCTTTCATGTTGAATGCGCAAGGAATCCTGGTGAATGGGAACGGAGATCCGGTGTTGGGAGAAAACGGTCCTATGGAACTTGGAGAAGGGCAGGTTACCATCGATTCTGATGGTCAGGTGTTTTCCGGCGGTCAGCGGGTCGATCAACTGGTGGTCGTGGATTTTAATCGGATTCAGGACCTGAACAAGGAAGGCAACAGTCTGTATACATATGAAGGAGCGGAAGAAGACATTGTTCAGCCGGAAGAAATACAGGTCAAACAGGGGTTTTTGGAAAAATCCAATGTGAACCCCACCGAAGAGATGGTCAAGATGATCGGAATGTTCCGGACGTATGAGTCCAACCAAAAAGTGATTCAAACCATGGGGGAAATGAGCAGTTCCATGTTCAGCGGATTCGGTTTTTCATGATAAAAATTTTTTTAAATGAGAGAAACAAGGAGACAATATTATGCTCAGGGGAATGTGGTCCGCAGCATCCGGCATGGCCGCCCAGCAGACAAACATTGATGTGATTTCCAACAACCTGGCAAACGTGAACACCACCAGTTTCAAAAAAAGCCGGGCCGAATTTCAGGACCTGATGTATCAGACCCTGAATCAGGGCGGATCGGAAACACCGGGGGAGATCAGATCCCCACGGGAATCCAGGTGGGGGATGGGCACTGAAACCTTAGGGGTCCAGAAAATGTTCATGCAGGGGGATTTTCAGCAGACCAAAAACGAGCTGGATGTGGCCATCGAAGGGTAAGGGGTTTTTCATGGTGCTCAGCAACGACCAGGAACGATATACCCGGGCCGGGAATTTCAAGCTCGACAGCGAGGGAAATATCGTGACGGCCAACGGAGACCGTCTTCAACCTGAAATGACGGTTCCGGAAGGTACGTTGTCCATCACCATCAGTAAATACGGCCAGGTGACGGCGTTTGATGCCGAAGGGGTTGGCTCAGTGCTCGGTGAGATCGAGCTTTACGGATTTCCCAATCCAGCCGGTCTGTCGAGCCTGGGGCACAATCTTTACAGCGCCACCGACGCTTCGGGTGAACCGGTCATCGGTGCTCCCGGATCTGAAGGCATGGGAACCATTCTTCAGGGATTTGTGGAACAGTCCAATGTGGATGTAGTGGAAGAGATGGTCAGCATGATCATGGCCCAAAGGGCGTATGAAATCAACAGTAAATCCATTCAGACAGCCGACAGTATGCTTCAGGCTGCCAATAATCTGAAAAGGTAGGTTCCATAATGAATAAAGTCTGGCAGATCGGTTTTCTGCTGCTGTTTTTGTGGATGGGAATGACGCTGTCTGGGAATTGAACAGGGCGGTGGCATCGGAAATGCCTCTCAATCCGGGCAATCGGATCAGACCGTTCCTCTGGAATTGTTCCGGCAGGCCTTTGAGGAGTTTGTGTCACAACAACCAGACCTGAAGTCCTCAGAGGCGGTGATTTCCAGGTTGAAGGTGGTACGTAACCACCCGGTGCCGGCCGGAGAGGTGGATATTCAGCTGTTGCGGACGAATAACCGTCCCCTGTCTCGGTATGTGCGGGTGAAAGCGGTGGTCAGTGTGGACGGGATTCCGGCCAATAATGCAGAGGTCAGTGCCTGGCTGGATGTATTCGAATCCGTGGTATGTGCTGCCAGAGATCTGCCTCAGGGGCATGTTCTTAAATCAAGAGATCTGTGCGTGGAACGCAGAAATATTTCAAAGAGCATGGACGAGGTGGTGAGAGATGCCGGTCCGCTGGTGGGATTCGTGGCAAAACATACCGTTCGCAAGGGCGACATGGTAAAACACTGGATGGTTGAAAAAAGCCGGTGGTCACTCGCGGTGATCAGGTAACGATTCTGGTGGAGTCCGGACTGCTGCGGGTGACGATTCCCGGAATGGTTCTGGATGATGGGTTTGCCGGAGAAACCGTTGCCGTGGAAAATGGCATGAGCAATAAAAAGATTTTTGCCCGGGTTATCGATGAAGTGACGGTTCGGGTGGACATATAGGATGGGAGACGATGATGAAAAGGGTCAAAGCGATGGCAATACCCTTGATGGGGCTGATTCTCGTGATGGGGGGGTGTGCGGCAGTATCAAAGACCCCTTCGGATGTGGCCGAGATGAAACAGATAAAGGCCCCGGTTTATCCGGAACTGGAGGTGGAACCACGGGCCGAAGGGTCTTTGTGGTCCAGCACCGGAATTGATATGTATACGGATCGAAAAGCCAGACAGGTCGGGGATATCGTCGTCGTCAGAATCGTGGAGGATCCTCAGGCCAGTCTGAATGCTAAAACCAATGTCAGCCGGTCCTCCGGCATTAATGCAAAGCTGAAATTTTTGGGTTACATGGAAGCCCTGGCGGAAAAAAATCCCCGGCTGGCCCAGAATCCGGGTGTGGATGACCTGATTTCCTCCGAACTGGGATCTGAATTCACAGGAAGCGGGACCAGTGATCGGAAAGGCTATATCAAAGCCTATGTGTCCGCCGTGGTGGTCAGGGTGTTTCCCAACGGGAACCTGCTCATCAACGGGAAAAGAGAAATCAAGGTGAACAACGAAGCCAGTATATCGCTTTGTCGGGAATCGTGAGACCCGAGGACATCACCAGCACCAATGAGGTGTCCTCCACGTATGTGGCAGATGCCAGGATATTTTATTCCGGTGTGGGGGCGGTGTCGGACAAGCAGAAACCCGGATGGATGGGAAAGGTGGTGGACCATGTCTGGCCGTTTTAACCAAAGGTGGCTGAGATTTCTGGGAATTGTGGGTGTGTGTATACTTTGCATGCCCATGGTATCTGAATCCGCCAGAATCAAGGATATCGTCTCCATTCAGGGGGTACGTCCCAACCAGCTGTTTGGATATGGCCTGGTGATCGGCCTGAACGGGACCGGAGACAAGAGCGGAACGGAATTCACCCTCCAGGGACTGGCCAATATGCTGGAGCGCAATGGGATCCGGGTCAATGCGGCGGATATGAAAGTCAAAAACGTGGCCGCCGTTCTGGTCAGTGCCACGCTGCCGCCGTTTGCCCGCATCGGAAAAAAATTGATGTCACGGTGTCTTCCATTGGGGATGCCAAAAGTCTGTCAGGCGGAACGTTGATCCTGACGCCACTGAAAGGGGTGGACAATCAGGTATATGCACTGGCCCAAGGACCTCTGGCTGTCGGCGGCTACAGTTTCGGTGGGGGGGCGGGGGGCGGACAGACCAAAATCACCCGACGGTTGCCAGAATCGCCAGCGGCGCCACAGTGGAAAGAGAGGTTCCGGTTCACCTGGCCCGTAAGGAATCCCTGGTGATGATTCTGAACGATCCTGACTTTAATACGGCATCTGCGATTTCCCGGACCATTGACAGAGAATTCGGGCCTGGAAGCACCATGGCCATCGATTCCGGCACACTGGAATTTACGGTGCCACCTGCCTACCGTCAGCGGGTCGTGGAGTTGATTGCCCAGGTGGGTATTTTGGAAATCACGACGGACCGGCCGGCCAAAATCATCATCAATGAGAGAACCGGCACTGTGGTTATCGGAGAAAATGTCAGAATCGCCAGTGTTGCCATTGCCCATGGGAACCTGTCCATTGAGATCAAAGAAGAAAAAAGAGTGTCCCAGCCGGCGCCCTTTTCTCCCGGAAACCGGGGGGGGGGAGTTCCGGTTGCAGTGGATGGTACGGTGGTGGCACCCGGCGGCAGTACGGTGGTGGCACCGGACAGCGACGTGAGTGTCATGGAAGAGAAGAATAAGTTGATGCTGGTGAATGCCGGCAATACCATTGATGAGTTGATCAAGGCGCTCAACGCCATCGGTGTGAGCCCCCGGGATCTGATTACCGTTTTGCAGGCCATGAAAGCGGCCGGAGTCCTGGATGCCGAACTTGAAATCATTTAGACATAAATAAAAGGGCCGATGAATATGCAGACAGGAATCATTCAGAACGGTGGAACCATGACGACTCGGGTCGAACCGGGAACGGAACGCCTGAAAAAGGCGTGTATGGATTTTGAATCCATATTTATTAATGAAATGCTGAAAACTGCGGATCAGGAGTTTTGCGGTGATCAGGGTCTGCTTAAGGGAAATGACGGAAAGATTGTGAAATCCATGTTCAATCAAACAATGGCGGAGTCACTGACCAGTGGAAACGGGATGGGGCTGGGCCGGCTGTTGTTTGAAAATTAAATCACACTGAAAAGTAATATTCCGGTTAAGAAATCCGGGAGGAGTGTCGATCTGGATATCAAGAGAAAGGGATGATATGAATCAGGATGACGTTCAGAGGATTGAACAGCAGATGGAAAAAAGAGGGTGCTTTATCAGCGCCTGCGGGACTGTTTTGAAAGAGAACGGGAGGCCCTGATTCAGGTTGAAATCGATACCCTCTGGGGGATTTCAAGTGAAAAGATGTGTTGTGCAGGGAAATCAGCGATGTGAAACATGAATTGATTGAGACAGCGGCTCCGTTCTGTCCGGGTCCCTTTGATCTGAACCAGCTTTTGATGGTGCTGCCCCGACATTGCAGATCGGCATTCAGTGAGTCGGTCGGAAAAATTCAAGTGCTGAAAAAGGAAATCGATGCCTTGAAACGGCAGAATATCCGATTTATAAATGAATCGCTTCAATTCATGGATCAGATGATGACCATGATATCCGGCAGCGGAAAAGACAGTTCTCCTGCCGTGTATAACCGGCAATGCGGGTTGAATTCCCGGAAACCGGTCCGATTCCTACGCCAGGAGGTGTGATCATGCCAGCCTTGGGAGCTATTTTCAATATTGCCGGATCGGCGCTTTTGGTACAGAAATATGGGATCGAAGTCACCTCCAACAATATTGCCAATGTCAATACCCCGGGTTATACGCGACAGTCGCCGATGCTGCAAGCGGCACCAACCGAAAAATTTGGAACCTTGACCTTCGGGCGGGGGGTTTCGTTTGAAGGGGTTGCCGGTATAAATGATGAATTCCTTGAAACACGCCTGCGGGATCAGGGATCCAAAGCATCGTTTTTTTCTTCTCAGCAGGATTATATCAGTCAGATCGAACAGATTTTCATTTCCGGTTCTGACGCAGATGTGTCCTCATTGATGTCCGAGTTCTGGAATTCATGGCACGATCTGGCCAATTTGCCTTCCGGTACGGTGGAAAGGCGGGTGTTGTCGGAAAAAAGCCTGCAACTGACAGAAGGGTTCAACCGGGTGAACACGCAAATGGACAACCTGGTTCAGGACATAGACAATCGTCTGAATGCCGGTGTAAAGGATGTGAACCTGCTCACATCCGAACTTGCCGATCTGAATCAGCAGATCGTGTCCCTTGAAACCGGTGGCAAAACCGCCCATGTCCTCAGAGATCAGCGAAACATGAAGCTGAATGAGCTGGCAGAATTCATGAATATCTCCACGTTTGAACTGGACACCGGGGCGTTGACGATCATGACAGGCAGCGGCGTCGATTTGGTCAGAGACAATAAAAGCTTTGATCTTTTAATGAAGGATGACCGGCTGATGGTTGACGGGTCCGGGGGGAATCAGTGGGATGTGACGGATCACATCAGCGGCGGGCAGA
>LQAG01000284.1_pt1 | contig 17616 bp, 20 predicted proteins | sample 1535801 | NCBI WGS metagenome assembly LQAG01 (sample SAMN04331584, study PRJNA305678) | bioreactor metagenome | isolation source: bioreactor_3 inoculated with Wadden Sea sediment 1st replicate of a... | place: Germany:Bremen | reverse complement strand
GGCGGAAAAACGGGTCACCACGGTGCTGCGGAACGATCCTGGCACCGGCATCATCCGGCATGCGGATGCGGGGTACCGGACCGCCATTGATGTGGCAAACGAAAAAAGGCGTAAAACTGCCCATGATCAACATGTTTGAATCGCGACCCTGACCGCCGAGTGGCCGCATCTGTCTGACACAGCCCCCCTTTGCTGCAGATATCACCTGGAATCCTTCAAAGGAGTGATCCATGATCACAGTTTCTGACAATGGCAACCCGTTTCCTGAAAAAAATCGACCGGTTGTTCACAAACTGCCGGGCCGCCACCATGGCCGGCGGCCGGTACAACCGTATTGAAAACGCGGCCCTGGCCGTGGCCGGCGGCAAAATTTCCTGGATCGGACCCATGGTTGCTCTGCCCGATCCCCTGCCCGTCAATATCGAACGGACCGGCTGCAACAATCATTGGATTCTGCCCGGGTTTGTGGACTGCCACACCCATCTCATCTGGGCCGGATCCCGGGCCGAAGAATTTGAGATGCGCCTGGCCGGGGCATCCTATGCCGACATTGCCAAAGCCGGGGGGGGGATTTTTCCACGGTCCAGGCCACCCGGGCAGCGGATGAAGACGTCCTGTTCCATCTCGCATTGCAGCGCCTGGACCATTTTTTGAACCAGGGAATCACCACGGTGGAGATCAAGTCCGGATACGGCCTGGACCTGGAAACGGAACTCAGGATGCTGGCTACGGCCGGCCGGCTGCAACAGGCCGCTCCCCAGCACATCGAGGCCACGTTTTTGGGGGCCCATGCCGTGCCGCCGGAATTTGCCGGCAGGCAGAGGCATATATCCGGGAAATCATCCGGGTGATGCTGCCGGAAATCAAAAAACAGGGCATTGCAAAAGCCGTGGATGTGTTCTGTGAAACCATCGCCTTTTCCAGGGACCAGACACGGCAGGTGTTTGAAACAGCCAAAAAATTGGGCTTTGACATCAAACTGCACGCCGAACAACTGTCCGACTCGGATGGTACGGCCCTGGCTGCGGAAATGGGGGCGCTGTCCTGTGACCACCTGGAGTATCTGTCAGATGCGGGCGTAAAAAAAATGTCGGATCATGGCACTGTGGCCGTGCTGCTGCCGGGTGCATTTCATTATCTGAAAGAAACCCGGCTGCCGCCGGTGAATTCGTTCAGACAGGAAAATGTCTCAATGGCCGTGGCAACGGATCTCAATCCCGGCTCCAGCCCGATTTTCAGCATGCTTCCCGTGCTCAACATGGCCTGTCTTCTGTTCGGGCTGACCTGTGAAGAGGCTCTGGCCGGGGCCACCGTTCACGGGGCCGCCGCCCTGGGTCTGGCGGACCGCAAAGGCAGCCTCGAACCGGGCAAAGATGCGGATTTTGTGATCTGGGATGTGGACACCCCGGCAGATCTGTGTTATTTCACAGGCATTTCACCCTTAGAACAGGTGGTGATTGGAGGCAGGACCGTCGCTTCTTTCTGATGGAACGGCCCGGACCTCCCTGTCAGGCAACCCCGACACACCGTAGGTGGCACCCATGACCATGTTCCAGGATCCCCTGGTGATTGCCGCGTTGGCATCCGCCGCTCTGGCACTTGTGTTCCTTCTGGCGACCCTGGGGGCTTTGAAAAAAAAGAAACGGTCCACGTCCGCACTGCATGTGGTGACCGCCCTGCTCCTGATCTGCCTGTTCGCCCTGTTTGGCACCATCAGTCTCGCCACTCGGGGATATCTTGCCCTGACCGCGGAAACCCTTGCAGCGGTGGTGGAAATCGAACCCGTTGAAAAACAGCGCTTTATCGCACGGTTCCGCATGCCATGGGGTGGGGAAAGATCCTTTGTACTGGCCGGAGACCAGCTGTATGTGGATGCCCACATTCTCAAATGGAAGCCCATGGCCAATGTTCTGGGATTGCACACCCTGTATGAGCTGGATCGGGTGTCCGGCCGCTACGCCCGCCTGGAAGAGGAAACGACTCTGGAAAGAACCGTATATCGTCTATCCCGGGAAAAGCCTGTGAATCTGTTTGACCTGCGGCACCGGTTTGCAGCCCTGAAATTTCTGGTGGATGCCGAGTACGGCTCTGCTACGTTCATCACGACGGACAGACCTCAGACCCTTAAACTCCTGGTATCCACCACCGGGCTGTTGATCAGAAAACAAACCCCGTGACCCGCTTTGATGCTCATCCCCTGTTTGCGCTTGCCACGTGCCGGGTATATGGTATGATCGTTTCAAACAGAAAATTGAGTTCAGGGGACCGGAATCTGTGAAAAAAACATGCCTGCATCACCAATTTTCCACCATTGCCGGGCAATGTCCCGAACAGACCGCCGTGGTTCAAGGAGAAAAAACGGTCTCTTTCCGGCGTCTGGACCGGGAATCAGACCGGCTGGCAACGGCACTGAGAACCAATGATGAGGCTTCCGGCGCATCTGTGGCCATTTACATGCCGCCTGGCATCGAGTTCATGATCGCCGCTCTTGGGATTCTTAAACCGGGAGCGCCTATGTGCCGCTGGATATCAATGATCCGGCCGAAAGAACCCGGACAATGATTCACCGAATCCGTCCGAAACGAGTGATCACCCTGCCGGAACTGGTGGACCGGCTCAGCCCGGAACTGGAAATTCCTGTGAAAATCCAGACGGGTTTCCAAGGCAATGATCCAACGGATTCCCTGAAATCCGATACCGGCACCGGTCATACAAAAAAGGCGGAATCCGCCCTGGAAAGCCCTTGCGATCCTTCGTTCGCCGCTTACATTATTCACACCTCCGGTTCCACCGGAACACCAAAGGGGATTCCCATTCCCCACCGGGCATTGATGAACCTTTTGGCGGAGTTTGACCGGCTGCAGCCCATTGGCCCGGAGGTCGGTGTTCCCTGTGGTCGGCCCTGAATTTCGACGTTTCTGTGTATGAAATCTGGTCTGCCTTGATGTCCGGTGCCACCCTGTTCATTCCGGATGACATGGTACGGTTTGATGCAAAGGCGTTTATCAAGTGGCTCAGTGTCCACCAGATAACTTCTGCCTATTTTCCACCGTTCATGATTTCTGACCTTGCCCGGACCTCCGTATTTCCAAAAAGCATTAAACGGCTGCTCACCGGAGTCTCCGCAATTCCGGCCCAATTGCTTTATGACATCAAAAAACGGCATCCGGATCTGTGTCTCATCAACGGATACGGACCGGCCGAGGCCACGGTTTGCGCCACCTTGTATCCGGTACCGGACCGAAAGCCACAAACCGCTGTAGCGCCCATCGGCAAACCGGTTCCCAACCTTGATGTCTTTGTGCTGGACCCAGACGGACAGCCTGTCAATCCGGGGGGAAAAAGGAGAGATCTGCATTGCCGGGATTCAGGTGGCAAACGGATATGTGAATGATCCTGAACGGTCGGCCAAAAGCTTTGTTCCCAATCCATTTGCAGATTATCCGCTGAAAAGCCCGAAAGCCGGGATGTACAAAACAGGGGATTTGGGAACGTGGCTTCCGGACGGCAACCTGATGTTTTCCGGCCGGGTGGATTTTCAGATCAAATACAAAGGCATCCGCATCGAACCCGGAGAGATTGAACAAACGATCACCGCGTTTCCAGGCATCAATCAGGCAGCGGTGGTGTTGAAAAAAAGCCTTGCAGGGCAGGAACGGCTGACCGCTTATATCAATGCTGACGTCGACAAAACCCGGCTGATGGAATTTCTGGCGGAAAAACTACCCCGAACCCTGCTGCCGGAATCCGTTATTTCTCTGCCGACCCTGCCCCAGACCTCCCAGGGAAAATTGACAGAGCCGGACTAACAGCCCGAAACGATTTGAGCTTGCATCTCTTTTCCGGCAGATGATTCACCTCCGGTTCTGACGGATCTGCAAAGCAGGTGCGACAGGTCTGGAAACAGGTCCTGGGACTGGAGACATTGTCAGTGACAGACCATTTTCTGTTGTCAGGGGGGATTCCATTTCTGGGGTCAAAATCATATCCCGAATCAACCAGGCTTTTGGCACCGCCCTGACTCTGGATGTGTTGTTCTCTCATCCGGTGCTGGAGGATTTTGCATACATGGTATCCCAGGTCCTGCCGGACGGTCAGATTCCAGACGTCTCCCAGGCAGGGGTTACCGATTCCTCTGAACCGTCTCCAGCGCCGAACCGGACGGTTACGCCGATTCCTCTTCTGCCTGACCAGCACCTGATCTGGATGTTTGAAAACTGCATCCGGCACATCGGTTACCATATTCCCCTGGCGTATATTGTCCGGGGGGCCGTCGATCCGGTAATCCTTGAACAGGCAGTGAGGGGTGCGGCCGGTCGTCACCCTGCTTTGGCCACGGTCGTTCACCTGAAAACGGACCATCCCTGCCAGGCGCCTGAACAAACCGAACCGAAGTTCTTTTACCAGGCCCTGTCCCAACCGTTGCCAGAAAGCAGCGAGACCGATCCTGATCCGGATATCGTATCAGCACTTCAGAAACAGATCACCCGCCCCTTTGATCTAGAAACGGGACCGCTTTTCAGAACCGTTGTTTTCACAGATCCCGATGGCCGGACCCTGATCTGTTTTGTGTTTCATCACATGATCTTTGACGGGTGGTCTGCCGGTCTGTTCATTCAAGAAATCAATCGATGGTATGCCCTGCTTGCCAGCCGGCCCTCAACCCGGACGGCGATGCCGGAACCGGCCCGGACAGGTATCGATTTTTTTGAGTATGCAGCCCGTCGATTGAGGACCCAGGAGCAGCAATGGGATGCGGCCCGTCCGTTTTTGACGACTATCTGAAGAACCTGCCGCAGCCGATTCTGACCGATCCGACCGGATTTGCCGCAGCCTTCTGCCCCGTTGCCATTGACGCGGATTGTCTGATGGATATCCGGTCACTTGCCGCCGCGCACCATACCACGCCCTTTGCCGTCCTGCTGCTGTGTTTCCAGCTGACACTGTACCGTTTCAACGGCATACCGGACCAAGTGACCGGTATCGCCCATGCCGCACGGGATGACATGGACACCGAAAACACTATCGGTTTTTTCATGAACACTCTGGTGATCAGAAACCGGATTCAGGCGGACCGGTCCTTCAGCGATCTGCTGACACGGCTGGCACACACCCTGACCCAGGTGATTGAGTATCGGCATATCCCCTTTCACCGCATTTCTCAGCACTACCGGGAACAGAGGCAAAGCGCTCCCTGTTTCAACATCCTTTTCTCATGCAGACCATGGACTTACCAGCCCTGTCCATCCCCGGAATTCAATGCGACCGCCTGACGATCCAGCCTCCTGACACAAACATGGATCTCACCCTGGAACTCTACGACCAACAGACACAGCTCACCGGATGGATGAAATACCGGAGTTCAGCTTTTTCCAGCCAGGATATGACAATGCTTTCCCGGCAGTTCAAGCAAATGATCCGGCACGTTTCAAAACAGACTGAGACCACGCTGGAAGATGTTCTGGATTCAAGCCGCTTCCGTCTTTCTCCCATGCAGCATTCCATGCTCATGGAAACCCTGAGAGCCCCCAGGGGCGGGCTGTTATGTGGAACAGGTGGTCTTTGACATACACCAGGAAATCGACCTTCAACGGTTTTCTGAGGCATGGAACCGCATACTTGACTGCCACACGTCTCTTTGCCTGGGATTTACCTGGAAAGGATTGAAAGAGCCCCGGCAATTTTTTGTCCCAACCCCTTTGGCAACCATTGAGTACAATGACTGGAGCCGGTTTTCCGCATTTAAAAAAAAAGAATACCTGGATATGTTTCTCATGGCAGACCGTCGTCTGGGGTTCTCACTGGACAAGCCCCCGCTTTTTAGAATCGCCCTGATAAAGACCGGTATCCGCCACTACACCTGTATCTGGAGCTTCCATCACTGCATTGCCGACGGGCGATCAATGGTATTCATCCTCAGGGATTTGTTCGCCTTGTATCAGAATCCCGGCCTGCCACTGAAAAACCGGAATCCTTCAAAACCTATATCAACTGGCTGAACCGGCGGTCCGAGCAATCGGACCGGGATTTCTGGACCCGTTATCTCAAAGGGTTCACATCTTCGATGACCTTTCCTTTTCAGCGAAAAGAAACCATTCAGCCGGAAACCAGACGACAGCCGATTGCCATTCATTTGACCACCGGTCTCAATCAGATCCTTCTCCCTGCGGAAACAACCCAAAAAATCAAACAGGCCTGCCGAAAAAACAACTGACCCTGAATACCTTTCTGATGGGAATCTGGGCGATTCTTCTCAGTCACTATACCGGTCGCACCGATATTCTTTTCGGAGCCACCGCATCAGTCCGTCACTTTATTCCGGACAGTCAGGAAAACACCGGTTTGTACATCAACACCCTGCCGGTGAGAATTCGGATTGATCCCGGTCAGTCCTTAGTGGAACTTGTTTCAAAGATACGAAACGACTGGGAACAGGTCCGCCGGTTCCAACATATGCCGCTGGCAGAAATTCAAGCTTGCAGTCCGCTCAAAGGCAGCCAGCAATTGTCTGAAATCTATTTCTCCTATGACTACCAGTCTCTGGACCAGGCCATGATCCCCTACAAGCATGTCCTGGGCTGCAAAGACATTATGCTGCTGGAACGGACTCCGGCCGTTATGTTTCTCACCGTTCAGGGAACCGATGAACTGGTGATCAGCATTGAATACGATCTGAGAAAATTTGCCGCAGACACCATCAAACAGATTCTGTTACATTTTCAAACCTGTCTGAATTCAGGAGCTGATGCACCGGATGCCCGGCTCACAGACATACCGATTCTCCCCCGGGAAGAGCAGGATCGGATTGCGCAAACCCTTCACACCCGCAAGCGGTTCTCAAGGCCAAACAGCTGTATTCACCATCTGCTTGAAATCCAGTCCTCTCTCAATCCATCCATCAAAGCGCTCAGGGACACGCATAAACAGATCACCTACCATCGGCTGAACGCTTTAGCCAATCAGGTGGGCCGTTTTCTTTTGTCCCTGGGGGCGGCCCCTGAAAAAAAGTCATGGTGTTTCTGCCCCGGACTGCTGACATCATCCCCGTACTTTTTGGAATTCTGAAATCCGGATGCTGCTATATTCCGGTGGACCTGACCTGTCCTGAAGAACGGCTTCGGCATATCCTGGCAGATGCCGAACCCGACTTTATTGTCACCACGGCACCATGGCTAAAAAAAATTCCTGCCACCCATGCCGTACCGGTTTTACTGGACAGGGATCGGCCCTCTCTGGAAAAAATGCCGGTGACAAATCCGGAAACCCTGGTGACCGCGAAAAATGCTGCTTATATAATTTATACCTCCGGTTCCACCGGCCTTCCCAAAGGCGTGGTCATTGAGCACGGATCCCTGACCTCTTTTACCAAAACCGCTACCGAGCCTGTATGAAATTCAGCCTGATGACCGAATCCTGCAGTTCGCCTCCATCAGTTTCGATGCTTCCGTGGAAGAAATCTTTCCTGCCCTGTATGCCGGAGCCTCCCTGGTCATCAAGCCCCAGGGACTGGTCCAGACACCTAAAGAATTCTTTTCATACTGTGCCGAAGAACAGATCACCATTGCGGATTTACCCACCGCTTACTGGCATATGTTGGCCGACACACTGGAGACCCGGCAGGTTCCCGAAAAATTGCGGCTGGTCATCATCGGTGGTGAAGCAGCCGACCCCAAACGGGTTGAAAAATGGCACCGGCATGCACCGGGTCGTGTCCGGCTGATCAACACATACGGCCCCACGGAAACCACGGTGGCAGTCACCTTTGCCGACCTGGACCAGAACACGGTAAAAACCAGGGAAGTCCCCATCGGCCGGCCATTTCCCAATGTCAATCTGTGTATCCTGAACCATTTTCTTCAGCCCTCCCCACCCGGTGTTGACGGCGAACTTTACGTCGGTGGCCCCCAGACCGCCCGAGGATATCTAAACCGCCCCGCCTTGACACAGGAGCGGTTCGTATCCGTGGCATATGCCGGACAGGACACTTCTTTCTTTAAAACCCGGGACCGGGTCCTCCTCACCCAGCAGGGCCAGATCGTTTTTAAGGGGCGGATGGACCGGCAGGTGAAAATCCGGGGATTCCGGGTGGAACCCGGAGAAATCGAAACCACTGCCGCCCGGTATCCCGGGGTCAAAGAATGCACGGTCACCCTGGAAAAAAACAGGGACGGCCATGTCAGAACCAACGCCTTCATTGTTCTGAAGACCGGTGCAAACCAGACGGCTGTTCCACAAACAGATTTTGACATCCGGGATTTCAGATCCTGGATGAGTGCCCGGCTCCCCGAATACATGTGTCCAACCAGCGTTGCCATCGTCAAAGATCTTCCCAGAACGGTTTCCGGAAAGACCGATCATCAGGCTCTGGCAGCGCAAGCAAAAGAAATCGGCATCTCTTTGATCGACCAAGATACGGATTTTCCGGACACTGAAAAAAAACGCCCAGCACCGGCATCCTTTGAGGCGGATCACGAGAAACGGTTGAAAACCATCTGGGAAACGACCCTTAACACATCCATCACCGACCTGGGAACGCATTTTTTTGACGCCGGGGGGTCCTCGTTGACGGCCATCCGTCTGATTACCGGCATAGAAAAGGAATTCAAACTGTCATTGCCGATTCTGGCGGTGTTCCGCCATCCGGTATTTTCCGACATGGCGGATCTGATCAAAGAAAAAAACCATGGCATGCGATTCAAAAGCGTCAACCCCATTCAAATCCGGGGTCACCAGACACCTGTCTTCTTTGTGGCCGGCACCGATAAAAACATCCAGGCCTTTCAGCATCAGGATCTGGATGACCATCCGTTTTACCGGGTAACGATCCTTGCCCACCGCATGGAAGGCAGCCGCATTGTTCCGTTGGATATGTGGGAAATCGCGAGACAGAATGTCCGGGAAATCATTCAATCAGAACCCACCGGACCCTATATTATTATCGGATTCTGCCGTCATGCGGTGGCGGCTTTTGAAATCGCCGCCCAGTTGTCCCGAATGGGCAAATCCGTGGAAAAGCTGGTGCTCATTGATGAATTCTGGCAGAAAAAAGGCATGTCCGCATTTATGGGCCATCACATAAAAGGCATGCACCGATTTGGCCTCAGATACCTGCTGAAAAAATCGTTCCCAAACCCGGAAAAATTCACCGTCTCTCCCTGGAACTGGATGCCCAGCGCCAGAAGCTGTATGCCGCCACCGGCCGGACCCTGCCTGAAAACATGCAGATGCGGCTCATGGAAGATGCTTTCTGGAAAGCCTATGAATTCTACATTCCCATGCCGTATTATGGAGATGCCGTTGTTCTGGATTCTTTGATGTGGAATGAAAAATTTGCACCCCAACTTCGGACTCATATTCGCGGAGACATTAAACGGATCGCCGTGAGCACCACGCATCAGGCATGGTTCGAGCCGGAACAGATCCGCACGGTGGTTCAGTGCCTAAGGCAGTAACAGCGTGTTTTCAGCTTGATTTCTTCCAGGCGCCTTGTTAAATATGTTATTTCATAAACAGAACCAGACGGCAAAAGGCGATTATGTACAACTCATTTTACGGGCTGACAGCCAGTCCCTTCCAGATCAGTACCGATCCCACGTTTCTCTGGCTCGGAGAAAAACACCGGGAAGCCATTGCCATGCTCAAATACGGAATCCAGGTGGAAGATCATACCGGAATGGTGCTTTGACCGGCGATACCGGTACTGGGAAAACCACTCTGATCAATGCATTGTTCAAATCCCTGGATCGAAGCGTAATCAGAGCGGCCATCAAAAATCCCAGCCTGGACGGCATTGATTTTTTCAATTATATTGCAGCATCTTATGGAAACGCCAAGCGTTTTTCCACCAAAACCCGATTTCTCGTTGCCTTTGAACAGTTTTTAAAAAAATGCTGCCGCCAAACAGAAAAAAGTACTGCTGGTGATCGATGAAGCACAGGTGCTGACGGATGAACTGCTCAAAGAAATCCGGCTGCTCGCCAACTTTGACCTCAACGGCCAAAGCCTGATCCGCATATTTCTGGCAGGGCAGCCGGAATTGAGAAAAAAATTGGTGCGGCCGGAAAACAAGGCGTTTGCACAGCGCATCACCCTGAACTACCATATCGACCCCCTGCTTCCGGAAGAGACCCGCGAATACATCCAGTACCGGCTTCAGGTTGCCGGCACATCCAGACCGATCTTTTCTTCGGAAGCGGTTCAACGGGTACACCGGTATTCCAGCGGTGTACCCCGCCAGATCAATATCCTGTGTGATCATGCCCTGCTAACCGGGTATGTCGAAATCATACACAGATTTCCAGTCAAATCATTGATGAATGCGCCGGAGAATTGTCCATCTCCCGCGTTCCTGATACGAACAAGGCCCGCTGTCACCGCAGGCCGTCTTCCACGATGGAAACTCCCGGCAAAATTCCCGGTGCCATTCCTGAAAGCGGCCCTGACCAGACGTCCGATTCCGGTCAAAGTGTCAATGTCGGACGGACCGTTGACCCGGGCCAGACGTCTCATGTGGATCGACCGTCCGGACATGGACAGACTTCCGGACATGGCCGGGCATCCGACCCTGCTGCGCTTCTCTCAGAGAAGCCGCAGCCACCCGGTCTATTCAAAACAAAGCAAGCGACCGGATCTGACCGCATCCCCCTCCCCGGTACCAGCCAAATCATTCCGCCCGGGTTTCCTGATCATTCTTGCTCTGGTTGCCGTTTTGGCCGCGACGGCGGCCGGCTTGTTTTTCTTTTAGGGCGCTTGCCTCAGGAACCCCTGCAATGCTATGATGACCAGCAAACCTGAACCATTAACTGACCTGTCATCTATGGAGAAATATGATGTGTGAATCCAATGTATATCTGAAGGAAAACGGTGCTGAAACCCTGATCATGGAAAATGTGGCCGCCATCACCCCGGCCGGAGAAAACCGGTTCATTCTCAGAGGTCTTCTGGGAGAACAGCAGGAAATATCCGGCATTATCGAAGATATCAATCTGATGGGGCACAAAATCGTTCTCAGACCGGCCTGATGTCCGTCTTCAGTCAATACCTGGCTGCTATCGCATCAGCCAACGGACTGGAACAGGATATTGAATGGCTGTTTTATCCGGGAATGCTTCCGGACAGCCGGCTCAAATGGTGGGGAGATTTCCGGAACCGGCCGACCGAACATGAAGGAATCGACATCTGTTTTACCGGAACCGGGCCGGCCGGACCCGGTCCCTTCCCGCCGGTGCAAAGGTACCGGCCTGGTCATCAGGCGTCGTCATCAATCTGTGTGATGATTTTCTGGGCAAATCCCTGGTGATGGAACCCGGATCTGTTTCGTCAAGAGGAACGCGGATCCTGGAAATTTACGCCCACGTGTCTGTGTGTGATGGCATCACCCCGGGCACGCGCATACAGACCGGACAGACCATCGCCTCCATCGCTGATACAAGTGCCACTGGTTCGGTGCTGCCCCCTCATCTTCATCTTTCCTGTATCGAGGTGCCGGCCCACATTCCGGCAGGCCAGCTGAACTGGTCTTTTTCCCCGGCGTGAAACCGTCAATGTAATTCATCCGATTTTATGTGACTGTCAGCCAGCGTGCCAAAAGAAAATTTGAAAAAATACAAATTGAACTATGATCACTTCAACCTGAATTATTTGACGATTGAAACATCTTTTGGAGACAATGAATGAAAACCATCAAAATGTTGATTCTGCTGATGATCCTGGGTCTTGTCGGGCTATTGATTTATCAGAACATCGATTATTTCACCACTGGAACCACGCTGACCCTGAATTTGAAATTCAACAGCTGGACTGCACCGGAACTTCCCAACTGGGCCTTTTGGGGGATTTGCCTGGGCCTGGGCCTGCTGATCACTGGGGTCAAGGGCCTATCCACCGCCTTTGGGCTAGGCAGGGAAATTAAAAAAAAAGACAAACAGATTGCGGAACTGACCGCTCAGAAGGCCGACCTGCAAGCCCGGCTGGATGTGTTTATTCATGACCCTTATATCAAAAAAGGACTGTCCGATACCCGGCAGGATGCCCAGGAAGATATCCGGGAACACACCCCTGAAAGAGCAGAACAAGATACCCCGGAAGCGACGGAACAAAACACCTGTGAAACGCCCGTCAAAGAACTAAAGAGGCGCTTTTCCCCATCCATGAACGAATCCAGACAGACGCCCATGATGGCCCAGTATCTGGCCATCAAGGAACAATACCCGGACGCCGTTTTGTTTTACCGGATGGGAGATTTTTATGAAATGTTTTACCAGGATGCTGAAAAAGCCGCCGGTATCCTGGACATCGCATTGACATCCAGAAATAAAAGCGACCCCTCCCCGGTTCCCATGTGCGGGGTTCCCTATCGGGCCGCAGACACCTATATCGCCCGGCTCATCGAACAGGGATGCAAAGTGGCGGTCTGTGATCAGGTGGAGGATGCGTCCGCTGCCAAAGGGCTGGTGAAACGCGAAGTGGTGAGAGTGATCACACCGGGAATGATCCTCAATGAAACCCTGCTGGATCAGGGCACCAACAATTTTCTGCTGGCACTTTCCGTCATCCGGGACCGGGCTGCCCTGGCCTGTCTGGACATTTCCACGGGCAGTTTCACCACCTGTGAAATTCCGAAAAAGGAACCGGCATCCCGGGCACGCTGATCGATGAAGCCCTGAAGCTGGACCCCAGGGAAGTATTGCTGTCCGAACAAATGGAAAAAGATCCCGGTTTTTCCCCCTTCGGCAGGCATTGGCCGGTCGGCAACTGACTTATCTGCCGGCCGCCACTTTCCAGGAATCCGATGCCAGAGACCGCCTGACAAAAAAAATTTAACACCATCACCCTAAACGGGTTCGGTATCGACCATATGCCGGCCGCCATCAGTGCGGCAGGGGCGGTGACCGCCTATGTTCAGGACACCCAGATGCAGGACACCGCCCACGTGTTTCAAATCTGCCCCTATGACCTGGAACAGTTTTTAAAACTGGATGACCGGACATGCCGGAATCTTGAACTGCTGGCCAATCTCCAGACCCGGGACCGAAAAGGCTCGCTCATTGCGGTGCTGGACAAAACCGCCACAGCCATGGGCAGCCGGAAGCTCAAACAATGGCTGCGGCATCCCCTGATGAATCGGGAAGAAATCGAACTGCGGTCGGGCGCAATTCAGCGGTTGATCGATGCCCCCCATGTTCATCAGGCCCTGACAACCACGCTCAAATCCGTGTATGATCTGGAGCGGCTGGGCAGCAAGGTGTCCATGGGTCAGGGAAACGCCAGAGACCTGCTGGCACTGAAAAATTCTCTGGCCTGTTTACCGGAACTGTTTGCTGTTCTGGAGCGGCTGGACCACCCGTTGCTCAACGGCAGCCGGGTCCGGGATCTGGAACCGGCACTGGACCGGCTGGGGGCCCTGACCGGTCTCATCGAAACCGCCATTCGGGAAGACGCGCCCCATGTACTCAATGAAGGGTGCCTGATCAACGATGGCTACAGCCGGGAACTTGATGAACTGGTATCCATTTCCAGGGATGGAAAATCCTGGATCGCCAAAGCTCAGGCCGAAGAAAAGGAAAAAACCGGGCTGTCTTCTCTGAAAATCAAATACAACAAAGTGTTTGGCTATTTTATCGAAGTCTCCAAAAACCAGGCCCCCCAGGTGCCCGGCCATTACATCCGGAAACAGACCCTGGTCAATGCGGAACGCTTCATTACCGATGAAATGAAGCAGGTAGAAGCCAAAATCCTGTCTGCCCAGGACAAACGTAACGCCCTGGAATACGATATCTTCTGCACCGTGCGGGACCAGGTGGTGGGCAATGCGTGATCATTTTAAAAATGGCGGATTTCATCGCCACGGTGGATGTCCTCCAGGGGCTGGCCCGAACCGCTTCGGAAAACGGATACACCCGTCCCACAATGAATGATCAGTCATGCATCACCATCACCGACGGCCGGCACCCGGTGGTGGAAAAGCTGATCACCGGAGAACGGTACGTACCCAACTCCATTGACATGGACAAATGAGCAAAATCAGATTCTGCTGATCACCGGCCCCAACATGGCCGGAAAATCCACGGTACTGAGACAGGTGGCACTAACGGTGGTCATGGCCCAGATGGGAGGATTCGTGCCGGCCAAACCGCCTCCCTGTGCCTGGTGGACCGAATCTTTACCCGGGTGGGTGCCTTGGATAACTTGAGTTCCGGCCAATCCACCTTCCTGGTGGAAATGGAAGAAACCGCCAACATCGTGAACAATGCCACCCCCCGGTCTCTGGTGATTCTGGACGAAATCGGCCGGGGCACCTCTACCTATGATGGTATGAGCATTGCCTGGGCCGTGGCCCGGTATCTTCATGACCTGTCCGGAAAAGGGGTTAAAACCCTTTTTGCCACCCATTATCACGAACTGATCCGGCTGGCGGAAACCTATCCACGGATACAGAACTTTCACATCGCAGTCAAAGAATTCAACGACCATATCGTGTTTTTGCGGCAACTGGTTAAAGGCGGCACCAACAAAAGCTACGGCATTCAGGTGGCAAGGCTGGCAGGGATTCCCCATGAGATCATCGACGATGCCAAACAGGTGATGGAGGCAATCGAGCGGTCGGATAACAATCAATGGCCGATTGAACCTGTTTCTTCAAAACCGGTATCCAGGAAACGAAGAAAAAAAAACAGGCCTGACGGACAGCTGGAACTGTTCAGCACCGGAGAAACCGACATACTGGACCTGCTCAGACAGGTGGATATTACCCGCATGACCCCGCTGGAAGGACTGAATTTTTTACATGAAATCAAACAAAAGGCCGGGGTCTGATCCATGTTTACCCCGCCGACGGCACACAGGATCCGGATATCCATCGTTCAAACAGGCGCAATCATCATCTTGTTTTTGCTCTGCTTGAATTTAAGCGGCAATGCCACAGCATCGGTTCCCAGACAGGATTACCTGGCAGCGGACGCCGCGTTCAAAGCACTGCGGCATTCTCCGGTCAAGCGCCAGAAAATATCGGAATGGCTGCACTGTATTCAGCAATATGAGGGCATTTACAAAACCCATCCCCAAAGTTCCTGGGCACCTGCCGGCATGTACCGGGCCGCTGAACTGTACCTGCAGCTGTATACCCTGTCCGATGATGTTTTTTCAGAACCCGGGCCGTGGATCTGCTGGTGAGAATCCGGAATAAATACCCGTCTTCAGCATATAATCAACGGGCGTCATCCCGGCTAAAGGCCCTTTCCGAAAATCCCGGATCCTGAAGCGCACCCGCCCCGGCACATCCGTTCCAAAAAAGCGGAAACCCGTAAAGACTCCCTGACACAGCCGCTTGTCCCGTCTTCCTCCCCTGCCCTGTCGGATTCGGAAGCCACCACCCTTGAGGCCGTTATGCAAGATCTGACAAATGAACCGGAAGAAACGCCAGATATGGAAAAAAATGGCACTGTTTCAGACCCATCCGGCCCGGACGCATATGTCACAGACCTTCGGTTCTGGTCCAATCCGGAATATACCCGGATTGTCATCAATGCGGATCAGGACCGGTCCTTTTCCCATCATCTTCTCAAAAAAGACCCGGAGCTGGACATCCCGTTCCAGCGGCTGTACGTGGATATCCCCCAGGCGCTTCTGGGAAAAGGAGTGGCCGAACACACCCCCATCAACGATGATTTGCTAAAGCAGGCCCGGGCGGCCAGTATCTGCCTCATACCGTCCGGGTGGTGGTGGACATCAAATCTTTTGAAAACTATAAAATCTTTTCTTTGAATGACCCGTTCAGGATTGTCATTGATGTCTGGGGCGAGGGCGGCAGCGACACAGATCCAGGGCAGTTACCAGCGACAGCGGAAACCGGCGGACAACCGGTGAGAACCAGCCCCATCACCACAGACAATCTCAAGTCCTCGGACATTGCGCGGCAACTGGCCCTGGGTGTCCGGAAAATTGTTATCGATCCGGGGTCACGGGGGCAGTGATCCGGGGCGCCCGGGTACATCAAAGGGGTCTGGGAAAAAGACATCGTGCTGAAACTGGCCAAAAACCTGGCTGAAAGACTCAAACACCGGCTGCAGTGCACAGTGATTCTTACCAGAGACAGTGACAGAAACTGACCCTGGAGGAACGCACGGCCATGGCCAACACTCAGCGGGCGGATCTGTTTATTTCCCTGCACACCAATGCAGCCCGAAACAAAAAACTGGCCGGTATCGAAACCTATTTGCTGAACCTGGCCACGGATGAACAGGCCATTGCCGTGGCTGCCAGGGAAAATGCCACATCCAAGAAAAACATTTCCGATCTGGAATTCATTTTAAGTGATTTAATGAAACATGCCAAGATCGGTGAGTCCACCCGGCTGGCCAGTGATGTTCATCTCTCCCTGGTTCAGGAAATGAAAAAAAATACTCAAAAATAACCGACCTGGGTGTCAAACAGGCTCCGTTTTACGTGCTTCTGGGAGCGCGCATGCCTGCCATTCTGGTTGAAACTTCATTCATCTCCAACAAACTGGAATGTGAGCGGCTTCTGAATCCTGCCTACCAGGATTCCCTGTGTGATGCCATCGCCACCGGAATTCAAAAATATGTGGATGCCACCAATCCCCGGCAATTATGACCAAAAACCATACAGTAACCAAATAGTGAAAAGGAGAAGATCGTCATGAGCTTGAAACCATTATTTTACCAAAAAACAGCATTGCCTGATACAGTTAACCGCCCCAAAGCATTGAACGCCCTGAATAATGCCTTGTTCGACGAACTGGACCAGGCTTTGGACCAGGTGGCGGCCGATCCGGAAATCCGGGTTTTAGTCCTCACGGGGGCCGGCGAAAAAGCCTTTGTGGCGGGGGCTGATATTGTTGAACTGAGCCGCATGACCCCGTTGCAGGGGAAAAATTTCTCCAGAAAAGGGCAGAAAATATTTTCAAAAATTGAAAACCTGCCCATTCCGGCCATCGCCGCAGTCAACGGATATGCCCTTGGCGGCGGTTCAGAAGCAGCCCTGGCCTGCGACTTTATCTATGCATCTGAAAAAGCGATGTTCGGGCTTCCGGAAATCACCCTGGGCCTGATTCCGGGATTCGGTGGTACCCAGCGCCTGGCGCGCCTGGTGGGGACTTACCGGGCCCGGGAAATGGTATTCACCGGCAAAAACATCACCGCGCAACAGGCCTGTGAGTACGGCATGGTCAACCAGATCTGCGCCCCTGACCAGCTCATGGAAACCGTAATGAAAACCGCCGCCGTTATCGCCTCCCGGGGACGGGCATCCTTGAGGGCCGCCAAGGAAGTGATCCTCAACGGAAGCAATGTGGATCTGGAGACAGGATGCCGGATTGAAAATGATGCGTTCGGTCTGACCATGGCCAGTGAGGACGCAAAAGAAGGCACCGCCGCATTTCTTGAAAAACGGAAACCACTATTCAAAGGAACTCTTGATTAGCCCGGCCGGCTTTGTTCCGGCCGGGCTGAAAGCCTGTTTGCATCAAAGGAAAACCCATGTCTATTTTTGATATCGATTTTGAAACCATGCCCAGGGAGGGCCTGGAAGCGATCCAGTTACGCCGGCTGCAAATACCCTGCAGCGGGTTTACGCCACGGTCCCGTTCTATAGAAGACA
>LQAG01000283.1_pt1 | contig 17617 bp, 23 predicted proteins | sample 1535801 | NCBI WGS metagenome assembly LQAG01 (sample SAMN04331584, study PRJNA305678) | bioreactor metagenome | isolation source: bioreactor_3 inoculated with Wadden Sea sediment 1st replicate of a... | place: Germany:Bremen | reverse complement strand
CCTTGTGGTGAACTTAAAATATACTTTACATGTCTTTTGTTTAACTATGTATTTAAAATAATTATTTTTATAATTCTTTTGTAGAATCTCTTGCTTATTATTTGCCCTGTCTAAGGTTTTTACGAACTTGAATGTCAAAGGTGTCCCCCATTGTTCCAAATTCTCTCTCCACAAGGGCAAGTCCAATGCTAGTTCCTAAAGTTGGCGATTTGTACCCTGTTGTTACAAAACCAATCTTTTGACCATCCTTGAACACTTCACATCCTTGTCGAGCTATTCCTTTGTCCAGTTCAAAGCCAACAAGCTTGCGTGAAATCCCATTCTCTTTTTGCTTGATCAAGGCTTCACGCCCTATGAAATCGTCACTTTCTAGCTTTACGAAAAAGCTAAGGCCTGCTTCCAGTGGTGAGATGCTTTCATTGATTTCATGCCCATACAGAGGCAGGCAAGCTTCAAACCTTAAAGTATCTCTCGCGCCAAGCCCAGCTGGTTTTAAGCCATCTTTTTCTCCAGCTGTTAGTAGAGCTTCCCATACCTTGGCAATGTCAGCTGCACTTGCATAGACCTCAAATCCGTCTTCACCAGTGTAACCTGTTCTTGAAACCATACAGGAAACCCCTGCCACATCTACATCCCGCTTACTATAGAAAAATGGAAGATCTTTCAGGTCAAACGACATAACCTTTTGAAGAATGTCTTGGGCCAGCGGACCCTGTATTGCGACTTCCCCGATGGTGTCAGAAACATTTTCAACTTTTACGTCAAAGGCCGCTGATACATTTTCGATCCATGCGAAGTCCTTGTCTATGTTGGCCGCATTGATCACCAAGTAGAAGTGATATTTATCAAATTTGTAAACAAGTAAATCATCTACGACACCGCCATCTTCTTGACACATAAGGGCATACATGATTTGTCCGTCTTCAAGGACTGAAGCATCGTTGGTCACTAAGAACTGTACAAAGTCTGCAGCCGCAGGCCCTGTTACATCAACTTCGCCCATGTGAGACACATCGAATATACCAGCTTGGTTTCGAACTGCCTTGTGCTCTTCAGTTAAGCCCTCATACTGCACCGGCATTTCCCAACCTGCAAATTCAATGATTTTTCCCTTTGCTTCAACATGCTTTTCATAAAGTGGTGTTCTCTTTAACGTCACTGGTAATGCACCTCCCCATTTGGTATAATATGTAATTTGTTGAATGAAAAAGAGGATCTCAGGCATAGTTAATCTAGCCTGAGATCCTCTGTATGGTTACCTGAGAGTTTTCTACGCAAATGAGCGTATTGTCTCCTTCGGTGCTAAGCCAAGCTTAGCTTTCCAGAGTGCCATCCAATCTCGATCTGTTGCTGAAAGTTTCTTTGCACCTATCAGGAATATAATGCAAATTGCTTCTTCGGCTACCCTTTGGGTATCTCTCGAAATTATCGTCTGGCAAGTTATTTGATGTTATGGATATATTAGCTATTTTTTTTGACTTTTATGCAAGGATAGTTTTATAAAAATATCAATGTTTTCTGAAATCTTGAAAGTTGTAAAGACATTGAAATCATTTGTTTTGAGGTCAATTTTTCATGGTATAAAAAATATTAGGGGATTTACAAGTTGTTGTCTTATACCCTATGATGTTATTTAAACACACGTATAAGGTTATTTGTGCCATATGCGTATTTAATTGATTCTCACTGCATTTTGAAATTAGAACTTTCAAAACTTGCAAAATATCTTTTAGACGCCCTATGAGACAGTCCACACGTCTGCATGTATAAAACCTCAGCTGAGTGGCGTCTGAATCAGTCGTCTAAAATACACCAGTTTCCAACAAAAATTTAAAGGGGACCACATGCTCGTAATACTTAATCCTAACACTTCTGCCAGTTTTAATATGGCTGCTGAGGAATACATTTTGAAAACCTTTCAAGAGGATGCTTTCATGCTCTGGCAGGCTGATAAAACCGTTCTGATTGGAAAAACCAGAACACCGTAAGGAAATAAATGTCCAGTATGTGGAAGATCACAAGATAAAGGTTATACGTCGTCTATCCGGTGGTGGTGCTGTATATAATGACCTCGGCAATACAAATTTTGCCTTTATCTCTACTGATTCTGGAGATGGGTTCTCAAACTTCAGAAAATTCACTGCCCCAATACTGGAACTCCTAAATTCACTGGGTGTGCCCGCTGAATTTTCTGGACGGAATGATTTGCTTGTAAATGGTCGAAAATTTTCTGGAAATGCCCAGTTCAAGCACAAAAATAGACTTCTTCACCATGGCACTCTACTCTTTTCTTCAAACATGGAGTTGCTTGGTAAGGCCCTTTCGCCTGATATGCTCAAGTTTAAAAGCAAGGGGGTCACATCGGTAAAAAGTCGTGTGACCAACATTGCCGAGCATTTATCAGAAAAAAATGACCGTGGAGACTTTCATGGACAAGACCAATCAGCATATTTTAGACAAATTTCCTGGCTCTAAGACTTATACTTTTAGCGATGAGGACTTAGAAGCCATAAAAAAAATTGAGACAAACCGTTTTGCAAATTGGGAATGGAACTACGGCGCGTCACCCAAGTATAATTTTATGAACCAAGAAAAATTCCCTGGCGGTCTTGTTGAAATCAACTTAGAAGTCAAAAACAGTCTTATAAAATCAGCTAAAATCTATGGAGACTTCTTCAGTCAAGGTGATATTAGCGAGGTTGAAAAGGCTCTTGTCGGCGTTAAACATGAAACAGAATCCGTTAAACAAGCCCTCAGCGCCATTGATCTCGATAAATACTTGTCAGGCATTGGACTTGATGAAATGCTTCAACTTTTTAACTAAGAACACATTATTTATGACAATAGGAGGTTCAGATGACTGAGCGAAAACCCGAATGGCTAAAAGTTCGCCTTCACAACACAAAAGAACTGAACTACGTGAAAAAAACACTTCAAAGTCTAAGTCTGCATACGGTCTGCGAGGAAGCAAATTGTCCAAACCGCGTGGAATGCTATAGCAATAGAACAGCAACCTTTATGATTCTTGGAAACACTTGCACAAGACACTGTAAATTTTGCAATGTCACAGACGGCTGTCCTTCGCCACTTGATCCTGATGAACCGCAACGTGTTGCCCAGGCTGTTAAAGCCCTAAACTTAAAATATGCTGTTGTGACTTCAGTGACAAGAGATGATCTTGAAGATGGTGGAGCCTCACATTTCAAGGCTGTTATAGAATCCATCAAAGCAGCCTCACCTGATACAAAAATTGAAGTATTGATACCAGACTTTAAGGGGAATCTTGATGCCCTCAAATTGGTTATTGATGCTCAACCTGATGTGATCAACCATAATATCGAAACAGTGCCACGGCTTTATGACAATATTCGACCTGAAGCTGACTACCTGCAGTCCCTTCAGCTCATAAATAATGTGAAATCATCAGGGACAGCCATATTGACAAAATCCGGCATTATGCTTGGTCTTGGTGAAAAAGAGGAAGAAGTTAAGACTGTTATCGAAGACCTTTATGCAAATGGTTGCGACATATTAACCGTTGGACAGTACTTGCCTCCATCAAAGATCATGCGCCTCTCACAGAATACATCACGCCTGAAAAATTCAAAGACTATGAAGTTTTCGCTAAGACCTTAGGCTACCACGGTGTTGCTTCTGGCCCAAGAGTTCGTAGTTCTTATAAAGCCGATCATATTTTTGATGGTCAAGATGGTTAAGCCAGATGGTTAGATGGCTAAGATGATTAAAAAAGAAATACTCTGTAAAAGTGTTTTCAGTTTCAGGTAACTCCAGTAATTGTACATTCACTTAAAATTTAGAGTACCCTACACAAAATCAGCTTCATTCTAGCGGATCATATGCTAGAATGAAGCTGATTTTACCGTAAGAGACATTTTCTTAATTCATCAAGATCCCCACTGCTATTTATAAATTTTAAGGATTACATATTTTTCAATTCTCAGATAAATATTATTCATGAGTCTAATAATGAATGTCAGTGTACGCGCACTATTCTGTTCTAAAAAAACAGAATTAAAATATATTGATTAACTATGTCAAAAAACCAATAAACCCCACAAGGCGCAAGGCACCTTGTGGGGTAAAACCATCTAATTCGCTCTATGTGAACATCTATATTAAATAAGAGGTATAGAAGGTTTACTTAGCATAATCCACGACTCTTGTTTCGCGAACTAAGCTAACCTTGATTTGACCTGGGTAATCCAGTTCATCTTCAATGCGTTTCTTCATATTTCTCGCCATAATAATCATGTCATCATCTGAAACCTTATCTGGAACAATCATAACGCGAATCTCACGACCAGCTTGAATAGCAAATGACTTTTCAACACCTTCATAGCCATCAGCGATAGCTTCAAGTGTTTCCAGTCTCTTGATATAAGTCTGTAGTGTTTCACGTCTTGCGCCAGGACGGGCTGCTGAAATAGCATCCGCAGCTGTGACGAGAACAGCTTCAACTGTTTCAGGTTCATAATCACCGTGATGAGTACTCATGCATGGATAACGCCTCGAGACTCTTTGTACTTTCTCAGCAAGTTCATGCCGATTTCAATGTGCGTGCCTTCAACTTCATGGTCAACGGCTTTACCGATATCATGTAGAAGACCTGCGCGTTTAGCAACTCTAACGTCTGCGCCAAGCTCTGCAGCCATAATGCCTGCAAGGTAAGATACCTCAAGTGAGTGACGTAGTACATTCTGACCGTATGAAGTACGGTATCTCAGACGGCCCAGTAGCTTAACAAGTTCTGGGTGTAAATTGTGGATGCCGGCTTCAAATGTAGCGTTTTCGCCTGCTTCCTTGATCTGCTTAGAAATTTCTTTCTTCGCTTTACCAACCATCTCTTCAATACGAGCTGGATGGATTCGACCGTCAACAATTAGCTTTTCAAGGGCTAATCTTGCTGTTTCACGTCGGATCGGGTCAAAGGATGACAGTATAACTGCCTCTGGTGTATCATCAATGATCAGATCAACGCCTGTGAGAGATTCGAGCGCACGGATATTACGTCCTTCACGACCGATGATTCTACCCTTCATCTCGTCGTTTGGCAGGTTAACAACTGAAACCGTTGTTTCCGCCACGAAGTCAGCAGCATATTTTTGTACTGCTATCGCAATAATCTCTTGTGCTTTTTTCTCTGCTTCTTCCTTTGCTTTGTTCTCAATTTCTTTAACAAGAACAACAGCATCATGTCTTATTTCTTTTTCAACATCTGCAAGAAGCTGTGTTTTAGCTTCCTCAGTTGTATAACCTGAAATTCTTTCCAGTTTCATTCAATTGATCCTGGTAAAGCTTTTCAACGGCCTCTTCTCGATTTTCAAGTTGCCTCATCTTATTTTGAAGTTTTATCTTCCTTCTTTTCGATGGCGGCAGTCTTTTTATCAAGAGTTTCTTCCTTTTGGAGATTACGACGTTCTAAACGTTGCAACTCTCCTCTGCGTTCTCTTGTCTCTTGCTCTAGATCTGCACGCAGTGTATGCAGTTCTTCCTTAGCTTCAAGAAGCTTTTCTTTCTTAGCTGTTTCAGCAGCTTTTCTTGCTTCAAAGACGATCTGGTCTGCTCTTTCTTCAGCACTTTTGATCTTCTTTTCGGCGATCTGTTTTCTAAGGAAATATCCTAGACCGAATCCAAGAGGCGCAGTGATTATGATTGCTGGTATAACGTAAAATGCACCGTTCATAAGCTCACCTCCTTTGCATCGAGTCATGGAAGACCGACAGTATCGGCCGAATGTCTCTTAAGCATTGATATAACTAGTTTTCAAGATACACCGTTCCTTATTCATTTTAACTCTTTTTTTACAATAGTGTCAAGCTACTTCAACAGGCGACAAGGAAATTGGCATAATATATTCTGTTAATATTTTGACTATTCTTGCTTATGCAAGTTGCCTGTGCTAATATTTAACCGTATTATATAGTAAATTCACTTATGACATATTAGTGTTTGCAATGCATTCACCTATTTGTTAAAGAATATTAACAGTGGTCAAATGAGAATCACGAGAGAGATCTGTTCATATAGACGCCGAAGAAGCAATATACTACAGCCACGTTTTATAGAATCTTTCAGGCAAAAGGATCGTGATTTGATGACACTCTGAAGAGTCTGGTTCAACCAGCACCGACGGGGAAAACGCTCAGTGCGTGAAGCTCTCAGGTATGTAAACAGAGAATACATAGGCATAGGTATGCCTTATGTGTTCTTTTTTTGTTTTCATTTTCACAAAGTTTTTAATGCGCATCACTATTGTTCCGAACATACTCGTACAAAACCAGGAGGTCAATATGAAATTTGAAGAAAATCAAAATGTTGAAGATGCTTTCAAAGCCAGCATCCATGAATCTATTGCAGAAAGAAATGCAGCTATATGCGACACATGAGACCCTGAAAAGTAATGGCACTCCCGTGGGGAGTCAAGGGTGAAGTCTCAGCAGACATGGCAGAAGATGTGGAAAAATATTTTGAAGCCATTCAGGGTCAAAAAATTGACTGTGGTGACAACATCACTGTCGAAGTTCTCAAAGCCGGTGTCAAAGAACGCAAGGGAAAGCACACTCTTATTTACAGGTATGTGCTTTCAAATTAGGACCACACATTGTTCAGGACTAGAGCTTTAGTATGTTAAAGGCTAAAAAACAGTCAGGCACCATGCCTTCCTCGCCTCACTTAAGCCACACATGCATAAAGGCCCTTTGTCGTTTTCCACGATAAAGGGCCTTGTTTCAATTCATTTTGTTTTATTCATTTTGTTTTATTCATTTTGTTCTATTGGCTGCTTAGAAAGCTCAGAATTCTCATCAGTTTCATTTTCACATGAACAGCCTATTAGAAACAGTCTATGTTTCAATGAGCGAATATATTATAAAGTCTATTCAGCCCCTACACAGATTCTTCTTCTTTTTCCACTTCAACAGCTTCACACGGCAGACCGTAGAAAGCTCTCACCTTGTTGTCAATTTCTTTCATAAGTTCGGGATTCTCAACAAGGAAGGCCTTTGCATTTTCACGTCCCTGCCCAAGTTTTTTCATCGTTATAGCTGAACCATGCGCCTGCCTTTTTAACGATTTCTGCTTTCACTGCACAGTCTAGGATACTGCCTTCAGCAGAAATACCTTCACCATACATAATATCGAACTCAGCGATTTTAAATGGTGGAGCCACCTTGTTCTTTATAACTTTTACTTTAACACGGTTACCAAGTATATCTCCAGAGCTCTTTTTAATTGTATCAATTTTACGAACATCTAGTCGGACTGAACTATAGAACTTAAGTGCATTACCACCTGTTGTTGTCTCAGGGTTACCGAACATAACACCAATCTTCATACGAAGCTGGTTGATAAAAATAACAGAACACTTAGATTTATTGATAACACCTGTAAGCTTTCTAAGGGCCTGTGACATAAGTCTCGCTTGAAGACCCATATGACTGTCACCCATTTCACCACTAATTTCAGCCTTAGGTACAAGTGCGGCAACTGAATCGACTACAATCACATCAACTGCGCCACTTCGCACAAGTGCATCAACGATTTCAAGGGCTTGTTCACCTGTGTCTGGTTGCGCAAGAATCAGATTATCAGTGTCCACCCCAATGGCTTTTGCATAAACCGGATCCAGAGCATGCTCTGCATCAATAAAAGCGGCAACGCCACCTTCTCTTTGAGTTTCTGCAACCATGTGCAGAGTTACTGTTGTTTTACCTGACGATTCCGGTCCATAAATTTCAATGATACGGCCCTTTGGAATGCCACCTATACCCAGCGCAATATCTAAATCCAAAGCACCTGTTGAGATGCTTTCTACATTTCTGCTTGTGGGCTCATCACCAAGTCTCATGATGGCACCTTTTCCAAATTGCTTTTCTATTTGTCCTAATACATTATCTAATGCTTTAGCTTTTTCTTTCATATTTTTCCCAGACATGGAGTCTGGTTTTCACCGCCCTTTCCACGAACACCTGTTCTGTTTTCATTATAACCTATTATTCGTCAGTGTCAATAGTATAACACGAAAAATTATATTTTACATTATTTTCCTTTAATCATTCTTCTTGCATGATCCAGTGCATAATTTGCAGAAAAACGGCGTATTCTTTTTCGATCACCATGGAATTGATGCTTGAAAACTTTCACTTTGGCCTTTATAAAGTAGGCCAATATAGACAAGTCCTACAGGTTTATCAGCAGTGCCACCACCTGGTCCAGCAATGCCAGTCACACTGATACAAAGGTCTGAACCCAGTCTGCTTCTCAAACCCCTAACCATTTCTTCAGCTGTCTGGGAACTAACAGCCCCAAAGGCTTTTAGGGTTTGATCAGAAACCCCTAGTTCTTCCATTTTGGCTTCATTGCTGTAAGTGACATAGCCTCTATCAAAGACCTTTGATATGCCTGACTGTCCCACTAGGCTGGCTGCAATCATACCGCCTGTGCATGATTCTGCCAAGGAAAAGTGTATATTGTTCTCAATTAAAATTTTGGCTAGGCAAGCATCAAGGGTTTCATCTTCCATAGAATAGATATTGTCCTTGAATCTATCTCGAATCTTTTTAACAACAGGTTCCATAAGGGCTTCGTTTTCTGCCTCTGTAGTCCCGTTAGCGGTCACTCGAATGGCAACGCTGCCGTCCTTTACATATGTGGCCAGAGTGGGGTTTGTCTGTCCAGAAACCAAATCTTCAATCATGGTTTCAACCGTTGACTCCCCTATTCCAAACACACGAATCCATTTACTTGTGATTTCCTCAGAATGTTTGGATTTTAAATAAGGCACAAGACCAGTTTGCGTCATAGCTTCCAGTTCTCGAGGCGGTCCCGGCATCATAACCGCAGTTTTTCCACCTTTTTCAAGGATAAAACCAGGTGCTGTGCCCTGGGTGTTTTTCATAACTATGGCTCCGGCAGGTTTTGCCGCCTGCTTTCGGTTGCTGGCTGTCATTTTCCGACCCAGACTTTCAAAATAGGCTTCAATATCCCGCACAAGATCTGGGTCTAGACCAACCTCCACCCCATAGCCTGTGAGACGATCTCTTTGGTTAAATCGTCTTGTGTGGGACCAAGACCACCTGTGGTTATAATAATATCAACTTCATCAAAATATGACTTTACGGCCTCTTCAAGACGCCTAGGGTTATCCCTACGGTGATGTGGTACAGAACACTCACGCCAAGTTCGTTAAGAACAGAAGAAAGGTAAACCGCATTTGTATTGGTTACCTTTCCCATGAGTAGCTCAGTTCCCACAGCGATAATCGCTGCCTTCATAAGATACCTCCTATGCTTTCAGAACCTGCTTATTTTTTATAATGTAATCAACACCTGAAATCACCGTTAAGGCTACGGCAATCCAAAGTATAATTTGAGCCAACTGACCATTCATAACTTCAAATGGTGTGTTATTAAAAAGAAGGAGCACAATGGCCAGCATTTGCGAATTCGTTTTTAATTTGCCCCACCAGCTTGCCGCAATAACAATGCCCTCAGCTGCTGCAACCGCCCTAAAATACTTACAATAAACTCTCTGCCTAAAATAATAACCACAGCCCACGAGCTGACAGAACCAATTTCTACTAGACATATAAAGGCAGCCATAACAAGGACCTTGTCGGCCAGCGGATCCATAAACTTGCCTAAGTTTGTAATTAAATTCATCTTTCTAGCCAAGTATCCATCAAGAAAATCAGTTAGTGATGCAATGATGAAAATAGCTGCTGCCAGATTCATATTTCCCGCAAGCAAAAAATACATGAACACGGGTACCAGAAGGATTCTTAATATTGTAAGTTGGTTGGCAATATTCATTTAAATCTCCCCAATCAGGTCATATTCTAATGCGTCAGTGATATTAACATGAACAAACGATCCAATTTCCTGCTTTGAACGCGCGTGAACGTAAACCACGCCATCAATTTCTGGTGCGTCAAATGATGAACGTCCAATATATACAAGGCCTTCTTGGTCATCTTGAGCCACTTCTTCAATAACGACTTCAAGATTTTGTCCTACAAGGCCATTCATTCTTTCCTCAGATATTGAAATCTGTGTGGCCATAATACCATCACGTCTTTCAGACTTTATGTCTTCCTCAACTTGACCTGGCATTTTCGCCGCAGGCGTGTCTTCTTCTTGGGAATAAGCAAAAACACCTAGTCTATCAAATTTCATTTCCTCAACAAATGACTTAAGTGCCTCATATTCTTCCTTTGTCTCACCAGGGAATCCCACAATAAGAGTCGTACGGATACTTATATGAGGAACCTTATCTCTTAGACTCGTTACAACACGACGAATTTGAGCTTGATCAGTCCGTCTGTTCATACGTTTTAGAACATTGTCTGAAGCATGCTGAATTGGCATGTCTACATATTTTACAACCTTATCAAGACTGGCAATGGCACCTATAAGTTTTCGTCAATAACATCTGGATACATATACTGAAGTCGAATCCACTTTAAGCCCTCAATTTTATTGAGTTCTTCTAAGAGTTCAGCCAGTTTATAATCGTCATAGAGATCAATGCCATACCGGGTTGTGTCTTGTGCAATAATGATGAGTTCTTTAACACCTTCTGCAACAAGTTTTTGAGCTTCTAAAACAATATCTTCCATATGACGGCTTCTGTATTTTCCACGTAGTTTTGGAATAATACAATATGTGCATAGGTTGTCACAGCCTTCTGATATTTTCAAATAAGCCATATGCTTTGGCGTTGACAGAACACGAGGCAAGTTTTCTTCAAAGGACTTATCAATATCACCAATGTGAATCTGCGTCAATCCTCTTCCAAAAATGCCTTCAACAATAGGTAGTATTTGATCAAATTGTGTTGTGCCCACAAAGGCATCCACCTCAGGAATTTCCGCCTTAAGTGATTCGGCGTAGCGCTCAGCCAAACAGCCTGTTACGACCAGAGCCTTGCACTTACCATGTTCTTTGTACTCAGATAAATCTAGTATTGTCTCAACCGACTCTGTCTTCGCACTTTCAATAAATCCACATGTGTTTATAACAATCACATCAGCTTCTTGAGGGTCAGCGGTGGCGAAATACTTATTCTCGCTCATAATACCAACCATTACCTCTGTGTCCACTTGGTTCTTAGCACATCCAAGCGTTTCAAAATAGACCTTTAACTCCATGAAATCTCCTCAATCTAACCCGGCATATAAAAAATTATACACCGGGTACCTTTAAAATCTTATATGTTTAATTCTTCTAGCTCTTCCTTACTGATTAGAACCTCACGCGGCTTACTACCACGGGATGGTCCAACAATGCCTTGTTCTTCCATGGTATCAACGATGCGTGCAGCACGATTATACCCCACACGGAACTTTCTTTGAAGCATGGATGCAGAGGCTTGTCCAGATTGAACAACAAGTTCAATGGCATCAGATAAATACTCGTCTGAATTCTCTGAAGCTTGGGCTTGTATGGTCGTTTCTAAATTTCTTCATCATAAGTCACGCCATCCACTTGATTCTTTATGGTATCAACCAACTCTTCCACTTCTTCATCAGAAATGAATGCCCCTTGAATACGTTTGGGCTTAGACTGGCCTGTTGGATAGTAAAGCATGTCCCCTTGACCCAGAAGTTTCTCCGCGCCTGCCATATCAAGAATGGTCCTTGAATCTGTCTGCGAAGACACTGAAAAGGCAATACGTGAAGGAATATTGGCCTTGATTATACCTGTAATAACATCAACAGATGGTCTCTGCGTGGCAACAATTAAATGTATCCCGGCAGCTCTTGCCATCTGAGCCAGTCTACATATAGCATCTTCTACCTGATCTGGTGCCACCATCATAAGATCGGCAAGTTCATCAATAATGACGACAATCTTAGAAAGTTTTCCCTTGGTTTTCATCATCAGCCAAAATTCTATTGTATTTCTCAGCTTTTCTATTGTAGCTGTCCGAGTCTTTTACGCCGGTATCAGCGAAAAGCTGATAGCGTCTTGTCATTTCCTGTACGGCCCAGTTTAAAGCCACTGAAGCCTTTTAGGATCTGTCACAACTGGAAGGATCAGATGCGGTATGCCGTTATATGTGCTCAGTTCAACAACCTTAGGGTCTATCATCAGGAATTTGACCTCATCGGGCTTCGCGTTAAAAGAATACTGCTTATAAGGCATTGACACAAACTGACTTACCCGATCCCGTCGCACCAGCAATCAACATATGTGGCATCTTGGCTAGGTTGGACACTATAGCTTTCCCGGAAATATCCTTTCCTAAGGCAAATGTCAACTTAGATTTGGCTTTTTTGAAATCCTCTGTATCAATAACATCACGAAGACCAACCATAGATTTGTCTTCATTAGGAATTTCCACGCCGATGGCCGCTTTGCCTGGAATTGGAGCAACAATACGAACCTGATGGGCCGCGAGGCTAAGAGCAATATCATCGCTTAGGTTTGTGATCTTACTCACCTTTGTGCCTGGTTTTGGCTCCAGCTCAAACATTGTGATTGTAGGCCCCTTACTGATTTGTGTGACCTTGGCTTCAACACCAAAATGACTCAGTGTTTCTTCCAGCTTGTGCGCTTTTTCAATCACTTCTTGATTGTCTTTTGCACTTTTAGGCGCCTTGACTTTATTTAGAATTGTCATAGGTGGTAATTTATAGTTTTCGTAGTCCACTTGGACAGACTTTTTAATATTGCTTTCTACAGAGGACTTGGTGCCCGCATCAATATCAGAGTTTTTCAGCTTCTGATTGTCAGGCTTTTTAGCTTGACTAGACTGTGGGCTTTCCTGTGAACTTTGAGCCTGAGTTGAAGCTGAATTTGCCCCTGCCCCCTGACTTTGATCTTGCTTGAGAGGGCCTGGATTTTGTCCAGAGCTCTCGTCAAAGTTATCTCCATGACCTAGGTGGTCCTCTTCTTTTAATAGGGTTACAGGAATATCATCATAAGCACTTGCCCCATCATCGACCTGTTCTGAATCATCATCCTTGTCTACATTTTGACTAGACTCAGTCTGACTTAACTCAGGTTCAACAGAATGGACTTCATTAGATTGTATTTCATCCTGACCATCCATAGATGAGTCATCCGCAAGCTCATAGCTCTTGGTCGAATCTGAAAGCCCCTTGTCTGTCTCTATAGAAGATGGAGGAATGTCTGTATCTTCCGGATCGCTCGTCTGTGCATCTGAAACAATGCGTATAGACGTGTAGTCACTTTCATTGCCAGTACTTTCATTGCCAGTGCTTTCAGGCACAGAACTTTCTGTTACAGGTTCTTGTGTGAAAGGACGTCCCATCACATTTGTGGAAGCTGATGCATCCTCTTCAAAGGAATGTCCCGGAAGGGTTCTTTCCGTAATCGCTTGGTCATCTAACTGATGATCCGAATCAAAGGCACTAAAATCCCGAACCTTATTGCGTAGACTTTCCCGAACCTGATGACTTTCCATATCTTCTATATGTTGTCCATCTATAGGGATCGCTTGTCTGGTTCATGACTTTTCACTTCTTTTATTTCAGACTTGATGTTATGCGTCGATGTAGATTTTTTTAGCTCTTTCATCTGCTTGCGTGCATCCTTAACGGATTTGGGCTTGCTGTTTAACTTTGGCATGTGAATTTCAGGTAAATTCACTTCAATTGAAGATAATTTTTCTGCCGCAACTTTTCTCTTTTCCCAGATTTCTAAAATAGAAATACGCGTGCCCAGAACAAGTGCAATAACAAATAAAACAAAAATAACAAAATAAGTGCCAATTGTTCCTAGTAGCTCAGTAAAAACGAAAGTTATAATCGACCCAATCACACCACCGCCTTGTCCAGCAATGCCATTTTTATAAGTCAATTGAATGCCTTCAAAACTTGTTAACGTCATGCTGTTAAAGTCTAAAAGTTCCAATATAATTTCCATGCTCTTCACGGTGAGCAGTAATATTATGGCCAAAAATGCCGTCCCAAATGCTGTCATGTATCTTCTGCGAACAGATTTCAGATTTTTATTGATGCCCAAGAAAATAAAGACGGCAAGGAAATAAGGAACTATGTATGCTGTACCGCCAAAAAGTCCCAAATAGACATGGCTAATAAACTCTCCTGCGACCCCTATAGACTTAGAATGTAGACTCAAAGCCGATAGGACTGTGAATGCGAAGAGAAGCACCAACTCTATTTCATAGCGTATTAATTTTTGATTCTTAGATGACTTTCTTTTATTGCTTGACTTGGTCCCAGATCGCGATTTAGATTGACCTGTGGCCTTACCCGATTTTGTTCGTGTTGATTTTGATCCAGCCCCTGATTTTGTACTGTTTTTACTTCTTGATGAAGTTTTTGCCCCAGTAGTTTTCTTTGTTGACTGTTTTGTTGAATTCGATTTCGTCGCCAAATAACCACCTCTTTCCCACTCATTATAACATGAGAATACTACAACCACGACCTAGTCATTCAACTGGAACTCTTTATGTAGAGCTTGAATGGCCTTTTCAAGTGACGACTTTCTAATGAGACACGCAATGGTCGTATGAGAATCACCCGACTGTAAAATCTCAATACCAGCCTTTGTCAGTGATAGAACAATGCGCTTCATGACACCAGGCACACCATGAATTTTATACCCCACAGCCGTTAACTTGCAACAGTCTTCCAGGGTTGTATATTCTAAATCCAAAGCATTTAAAATATCATGTGCCTTTCCTAGATCCTGCTCATTTATTGTAAAATTTTCTGGTCTTCAAAGAAGTTGATCAAGTCCATGGACACGCCCGCTTCTTCAAAGGCATTTAGAAAAGCTTCATTTCTATCATCATCATAAGGAATGTTTATTGTAAACTGAACAATATTATCCTTACTTGCAATGGCAGTGATGATCTTAGGCTGCATTGTTTTAGGAATAGCCGCCGTTTCACGGCTGATGGTTGTTCCTTCGCAGGCCTTAAAGGTATTTTTTATTTTAAGAATCTTACCTGATCTACGGGCCACTTCAACGGCCTTATGGTCTACAACTTTGGCTCCATCAACAGCCATCTGATAACATTCCTCATAGCTTATTTGACCGATGACCTTGGCCTCTGGGACAAGTCTTGGGTCCGCTGTCATGACACCATCCACATCTGTATAAATTTCAATGGCGTCTGCATCTAGGGCTTCTCCAAGGATGGCTGCGGTTGTGTCACTTCCACCTCGACCAAGTGTGGTTATGTCACCTGAGCTTGTGATGCCTTGAAAACCGGTCACAACCACAATTCGATTGGCTTTAAGGTGGTGAAGAATTTTATCAGTCTTCACTTCAATCACATTGGCATCTCCGTGAATATCATCTGTTACAATACCGGCCTGAAATCCTGTAATTGCAGCACTGTCAACACCGTGTGCCCGAATTGTTCCCGCCATAACTGTGGCCGATATGGTTTCCCCACAACTCATCAGGAGGTCTAGTTCCCTTGTTGCATGTTCATTGATGACTTCTTTATATAAGCCAATTAAAGTGTCTGTTGCATAGGGGCCCCTTTGCGACCCATTGCAGAAACAACCACAACCACCTGATGGCCTACATTGAAAGCACTTATGGCATTCTTAGCCACTTTTGTCGAGACGATTCCGTCGACACAGATGTACCGCCGTATTTTTGTACGATAATCCCCATAAGGTCCTCCTAGTTCACACCAGTTGAGCCAAAACCGCCATGGCCTCTATCTGATTCTGTAATTTCCTCCACTTCAACAAGTTCCACTCTCTTGTACTCACAAATAACAAGCTGAGCCACACGGTCACCTTTTTTAATTTCAAAGGCCTCACTTCCTAAATTAACCATCGGAATGCAAAGTTCTCCTCTGTAGTCACTGTCAATGGTTCCCACGCAGTTTATTAGAGTGATACCATGCTTAATAGCCAGACCGCTTCTTGGGCGGACCTGACCTTCATAGCCCTCAGGAATTTCAATAAATAGACCTGTAGGAACAAGTTTCCGCTCCATAGGTTGTAGTGTCATTGGTGTTTCAACATTTGCTAGCAAGTCCATTCCTGCCGAACCAAGGGTTTCGTATTTTGGAAGTGTTAAATCTGACTTGTTAATAATTTTTACTTTCATTTGTGTCCTCCTGAAGCGATGAATCTCTATTTACTTTTAACGTTGCCCTTCAAGTCGTCAAATTTTTTATAAATTTTTTCCACAACTGCATCATCAATTTTCCCAACGGTCGCTAGAGCCATTTGGTCTGATGTAAGGATTTCTATAGCCAGTTCACGTATACGATCCGGTGAAGTGGTGTCAATCTTCTCAAGCACCTCTTCAGTGGATTTCACACGGTCTGTGAATAATACGGATTTACCCATCATGTTCATGATGTTCTCTGTGCCTTCTAACCCTAATATATAGCTGCCCTTGAGCTGTTCTTTAGACTGTCTTATTTCCTCATCAGTGATAGACCCACTGGCAAAATCAGATAGAATATCTAGCATAATCTCCACAATTTGATCCAAATTCTCCGGGTTCATAGACGCATAGACCGAAAGCAGTCCCATGGCCTCATAAAAGCTTGGATGAGAATATACCGAATAACTTAGGCCGTGATCTTCACGAACAACCTGGAAAAGTCTAGAGCTTGTACTGCCGCCAATAATGTTATTGAGAATGAGTAAAGCATAGGCATCCTCATGTTCAAAAGGAATCCCCTTATAACCAATATTGAGATGGACTTGTTCAATATCTCTCCATCTATGAACCCATCCCCTATGAAATTGAGGCTTCTCTATGGTTTTGTTTGAAGACATCTTGACTTTGGCTTTTCCAAAAGTCTTATTGAGCAGCTCGAAAAGACTTTCTTTTCGTAATGTCCTGCAACGGCGATCACCATTTGATCCGCCGTATATGTCTGCTGCATATACTCAATGACCGATGCCTTTGTAAGTCCCTTTAAGGATGACTCTTGACCCCAAAATTGGACGCCCCAGAGGATGGTCTTTAAAAATCAGATCTGACAATATATCATAGACCAAGTCCTCAGGTGAGTCTTCATACATGAAGATCTCATCCAGTATAATCATTTTTTCCTTGCGCATATCTTCATTATCAAATTTGGAATTTTGAAGCATATCGTTTAATATGTCCACAGCAATGGCTGTGTGGTCATCAAGAACTCTGGCATAAAAACAGGTACATTCTTTGCTGGTAAAGGCATTGAGCTCTCCCCCAAGACCGTCCACCTGCATGGCAATATCCTTTGCAGTTCTTGTATTTGTTCCTTTAAAAAAGCATGTGCTCAATAAAATGTGAAACACCATTATTTTCGGGGGTTTCCAGTATGGAGCCTGTCTTAATCCAAATACCAATGGAAATTGATCTATGCCCGCTAATCGGATGGGCAATCACTTTAATTCCATTATCAAGTTTCAAAGTTTCATACATTCGTATTTCATCCTCTATTCTAAACGCATTGAACTTTAGCTCCATTAAACCTAATGAATGCATAAAGTTGTCGTTGGCTAAATAATTTCAGGCCCTATTCAAATATATTTATGACATGCACTAACCGCATATCCCTATATCTCTAGCCATTTTCAAATAAGAGCCTACCTTACTATTATAAAGGTATTTTGCTCGATTGACACCCGTAAGTTTCA
>LQAG01000282.1_pt1 | contig 17677 bp, 26 predicted proteins | sample 1535801 | NCBI WGS metagenome assembly LQAG01 (sample SAMN04331584, study PRJNA305678) | bioreactor metagenome | isolation source: bioreactor_3 inoculated with Wadden Sea sediment 1st replicate of a... | place: Germany:Bremen | reverse complement strand
TTTATTTATTCATTTATTCTAATGGTAGTTTTTAATCCTCCTTCCACTCTATTCTCAACGGTAAAACTGTATTTATCAAGATAATACAGCTTTAACCTTCTATTGACATTGTATAATCCAAATCCACCGTCTTGTTCATATTCCACTTTTTCCTGATTTATATGATCCAGCAGACATTCTATTGCTTCATCACTCATGCCTCTTCCATTATCCTGTACACACAATTCAATGTCTCGTTCATTGATTTGTGTCGCACTTACTAGTATTTCACCACCACATTTGTTTTTATTTATTCCGTATTTCAAAGTATTTTCCACGATCGGCTGCAATAACATTTTACATATCTTAACTTCTGCAATATTGGGATCTACAGTTATTCTATAATCAAATGAATTATTATAACGTATTTTATTGATTGACAGAAAACATTCAACATGGTTCAGTTCATTTCTGACACTCACTTCTTCATTTCCATTGCTGAGCCCCAATCGGAAGAAAGATGCCAATTTAGTCACTATTCTGCTGATATCTTTATTGCCGCTTCCGATAGCCATCCAGTTTATTGTATCTAAAGTATTATATAAAAAATGAGGATTAATTTGGTACTGAAGCAGATTAAACTCACTTCTTCGTTTCATCTCATGCTCTTCTTCCAGTTTCTGAACAAGTTTATTGATTCTGCTTACCATTTTATTGAAATTGGCAGCTAAAAACCGATTTCATCATTTGATTTGATTTCTACTTTGGCTGTCATATCTCCTTGTCCAAATTTACTCATTTCATTTTTAAGTTCTTTAACAGGCTTCAATATATGTTTCGCATACACAACATACAGCATCAGGGATAAACCCAACATTATAATTACTAAGCTTATACCTCTATTGATAAGCGGTTTCGCGTTATCTCTTATCATTTCGTAATCAGTCGCCTGTATGAGCACCCAATCACACTCTTCGAACTTCATATAAGTGTATAACTTTCTCTTACCATTTTCTTCACGAAGAAAATATCCATTAGCATCGGACATGTTGTCACGTATGTCACTTTCCATCGTTTTTGGATTCTGTAAATCATTAGAATAAAAAATCGCACCTTCATGGTCCACAACATAGAATTGCCTGTCATTCGATTGAAAAACATCAGAAAAAACAGTGCTGCTTATTTGCATGATTAAGATACCCAGCGGATAATCCTTATAATTTATATCTTTTATTGTCCTTACCAAATACAAATACTTTTGATCTTTTTCATACCCGTAGATCTTGAGCAAGTGTTATCCATGAATTTCTTGCTCCCGATTCTCTTGCCTGTTCACTTAACTCAGAATTGATTAGATTGCCACTATTGAACTTTGAACCGACCAATATATTCGGTTCATAAAAGGTTCCCTCATTGTCTATAATGGCTATCCCTAATATATACCGGAAGTCGGGGTATTTTGAAAGCGCTGCATTTCCATCATTTATATTCTGCATTTTTTTCTTTGAAAGTGGGTTCATCTTTATATGTAAGTACTCTTTTTATGTCTCTATCATTGAAAATCCTGTCAGAAACAAGCTCATATTTGGACCTAATCATTTCAATGTACATTACCTTATTTCTGTTTATATCATTCATACTGGTCAAAGTTGACTGAAATGCATAATCGGAGCTGATTCTATAGTTGAGGATTACAACTATTATAATTACAATAATTGTTATCGCACTATATACACCTATTAGCTTCATGTAAATGCTCTTGAATTTCATAGCTGGTCTCCTTATAGCTATCCGTCAAAAGTACTGTGGTCATCCATGGAATCACGATACTTTGTAGGACTAGCTCCTACATTTTCTTTTAAATACTGTACAAAAATATTGATAATTGCTGTATCCCACTTCTTGCCCAATCTCATAAACCTTTTTACTTGTGGTTCTTAATAACTCTTTTGCTTTATCCAATCTAAGAGCCGTTAAGTATTTCAGAAAATTCTCCTCACATTCATTTTTAAACATTAACGATAGATACTGCGGTGTAAGATTAAAGTATTCAGCAACAGATGTAAGCGTCAATTCTTCATTTCGAAAATTTTCATTGATGTATATCCTCACCTTATCAATAAGTGTAAATACATTATTATTTCTGTGCACTTTTATAATATCAATAATAAATTGCAAGATATTTATGACCCAATTTTTTAATTGCTCAATATCTTTATATCTCAATATTGCCGCTTCAACATCTAATAACTTCGAATCAAGCTCTTGTTCTATATCAACTCCATATACTGATGTTTTTTCAATAATAGTAGATTTAAGATGTTGCAATGCATTGCGTATCTGCACAGTACTACAGTCTTGTGCTAACATCAATTCAAAATAGATATCAATTTCCTGTGGAATAAGTTCTACATTCTCATCCAGCAAGAATTTTAGAATATTTTTCTCAATTTGTTCTGGATATATGAATTTATCACATCCAATATTTGCTATATCATCAATATTAATAATACTGTCCGGTCCAACAGTAAGTTTGTTCTCCAGTGCTTTTTTTGCCTGTTCATAAGATAAATTTATGTTTTCTCTTTTTTGATGCAGTTTCCAATCCCAGTTGTAACAGTAATGTCAGATAGTGCAACGTAATACTCCTTGACTCTTTCTATAAATATTCTTACATCTGATATCTCAATAAATTTCGAACAAATAAGAATCGAAACATTCTGTTTGCTATTTATTGCAAAAATATGTTCCCAACTATTTTCTGTGTTCTCAACAATGTTCTTCAATATTTCAGTAATGTACTGTATTTCATTGTTATTCGCCAGTACAAGGTTATGAAAGTTATCAACTTCCATTATGATACAGATATAATTTAAATGATTCCAGTTTACACCCGTATAATACTGCATTTCTTTATCATTGATTCTTGACATTGGTCCAGAATCGAGAAGATCCTCAATAATATTGTTTTGTATAATCTTTTTGCTTTTATCAAGCATTTTTTTTAATCTTGTTATACTCATCAAAAAACATATCTTGTTGTTTAATCACTTTTACAAGATTTTGTAATAACATTTGTAAGATTTTCAATGTCTATAGGTTTCAGGATATAGGCATATACATCCAACTCGATTGCTTTTTGTGCATACTCAAAGTCATCATAACCGGAAATAAATACAACCTTTGTGTTAGGGTTTTTTTCTCTTACTATTTTTGCAAACTCTATTCCTGTCATTTCCTCCATATTTATATCTGTTATCACAATATCAAGTTCATCAAAATCACATTTATTCATCGCTTCAACAGCACTATCAAATATACCAACAATATCAATGTCAAATTTCTTCCAGCTAAAATATGTACTTAATCCGTTTCTTATTGTATATTCATCATCCACAATGATTGCGTTATACATAATTCCCTCCAATTACATCTAGATGTATGATTGCTTCCATTTCATCCTCTCTTCCATTAATATGTCGGCTAGAATACAGGTTATATGTAATACGATTCGAACTAAGGCATCTTTTTATTTTCTTCTCTAACATACATGGAAGGCGATACTCCACATATTCTTTTAAATGTTCTATTAAAACTGCTTACACTTTCATAGGATAATAATTCAGCAACTTCTGCAATAGGCATCTGATTTTCCAGGAGTATTTTTTGTGCTTCCTTGATCTTTACGTAATCAACAAATGATTTTAAAAAGTTTTATTTGTTCCTTTTTTTGAAAATTCTACTGAGATGTTCAGGACTATAGCCAAAATACTCTGCTGTTGAAGTCAATGAAATCGGACATTTATAATTGGTTTCAACATAATTGCAGATGGTCATAATGAAAGTGCTATCCTGAGCGCTTTTTATTTGCATAAATGAAGCATTGATTCTTTTCAACAGTCCTAGGAATTGATATATCAAACCTTTGATGATGAGTTCATAGCCTTCATTGTGCATTGTGAATTCTTCGTTCAATCGAAAGATTATCGATTCTATCAAGTTTTCATAGGGGTAGGGAGCAAAAATATATCCACTTTTTAGAAAATCATTGTCAATGAAAGAATATAAATACTTACTCTTATCACTTGGAGAAGAAGTGAAATCTAAGGCTTCCGGATAGAAAAGTATGACAATAATTTGACAACCCGTCTCACTACTTGAATATGTTGTATGGGTATCACCTGGCTTTATGACTGCAATATCTCCTTGATGCATTTGTTGAGATTCATTATTGATGAATTGGGTTGAAGAACCATGCACGACGTACAAGATTTCATGATAATCATGGTATTGATTATCTGTCATCTTCTCGATCTTGACAGCTTTGTTTATACTTACTCGTACAAGAAGATCATCTTTAAAAGATATGTTATCTTCTTTGAATAGAGCCATTAAATCACATCCATTTTTGTATAATATATTTACATTTAAACACAGTTATCAAGAATTGTAAAGTTCGCATCAATTATGAATATTGTGAGAAGAATTGCGAAATGTTAATCTAAGTATATAAAATACTTATAAGGAGTGAAATGATGAGACAGCCTAATTTTGACAATATTTTAAAAGTGTTAAACAACCAAGTTCCGAACCGGCCTACATTATTTGAAATGTACATGAATCCCCCCCTTTACGAAAAACTGGCAGGCAAAGACATTGTATCCATCAAAGATGAACTGACTGAAATGAGAATTTTGATTCATGCCTTTAAAAATGCAGGTTATGATTACGCTACTGTTCATGCATCCGATTTGCATTTCCCAAAGAAGAGACATTCTCTTGAAACCATTTCATTAAACGAAGGAATGATGATTAAAGATTGGGAGAGTTATAACGCTTATCCATGGCCCGATCCGGATAAGTGTGACTATTCAATGCTTGACAGAATCAAGAACGAATTACCTGAAGGTATGAAGCTGATTGTCATGGGTCATGGCGGTGTCTTGGAAAATGTTATCTCATTGGTTGGTTATGACAATCTTTGTTTCATGTTAATGGACGAACCCAAGCTATTGGGGAAAATCTTTGAGCGTGTTGGAACCATCTTTGTTCGTTATTATGAGATTGCATCTCAGTACGATGCCGTAGGAGCACTTATCTCTAATGATGATTGGGGATTCAACACTCAAACAATGATATCGCCGCAAGACTTACGCGCCTATGTTATACCTTGGCATAAAAAGATAGTCGAAGCAATCCATAAGGCTGGCAAACCGGCAATCTTGCATTCATGTGGAAATCTGGAGAATGTAATGGATGATATTATCGATGATATTCAGTATGATGCAAAGCACTCATATGAAGACAACATCATAACTGTCGAAGAAGCTTATGAACGTTGGGGAGACAGAATCGCCATTCTAGGGGCATGGATCTAAATTATGTATGTCAAAACACTCCCGAAAAAATCAAAGCGCGTTCTAAAGCTATTTTAGAGAGATCGAAAGAACGAGGAGGATATGCATTGGGAACAGGAAACAGTGTCCCTGAGTATTGCCCGGAAAAAAACTACATGGCTATGATTTCAGCAGCGATTGAGAGATAGAATTCTTCTAAAATACCTGATTATTCATTATACATAACTCAACTTTCCCACATGTAAAACCCTGATAAAGCCAGTGTTTTCATAGAAAAAAGTTATAAAAAATACGTTTCTTGACGTAAAAATGCACCTATTATCTGATAAAATGTAATTGCGAAGTAACAATCCATCAGACAAGAAAGGTGCATGCATATATGATACACTACAACGGCTCATCTGAACAGACTAAGAATACATTTTTACGAACTTTTGTTACATTGGAACTTTCTAAACTGCTATACAAATCCGGTATCAGAAAGTCCAAAGGAATACCGGTTATTGATGTCTTCAAGTTCTTGGTACTACTTGTTTTCCAAGGCAAGAACATGTATCGTTTTCTGGATTCTAACCGTGGAGACACAGCGTATTCAAAGAACACCATGTACCGACTGCTTGAAGATTGCTCATACAACTGGCGACGTTTCCTGTTGGCTCTTGCCACCAAGGTTGTTTCGACCTTGACGGAATTGACGTGTCCCGAACGCGTGAATGTGCTGATTCTCGATGATTCGATCATTCCAAGAAATCGGAGCAAGAATGTAGAACTTCTTGCCAAGGTGCACGACCATACCTCCAACAGATACAAAAAAGGCTTCACGATGCTCACACTGGTTGGTCTGACGGTTATAGCTTTATTCCGACTGACTTTGCGATGCTTTCATCTGCCAATAAGTCCAATCGTTACCAGGAGGTAAACAATAAGATTGACAAACGTACAAACGGTTATAAACGCCGTGTCGAAGCCATGCAACAGAAAACGGATGTTGCAGTACAGCTTATCAGAAACACTTTGAACCAAGGGATACAAGCGAGTTATATTCTCATGGACTCCTGGTTCACCAACGAACCAATGATCAAGTCTTGTTTGAAGGAAGGCCTTGATGTTATTGGCATGGTAAAACGAGGAAACCAAAAGTATATCTACAAAGGGAAGAAATATGAGTTGAAAGAACTCCGTACTCTGCTTCCCAAGTGCCGTAATGGTAACATTATCGGATCAGTCCTGGTCACAACTAAAACTGGCATTCCGGTAAAGCTTGTTTATATAAAAAACCGTAACAAGAAACAAGATTGGTTGACAATTCTAAGCACTGATTGTTCCTTATCCAACGAGGAAATCGTTCGCAGATACGGAAACCGCTGGTCAATTGAATTTTTTCAAATCCACGAAATCCTTTATGAAACTTGGTAGTGAATTTCAATGTCGCAGCTATGATGCGATGATCAGTCACACAACCATAGTATTCACACGTTACATCATGACTGAATGGTTGCGCAGGGAAGAGAAAGATTCGAAAACATCCGGCGAGGCAGTGTAATATAAAGTGTGTAAGTTCCAAAAAACTCTTGGAAAATCAATGAGTTTTGATTATGATTATGAAAGGATTACATCATGGAAGGAATTACACAAATGGCTAAAAAGAAAGACCCAACTCCAGGCGAGGCTATCGCCAAATCTATCATCGAAACCTATGACCCAAAAACAACTGAGGATATCCAAGATGCTTTGAAATCCATCTTTGGACCAATCTTTGAAAGCATGCTTAATGGTGAAATGGAACATCACCTTGGTTATGCTTCCAATGATCATTCTGAGAAAACAACGACCAACCGTCGTAATGGACGTGGTAAGAAAACTATAAACACGTCAATGGGTGGTATAGAAATCAATCCTCCTAGAGATCGAGAAGCCACCTTCGACCCACAAATCATCCCCAAACGAACTACAGATGTCAGCAGCATCGAAGGCAAAGTCCTTTCTATGTATGCAAAAGGCCTAAGTCAGCGCGATATTGCCGATATTATTGAAGATATCTATGGCTTTAGCATCTCTCATCAGCAGATATCCATCATTACAGATAGTGTTCTCGAAGAGCTTACAACATGGCAACGTCGATCCCTAAAGAAGTTCTATCCCTTTCTGTTTGTTGATTGCTTCTATGTCAACATCCGCACTGAATATGAGACCAAAAACATGCCATCTATACGATTCTTGCCTATGATTTAAGCGGTAAGAAAGATATCCTTGGACTATGGATTGGTGAATCAGAAAACAAGTCACAATGGATGCAAATCTTTGATGAGCTAAAAGTCCGTGGCGTAGAAGACATCGGTTTTATCTCTATGGATGGACTCCCTGGTCTCGAAGACGGCGCTGCCACCATCTTCCCTAAAGCGGTAATACAACGATGTATTGTGCATATGATCCGGAACTCCATCAAGTATATCCCTCAAAAGAAGTATAAGGCATTTACAGCACATTTAAAACTCATCTACAAAGCTCCGAATAAAAAAGTGGCTCTTCTTGAATTCGAAAAATTCAAAGAACAATGGGCTGATTACCCTGGTGCTATCAGGGTTTGGGACTCCAATTGGAAACATGTGGAGCAACTTTATAACTACACCGAAGCCATTCGTAAAGTCATGTATACAACTTATACCGAAAAAATAATTATGCCGATATTTTCTGAGAAGCTTTTAAATATTAGTATCCATAGAAAAATATCGGCATAGTTTTTCTAGAGGCGGTATAACTTCTTTAGTGTATCCTCATTCTTCCAACACTTCTCAGCGATATCGGTCGGGTTGGATTTCTCTATAGCATCTGCCAGTGTTTTCAATGTAGCAAAAGCATAAAAACCACTTGTAGTTGAAATACTCTCGTGACCGAGCAGTTGCTGAATATATGATAAAGGACATCCTGTCTGATAAAGGTTCATTGCGCGGGTTTTTCTAAGCATATGAAAGTGTACATTATCAGGCATATGAACTATTTTACGGCATTGGCAGGCATGTTTTTTTAGTAACATCTGCAATGTATCATCAGACAGACAATGATCAATGCCGTGTGTTTTAGCATAAAACAATGGCTTCTGCAGATCCATTTCTACATGAAATTCTTCCATATATTTCTCAAGATGAAGAATAGTCTTTTCCATGAGGGGAACATTTCTGTATTTAGAACCTTTTCCAAGTATCGTTAAATAGGGAACTTCAGCTGTGAGATGAAGATTTTCAAGTTTAAGATTAATGAGTTCACACACCCTCAATGCTGCATCATATCCAAGTATAAGGATCATTCGATTTCGTCTGTCTGATTTTTTGTCTGTTCCAGGTGCACTAAGAAGCGCTTTTAACTGGTAATCCTCAAAATATTCGATTTCTCTTACTGGAGGGGTAAGTCCTTTTACTGCTTTTGAATTCATAAATACAGGCATTACATCCAAGGATTCCTCTGATGCAAACGAGAGAAGGGAACGGATTGCAGTCATTCGCAGATTGCATGTTTTTCACTCCAGCCGTTAGCGTCATACATCCATAACAGATAATCCTTGAGATTATCCTTGTCAAAATCTCTAAAACATATATCAACACGATTGTAACCTTTTACACCTTCAAGATAATCAATGTATATATTCAATGACCTCCTGTATGACGAAACTGTATTAGGGCTCTTTTTTCTTATGTTGGGAAGTTCATTATTAAGGAAGCGTCCTGCAGTATTCCAAAAGAATGCACTATCTTGATTCATTGTTTTATTCTTTCTCGTCATTTTGGGCCACCTCCGGAATAAATGCTTCAAAAGGAAGTGATTTCCTGACAATAGTATCATAGATATCAGGAACCAAATGAAAGTAATAGAGAGTATTTTCTATGTCTGAATGTCCCATATATTTCATAAGATAAGGTAGCATCGCATTGACATCCTTACCTTTGCGCAACCATCGGTTCATATTTTCATATGCAAAATAGTGCCTGAAAAAATCCAAAACGTTTGGATTTTTTCAGTTATCCAAACCATTTTTAAATCCAAACCTTTTCAGTTGTTTACTGTTGAAATCAGGAAAGTCAGTAAAAAAGGTTTGGATTTTATCTTGTTCCTTTGTATGCTTATAAAAAATACAAAGGAGGTTTTTTAATGGATTTATCAAACTTACAGGAGCATTATGAGGAACTGCTTTCTTACATGGAACGGAATGGATATTCAACCACCTATATTGACAGGTTCCATTCCGAAATCCTGAGGATCCTAAAAAATGCAGACAAAGCAGCTTGGAAATCATACCGAGATATTTACAGGGAATATGAAGCCGTTCCCCATTCCAATGATTATCTCCGGAATAAAAGAACAATTATCGGTGCATTGGAACAATTCGATTTATGTGGTCTATTCCCGGATGGGCGCCGGAGACATTCGCTGGTTGACCGTGGCTCCTATCATCTCCTGATTCCAGAATTCAGGGAACTGATTGACTTTTATACAGTTTATGAACTCAACCGGGGAAAACGAGAATCAACCATATACACAGAATCACATAATACTGCATCTTTCCTGGATGCAATGCAGGCCAGAGGCTGCAAATCCTTGGATATGATTACAGAAGAAGATGTATTAGCATTTTTTCTCTCAGCCGCTGACGGACATACCAGGAGCTGTTCCTACAGGAAAAATATTTCTGCCGTTTTTAAGGCAGGTGCCCACTGGAAGAAAAATGAATGCCGAAAGATACTTTCCTTTTTGCCAATGCTGCGTGAAAAGAGAAAAAACATTCAGTATCTGACTGCTGAAGAGGTAAGTGTGTTGCGGAAGCTTGTGACAGATAATACTCTGTCTATGCGCAATACCGCAATTCTTGCATTGCTCATCTATACGGGACTGCGTGGATGTGACATTTCAGGAATGCAGCTGGGATCCATTGACTGGGAGCACGATGTAATACACATCTGCCAGCAAAAGACAGAGGAACCACTGGAACTCCCCTTATCATCCACTGTAGGAAATGTCATTTTTGATTATTTACAGAATGAACGTCCGCACAGCAGTGATGTACACCTGTTCTTAACAGAAACGAAACCTTACACCCCCTTAAAAAAGTGGTAGTATCGGAAGTATTGTTTCAAAAATCATGAAAGCTGCCGGTCTTCGCCAAAAAACAGGTGACCGCAAAGGGACACATATTTTTCGTCACAATCTTGCAACTTCCCTTCTGGAAAACGGTATTTCACGTCCGATTATTTCCCAGACGCTTGGTCACACTGCTCCAGATTCACTGGAACCCTATTTGAAGGCTGATTTTATCCATTTGAAAAAATGTGCGGTCAGTATTGAAGGCTTTCCTGTTTCGGAGGAGGTGTTTGATAGATGACGGTTTTCATATCATTTCTTGCTCCAACGATAGCCTCTTTTATCCAATACCGCCAGGCTTCTGACCACTGGAATGAAACTTCTTATGAAATTAACTTGAAGCTTTTTGACAGGTACTGCCATGAATGTAATCCAGATACTCATGCAAAACTTACTCAAGAGATAGCTGACAGCTGGTGCAGACAAAGGGAACATGAAGCGAACAATTCCTGCAGATCACGGATTTATGTGATTGTCAGCTTTATAAAATTTCTCCGTGACCGTAGGCTGACAACAGTTGTTCCGCCTTCTCTTCCACGCAAAGAACGCCGGACGTATATACCTCATGCATTTTCCACAGAAGAACTGGCTGCATTTTTCCATGAATGTGATAGGATATCCGTAAGGAAAAATGTCTTACAAGATAAATGCCGCAGACTGACAGTGCCTGTTTTTTTCCGTCTGTTGTACAGCAGTGGAATCCGGACGAATGAAGCCCGGCTTTTAAAAAAGGAAAATGTAGACCTTTTACAAGGCATTATTGATATCAAATACTCTAAGGGGCATAACCAGCACTATATTGTCCTACATGATTCCATGCTGGCGCTGATGCGGGAGTATGATAAGGCAATCTCGCAGTTGGTTCCTGGCAGACTGTACTTTTTCCCATCTAGAAACGGATCTTATTATAAAAAAGGATGGGTAACCAAGACATTCCGCCAACTATGGGACCCGGTAAATACATCCCACGCCACCGCATACGAATTCCGTCACCATTATGCGATAACAAATATCAACCGCTGGGTAAATGAAAGATTTGATTTTGAGGATAAACTGCTATACCTGAGTAAAAGCATGGGGCATACGTCCATAGAAAGCACTAAGTACTATTATTCCATTGTACCCAGTCTCTCAGATATAATGAGGGAACAAACGGAAGAAGGTTTTGACTGGATTATACCGGAGGTGCAGGACGATGAAGAAGACTACTAAAGAAAGTATACTGATAGCCCGTCATATCTCTTCTTTTTTAAATGAAAATGATTATATACAAAGCTCAGAAGCCTTATGATACTCACTCCAGATACTGCATTCAAGCAAGTGATCAAAGATTGGCTTAGAGCTATTTCGACGGTTGAAGCGATAACAGAATTCGTCAAGATACCGCTGCAAGTATTTCCGCTTAAGGCCATGATACGTACCTGCAATTAGAGCTTTGATGTTTGATATCATCACATGAAGCCACTTTAGGAATTCTGAATCATTGGTCTCGCTGTAATTCTGCTGAAACAGTGTGTATTCCTCAACAAGTCTATTATATGATTTAAACTCATCACAATGGACTGTAGCACCAGGTTTAATGTTACCTTTGGCAAAATCAAGCAGTGTTTCTCCTGTACAATCTGGTATGACTTTCATTTTCAGAAATGTCGGATATATTCCATCATTGATTTGTAAGCCTACAGCAACTTTGGCTTTATCAGCACCGCGACCGCGTTTGCCGCCCTTTTTTTTGCCACCAAAGAATGCCTCATCCATTTCAACGCAGTCTCTAAGCATGTATTGGCTGTCACGTTCACCCATAGAAGAACGTAGCTTATGTAACATGAGCCAGGCAGTCTTTGGCGTAACATCGATATATTTCGCCAAAGCTGTTTCCGAGATACCGTCTTTGTTCTGTGCTACAAAGTAAATGGCAAGAAACCACTTAACCAATGACAGCTTTGTGTTTTCCATGATGGTTCCTTTAATGGATGTTTCCTGATGATGACATTCATGGCATTGATACAATGGTAATCTTCGACTTTGAATGGTGTAGTATTCTCTGCATCCACATTTTGGGCATACATAACCTTCATGCCATTTAAGTCGAAACAGAGCTTGTTCACAAGCTTCCTCAGTTCCGTATAGCTTTTGAAAATCGATAAGACTGTAAGATTTCTTTTCATTCATATGAATCACCCCGAACATATATTCTATATCCATTATACCAGAATATATGTTCTTATAAAAGGGCTTATCAATTTTCTGAGCTTAGTATATAATCATTATAAATAATATCAAAAACATCCCTCCTATAAGGGAAATTGTCATCTGTTTTCACCTTAAAAAAAAGTTCTGCCTACTGCTGATGTTAAATAGCGGATACCTCTTTATTTCGTAAAAATAAAATCCACATCGAAATTTTCACAAGCATCAAAATAAATCAATCACTTTAAAATCATATTGCCTTTCTTTTTTATTATGATAGGACTTTAAAAATATTCAGTTGTATTATATAGGGAATAAATAGATTCCCTCCACCTCATACATATATGATACATCAACAAAATTGCACTTTACAATTCTATTTTACGTTTTTATACTGACAGCAATGATAGTATCTTGATTAATTCAGAACTCAATTTTCAATCGATGTACCCTCAAACATATAGACCACAATTATATTTCTATCCATTACTAACAACTTCTCAACCATCAAACGAAATAATTCCAAACTAAATTCTTGATATAATATATTTAATTCCAAAACATTAATCAATTGCTCTGATTTATATGTAAGTAAAGAGTCTTCACTCTTAATCTGTTCTCTCAGTCTTATTATTGAATCCTCTCTATTTTCAAGAAGCTTATTCACCATTTGACCAAATGCTTCATACAAATCTCTTTCATCCACATGATCATTATCACATCCAATCTCACCTTTGACTTTATATTTCTTGCTACATTGCCAGACATATCTTTTCAATCGCTCATCAGTTGAATTCCAAACCTTTCTCCCATATACACTTCCACACTGTCCGCAAAACACCCTTCCAACAAAGGGATTCTTATCTGTTGCATAATCATATTTTTTTTATCCCATGATCCTCAACAAACTTCTTCCTTCTCTGCATCTCAAGCTGCACGGCTTCCCAAATCTCCCTTTCAATAATTGCTGGATGACTTTCTTTGACATAATATTGTGGCACTTCCCCATCGTTTTTTTACTCTCTTCTTCGTCAAGAAGTCTACCGTATAGGTTTTCTGAAGCAATGCATCACCTTTATATTTCTCATTCGTAAGCATTGACTTGATCGTACTTGTATACCATTTCGTTTTACCGTTCCAGGTTTTAACGCCATCATTCTCGAGCTCTTTAGCAATCCGATTCGGACCTTTGCCATCCAAATAATCCTTATAAATACGTCTGACGATCTTTGCTTGTTCTTCATTTATGACGAGATTCCCTTTTTCGTCTTTATCATAGCCCATGAACTTCGTGTGATTGATATGCACTTTTCCTTGTTCAAACCTTCGCCGGATTCCCCAGGTAGAATTTTCAGAAATACTCCTTGATTCATCCTGAGCCAAGAACTCAAAATCGTGAGCAACACTTCACCCTTAGAATCCAAGGTATTGATGTTCTCCTTCTCAAAGATCACCCCAATCCCCAGCTCTTTCAGACTTCTTACATAATTCAAGCAGTCAAGAGTGTTCCTTGCAAACCTGGAAATTGACTTTGTAATGATCATATCTAACTTTCCAGCTTCACAATCCCTGATCATCTGATTGAATTGCTCACGCTTCTTGGTATTGGTGCCGGAAATCCCCTCGTCTGCATAAATCCCACCGATCTCATAATCCGGATGCCTTCGATATATGTCGTATAATACTTGACCTGTGCCTCATAGCTTGTCTTCTGTTCTTCTAGATCAGTTGACACCCGACAATATGCTGCCATTTTCTTTTTCTTTTGTTCAATCTGTCATCCAAATGAGTTGATTTCTTTTTGCTGGTATAAACGTAACACTTCCTGCCATCTTTTCTGACCTCCTCAACAATGGTTGGATCAATAATATTTTCCTTGCTTATCATATCATCCTCGACAACTGTACCTGTACATGCATTTTTTCCATTCCTAATATAATTGTTGCACTGCCAAACAATCTTTTTGCATCCATATTTACTGTTCCATGTTCTTCTTATCAAAGTATGACCACACTTACTGCAGAACAACTTCCCCGATAGTGGATATCGTTTTGCGTATTTGTTTCTGCCAGAAGAAAAGTTTCCTTTGGCAGCAGCACGTTCCTTTCTAATTTCCTGAGCTCTATCCCAAACTTCTTCTGGCACGATGGCTGGGTGGTTACCTTTAACATAGTAGCTGTCTAAAACTCCATCATTCCGTTTTGTCCGATAAGCATTATACTCAGGTGTGTAAGTCTTTTGCAACAAAGCATCACCTTTGAACTTTTCATTCTTGATCATCGCTTTGATCGTTGACTCATTCCACCTACCACCTGTTTGCGATGGGATGTGATCTTCATTTAACTCTTTTGCAATAGCAGCTGCACCTTTACCACCAATATAGTCATCAAAGATTCTTCTCACAATCTTGGCTTCTGCCTCGTTGATGATTAGGTTACCACTGCTGTCTTTGTCATACCCTAAGAACTTATTTGTATTGACAAGCAGTACTCCCCTGCGAAACTTTTCTTGAATTCCCCATCTGATGCTCTCTCTTACATCCCGGCTTTCTTCCTGCGCAAAAGAAGAAAGGACGGCAAGCATTAACTCACCGTCCCCAGATAATGTATTGATATTCTCTTTTTCAAAGTGAACTGCTACACCAAGTTCTTTCAACTCTCGTACTGTTTCCAACATAGTAATTGTGTTTCTCGCAAACCTTGATATAGCCTTTGTAAGAATCAAGCCGATGTTGCCATCCCTGCATTTCTCTAACATCTTCTGAAACTCCGGTCGGTTACCCTTTGTACCGGTCATGGCTTTATCAGCAAATACACCTACAAAGTCATAGTCCGGATGATGCTTGATGTATTTCTCATAATACTGCACCTGGTTTTCAAAGGATTCACCTTGACGTTCATTGGCTGTTGATACTCTTACATAGGCACATACCTTTAGTTTATCCGGCTTTTTCTTCTTTGGATTCAGCCTAGTAATCTCCATAAATCAGCCTCCTTTCTATCATTTCGTGACACTATATACGTCACTCTAAACGGGATAGAAGTCAAGGAAATACGGGCTATTTCTCCATTAATTTGCGAACCAAAGAAGCCATCTCAGCCCTGGTAATGAAGTGATACGGTTTGAACGTTCCATCCGGATAACCACTTACAAACCAGCATCGTAAAGCTTAATGATGTCGTCTTTAGCCCAGTGATCTGCGATATCAGAAAACGGCAGCTCCACTTCCTTTTGCACTCCTTCAATGAGTAGATTAAACGGAAACTTCTCACCCGGGCAGAATGGTTTTCGTATCGAATCGATTTCACTGTGACCAAGGATATGATCTCTGTCAATCGGTATCTCAACACCAAAGTGTTCCTTCACATAATTGATGATGTACTTGTGTAGCCAAACGGATGCTTCCAGTTGTTCTTTTGTAAGCTTACCCCACGTTTCTGTATAGACACCTTCATGCTCGATAGATACGCTGTACCAGTTTGGATTGACGCCTTGCTCCTCTACAATGCCGGCGGTTGCATACTGATATTGATATTGCTTCAGACCATTGGCCCATGCCATCTTTTCTATAGGAACAAACTGATAGATACTACCGTCCTTCCCGACCAGAAAATGAGCTGATGATACCGTGTTGCCTGAGGAGGTAAACCAGTCGATGCAACTCTCTTTTGATCCTTCGGAGATGTGATTCACGATACAGCAAGGCTTATGCCCTCTCCTGGATGACTGGTTCGTATGTGCATTACCAACAAACTTAATCACTCTTTTCATTCTCCTCTTCCTCCCTGTCTGAGTCATTCACAATATTGTTAGCCTTGTTAACATAATTGGTGATCACCTTAGGAAACCGGATACCGAGGATGATGCCGTTTTCAATGATGGACAAGACATCGATCAATAAAAAGGCACCGATGATCACACTACCCAGTGCAATACCGATACTCATAATGTTGAGCGCCCTATCCAGCATCAATAGGGCGAATACAACAAGTCCTTCATATGCCTTCATCAATAATCCGGTTTTGAATTTATGGCTATTCCAGCCGATCTTCACCCCTTTAATGATACCGCTTAGGATGTCCAGCAGCATGATGATGATCCAAATAAAAATGAGCTCCCAATTGAGCCCCATGAAATAGGCGAACAACCCGCAGATGCCGCCGAAGATACTCTCATTCACTTTTTGTTGCATTTTCTTCACTCTCCTTTACCCCACGTCAGCTCATAGATGATCTTCATGGTTTGCGTGTTATCCTTTTCTATCGGTGTTACCTGGTTGTTGATGGTGGCAAGCATGTATGGATTCAATATGAGATTATGTCGATGATAATCGGTTCCGTCTGTTGAAAAGTGCTTTTCCAACCACACCATACAATCGGGTAAGTAGCCATAACAGCGAGGCGTATAACTTAGCTTATCGTCATAGCCTGACCATATGATACCTTTAAACACCTCTTCTCCATTGAAGTACCACAGGCACAAGGAATCATTACTCCCAGTATCATGACGTGTCATAACAATTCCACCGTAGCCTCCCATGTTACGTAAAGAATAGGACTTGTTCACACCAGGTTCTTCCTGTGGGTGTGTCCCGACCACTTCTCCGGTTGACATACTATGCTTCACATATACATCATTGCCTGTATCCAGGTTCCAGAAGTAATTACCAATTATAGCCCAGTTTACATTGGATCCTTGGTAGGTAGTACGATCAAGCTCTACAGAAGACAGTACAGTCGTGAAATCATTGATATCATACGTTCTCAAATACTGTTTGTCTTCACTCGAATCATAAAACACGCCATATAGGATATCGTTAATGATTGAAAAGAATTGATAATCTCCCGAATCAAGCTCAAGCGTTGCATGGACTTGCGGATCTGCTGTAGTGTTGTCGTTGTAGCTGATACCCGATAGCTGACGCTCATCAATGACGTAAATTGTAATCGTGCCACTGGTATTACGCTGCGCATAGATTTTACGGTCTTTAAATCCAACATGTTCGTCGTTATTATTACCTG
>LQAG01000281.1_pt1 | contig 17696 bp, 26 predicted proteins | sample 1535801 | NCBI WGS metagenome assembly LQAG01 (sample SAMN04331584, study PRJNA305678) | bioreactor metagenome | isolation source: bioreactor_3 inoculated with Wadden Sea sediment 1st replicate of a... | place: Germany:Bremen | reverse complement strand
GGCGGCAAGAATAAAATCTTATGAAACCGATAAAAAATGCATCCATTGCCAGAAATCGAAAAACAGTCACCCCCCAGGGACGAAAGCCCAAGGAAAAGAATCCGTTGCCTGCTGAGGTCGCCAGGCTTCAGAAAGAAAACAAAACACGTCTCTCTCCTTTGCCTTAAAACCTGATGAACAGGAAACGGTGCTGGATACCCTTCATTCTGAAAATACCAGGACCAGGCCCCGTATCAGGTTTATGCATCTCTTCTTGATGATGGAGAATACTATTGTTCAATCATGACTATGTAGCGGTTTCTTCACAAAGCCCATGGTACGGTTCCTGATCACAGACGGCAGGTTAATCGTCCGAAGCATAAAATATCCGAACTGCTGGCAACCAAACCGAATCAAATCTGGTCGTGGGATATTACGAAGCTGAAAAGCCAAGTCAAATGGACATATTTTTATCTGTATGACGTCATGGGTATTTTGAGCAGGTCCGTTGTTGGCTGGATGGTTGCCCACAGGGAACAGACAGCATTGGCGAAACGGCTGATACAGGAATCCTGCCAAAAGCAGAATATACTGCCAGGTCAACTCGGGTTGCATGCAGACCGGGGATCCGGCATGAAATCCAAAGGTGTGGCACAGCTCTGTTGACATATTCCGCCGTGGCATCAAATTAAGAGGGCACTGGATGGCCTTCAGATTACAAAACTTTTTCATTTAAATTTTCGTGTGCTTATGCGTAATGAGATTTGCATTGAAACATCCAATATTCTAAAATTACTAAGGATTAAGGCTCTGAAAAAGGCTGTTGAGCCACAAAAAATGACTGAAAAAAATGCCCTGATTCGTAATTTTATAGATTCGGATCCTGAAATTAAAGGGGTTTTCGTCGATTTAAGTAATTTTGCTGTCAAACTCCAGTTAAGATATTTTATTTCTTTTTTCCCCATACTCCCTCCGCAGATCCAGAAACGGTTGTTCAATTGTGCTGAAACTGACGTGTGCCACCAGCCATGTGAGGGCGGCGAGGATGAACACCTGAATGGCGAAATTCACTTGCCAGAAAGAGGCCCAATGGATAGTTCCAATGGTTTTTTCCCACAGAAAAATCATCAGAGCGTGCCACAGATAAAATGAAAAGCTGATCCGGCCTCCGGCTTCCATGAATGTGGCCACTGGTTTCCAGATCTTTCCCCGCCAGTGGCGGTAACTGAGAATGACGAACGCCCACCCGCCGGCTTCGATGATCCCCAGAAAATCCAAGTAAACAGAGCGTTGGTCATCGGAAAAAAAACTGAAGGGTAACGCTTTGCCAAGCTATCAGTCCCCACATTAACGTCAGAGCTGCGGCCGGCCAAAGGAAATTCAGCCGGATATTTTTATCAATTAGAAATTTTGAGGCAAATCCGGCTATCATGCCGATGAGAAACTGATCCAGTCGTCCCAAAAGAGTGGAATAGTAAAGGTGCATGGGTCGGTCTACGGAAAACCAGGCCCCCAGTTTAAACAAAACCAGAAGAAACATCAGCCGCCACAGGTAACCGGGGCCACGGGCAACGGCAAACCGGCACAGAAATGGAAAAATCAGATAAAAAGTGAATTCCACGGAAATGGTCCAGGCCGTGCCGGTGATGAAATGGTTGGACGTGGGTGCCTGGCCGAGATTTGAAAAAAGGCATAAGCCCAGTCCGGGGACTGGAAACTGTCCCGGGACAGGGAAATCGCCACAAAAAGACAAATAAAAGAGGGGAAAAATCCGTAAAAAACGGTTTTTAATAAATCCCAGATAGTTAATTGCGCCGTTATGGCGAAAGGCAATGGTCATGAACAGGTAGCCGGATAATACAAAAAAAAGACTCACCCCGGTATGGCCTTCGATGACCCAGCCGAATATCCCGGAATCCGTGTTGGGTTGCCAGTGGCCGTAAAGTACATGATAGACATGAAAGACAAAAACCAGGGCTGCGGCTAGCAGGCGCAGGTGATCCAGGCGGGGAAGGTAGTCGATGTTGGCGGATCGCATAATTTTGTATAATTAGGGTCGTTAACTCTACTTTTGGGTTTAAAATTTATCGGCTAACTTTCGTTTTTCTAACAAACCGGAATATTGCAGCGCTGGAGCCATAGCCACATCTTTACCAAATGCAAGGTTTCCGTTGGTTGCTATGCCCCTGAAGAAATTCTCCCCCATGAAGGGCAGGGTGAATATGGCCAAAATCAAGGTGTGCACGCTATGCCCATGTCGTTTTCTAATGCCGCATTGATGCAGAGAAGCGGCACTTTGAAACTGGTTAAAAAAATTATTGATTTTGTCAAAAATGTTAATTGAATTTGTATCATTCTTCCTTTACCATTTTATTTTGTTTTTCGCTAATTCACTATATATCAACAAATAGAAGGGCTCATCAACTTTTTTTTGTCACAATTTCAAAGAGTTTTGTGTGAAAGTCAAGGACTTCTTGAACTGTCAGCCGTCCCGGGTGGTAGTTAAGCAACAACCTGCCGCAGCTAAAGCCAAACCTGGCCCAGTGCCCATCACTGTTCCGGGCCGAAAATTCTATGGTGCGACCTACCTGTTCGATCGTATCGGGGAGGCCACTGGTGTGACTGATGACCTGAAAACCTGTTTTCCCGACAGTTACTGCCAGATTCTGTCAATCGTCTATTATCTGATACTGGAGGGCAAAAATCCCTTGAGTCGTTTTCCACACTGGGCAGCACTTCATCGGCACCCTCACGGTGATATCATACCCTCTCAGCAAATCAGCGACCTGTTCGCCTCAATTACAATGGTAAAAACAAAGACCGTGAACACTTGCCGCAGATCAATCTGGCGGTATTGTTCGGTGAGCAATCCCATCTTCCTTTCTATTACAGAAAACTGCCCGGTAACATTCCTGACGTCAAAACACTGAAAAAACTATTGGCGGACATGAACACGCTCGATTATGAAAAGTTCAAGGTCATTCTTGACCGGAGATTTTTCAGTACGTCCAACATCAACGATCTGTACAAACACTACATGAAATTCCTGATTGCTGCGAAAACATCGCTGAAGCTTGTCAAGGATCAATTCGACGACGTCCGGGATGATATGCGGAACTGGCCCCACTACAGCCAGGATTATCAGCTCTATTGTTATTCCATTCCGGTTACCTGGAAATATTCCCAGGAGCAGCCTTACAAAAAGATACAATCAAGGACAAGCGCTGTATGCATCTTTATCTTTACTTTTCCCCGGAGCGGGCATTAGAGGATGAAACTGCTTTCAACAGCCGAATGGCCCAGCTTTAGGTCGGAGAAACAACCCGGCGCCAGATGGAACTTTACGGGAAATTTGACGTCATGCCCCTGCCTCGTTACAATAAAGCGGGAATTCAGGGTGTGTATTATGGACAAACTGCTTGAGGCGATATGATTGAAACAGTTTTTGAAAATTTTGGTGCAACGTTAAGGTGTGCAATATAAGCTTCTTCTTGATTTTTTTGCGTGGCTTGTAATACTCCGCCACAGTCCATGAGACATTGTGGCTTGTGGGCAAATGGTTGAAAAATCGATGGATGTAGCTTCATGAATATTTTGCTCACCGGTGCAAACGGGTTCGTGGGTTATGCTTTGTACCATGAATTGCGGATCCGGCAGAACAAATTATCCTGTGTTTTCAGAAGATTTTCCGAGGATGACGAGGAGTTGAAAGCACAATTCAATGATTGTGACCGATATCTGGTCGGAGATATCAATAGAAATACCAGATGGGGATACTGTCTGAAAAGAAATAGATCAGGTGGTGCATCTGGCGGGCATGGCCCATATCGGCTTTCATAAAATCAGTGCTGAACTGTATCAGCGTTTTTTTTCCGTCAACCATGAAGGTACCCGGAATCTGGCCGTTCAGGCGGCTCGGCAGGGAGTAAAGAGGTTTGTATTCATGAGTTCGGTCCTGGTAAACGGCAGTGAGAGCCCGGCAGGGCCGTTTTGTGAAACTGATCGGGCAACCCCTCCCAATGCGTATGCAGTTTCCAAATATGAGGCGGAAAAATCTCTTGAGAAAATCGGGGCGGAAACCGGCATGGAAGTGGTAATTCTTCGACCGCCCCTGGTGTACGGGCCGGGTGTGAAAGCCAATTTTCTAAAATTGCTGGATTTGGTGTATGCCGGAATTCCCATGCCTTTGGGTGCGATCGACAACCGGCGGAGTTTTATCGGTCTTCAAAATCTGGTGGATGCGGTGTGTTTGTGCCTGGATCATGAAAAGGCGGGAAATCAGACATTTTTGATCAGCGATGGCATGGATCTGTCCACTCCCCGCTTGATCACTACCATTGCTGAAGCCATGGGCCGGCATGCCCGGCTGTTTGCGGTTCCAGACAGAATCATGAGAACCGGGTTGACGCTTCTGGGCAGAAAACAGATTTATGACCGCCTCTGGGGACACTTCAGGTGGATTCGACCCGGATCTGCACCCGGCTGGGGTGGCGACCGCCTGTGCCGTTCGATCAGGAATCGGCGAGACCGTAAACTGGTATTTGAAAAACCGCCGGCGTTCTCCCCGGCTGAAAGCGTGATAGGACCGATATGGTTATTGTCTTGATAAGCTTTTCCTTGGGGTTTGCCGGATCATGGGTTGTGATGAGGCATGGCGACCGGATCGGTGCTATTGACGTGCCGAATTGCCGCAGTTCTCATCACAGGGAAATTCCCAAAGGGGCGGGACTGGGGATTTTGGCCGCCCTGATTGTGTCCAGTCTGCTGCTGGCGGTTCCTTATTATATCTGGTTTCCAGCCATGGTGATATCTCTTGCCAGTTTCTGGGGGGCGGATAAGCATGTTCTGCCGGTATTTCACCGACTGGCGATTCACTTTGGATGCAGCCTGTTCTTTTTGTATTTGCTTTTGCATTCCCAGAATCAGGGTCCTGCCGGCTATGTGATCTGGCTACCTGTCCTGGTGTTTATTGTGGGAACCGCAAATTTTTATAATTTCATGGATGGTATCGACGGGATAGCGGGTATCACCGGATTTCTGGCATTTTTGTTGATCGGCGTGTATGCCGGGTTGGCAGGTATGGGGCCGAACATGGTGCTGTTCAGCCTGTCCGTGGCATCCGCCTGCCTGGCATTTCTCTGCTTCAGCTTCCCTAAAGCGTCGGTTTTCTGGGGGATGTGGGCAGCATTCTTCTGGGGTTTGTGTTTGCCAGCCTGGTGATCTTTCTGTCCCGGAACCTGTCGGATTTTCTGGTCATGGCCGGATTCCTGTCCATGTTTTATTTTGATGAACTGTTCACCATGGCCGGCAGGATACGGAACAAAGATTCGCTGGTGGAACCCCATCGCAAACACATTTATCAGTTACTAGTCAATGAAGCCGGCATTGCTCACTGGAAAGTGTCTCTGGGATACGGCCTGGCCCAGCTGATCATCGGCGTTTTTGCCGTATGCCTTCAGCCGAAAGGCATCGGCTGCCTGGTTGCGATGTACGGAACAGCTGCCCTGATTTTTACTGGCATGTCAATTTATATTCGGAACAGGTGGGTGCCCGGTGAAAAGTAAGCTGAACCGGAATACCGGATTGATGCTGCTGCTGGATCTGATTCTTTTGACCTGCGCATTTTATCTGTCCCATCTGATCCGGTTCGATTTTGACATCCCGGTATGGGCTTCGGCCCGTTTCAAAGAATGGCTGATTATCGTTTTGGCGGGGAAGTTGGTCTGTTTTTATTATTTCGACTTATACAAAGGGATGTGGCGGTATACCGGGATTAACGATCTGTTGAATATCGTCAAAGCCTCGACTGCCGGCAGCTTGATTTTGATTGCCGTTGTTTTGTACACCACCCGGTTCGAACAGATGTCCCGGTCGGTGTTCATTATCGACTGGTGCCTGACGTTCATGCTGATTGTCGGGGTCCGGGTGGTGACCCGGTTGTGCTTTGAAAATTTTTCCGGAAACGTCGGATTGCGGGATGTGAAACACCTGCTGCCCCGGCTGTTCCGGTCGGGCAGGGGCCAGGGACGGAGAATGCTGATCATCGGGCTGGGACTGCGGCGAAAAGATCTGCCGGCAGTTTCATGAAAATCCGTCTGTCCGGTCCCGTGTGGTGGGTTTTCTGGATGATGACCAGTCAAAAACCGGCAGAAATATTCACAGAGTTCCGGTGCTGGGCACCATTGACGAACTGGAAATTATCGCAGTGTCCATGGAAATTGAAGAGGTGATCATCGCCATTCCGTCAGCATCATCAAAACGGATGCGGGAGATTCTGGATGCATGCCGGCAGGCGGATGTGAATTTCAAAATCATTCCGGATATGGGGGAGTTAATCGACGGGCGGATCACCCTCAATGCCATCCGGAATGTGGAATACCGGGATCTGCTGGGACGGGAGCCCGTCCGACTGGACAAAGAGGAAATTGGGCAGTATTTAGGGAAAAATGTGTTTTGGTGACCGGTGCCGGCGGCTCCATCGGCACGGGTCTGTGCCGGCAGATCTGCCGGTTCTCCCCGGAAACCATTGTTCTGGTGGAACGGGCGGAAAGCCCGTTGTACGAAATCGATCTGGAGCTGGGAAAAAATTTTCAACACGTGAAGGTTGTCCCCGTGCTGGCCGATATCCAGGACAAATCGGAGCTGACACAGATTTTACCCGGCACCGCCCGGAAATCGTGTTTCATGCCGCCGCATACAAACATGTTCCCATGATGGAAAGCCATCCGTGGAAAGCGGTGGAGAACAATATCATTGGTACGGAAAATATCGTGGAGGCAGCCCGGGAATTCAAGTGTGACCGTTTTGTGTTTGTATCCACTGACAAGGCTGTCAATCCCGCCAATGTCATGGGGGCGAGCAAACGTGTCTGCGAGTTGCTGATCCAGAAGGAAAACACCGTGGATGGTTCCGGAACCCGTTTTATCACGGTGCGGTTCGGCAATGTCATCGGCAGTGTCGGCAGCGTGATTCCGCTTTCGAAGAAACAGATCCAGGAAGGGGGGCCGGTCACCGTGACCCATCCGGACATGATCCGGTATTTTATGCTGATTCCCGAGGCCTGCCAGTTGATTCTTCAGGCGGGTGCCATGGGAAACGGAGGGGAGATTTTTATTCTGGAAATGGGAGAGCCGGTGAATATCGATCAAATGGCCAGGGACCTGATCCGGTTTTCAGGTTTTGAGCCGGAGGCGGATATTCCTATTGTCTATACAGGGCTCAGGCCCGGGGAAAACTATATGAAGAACTGATGACCGATCTGGAAGGGTGGTGCCCACTGATCACGGGAAAATCCGGGTGCTGTCCGGTCATGCCGGTGATCTGGGTGAACTGGAACCCCGTCTGGACGTATTGAAAAAGGCGGCCAGAAAAAGAGATGCGGACCGGATACGGCAACAGCTGCACCGGATCGTGCCGGAATACGGATATGAAGCGGCTGTTTGACTTTTTGATCTCTCTGATATTGCTGGCAATGCTGTTGCCCCTGTTTGTCTGGGTCGCCGTGCTGGTGAGGTTGAATCTGGGGTCTCCGGTATTTTTCAGACAGATGAGGCCCGGGAAGCATGGACAGCCCTTTATGGTCTACAAGTTCCGGTCTCTGACCCATGAAACCGATGTGCAGGGCAATCTGCTGCCGGATGAGCAGCGGTTTACCCGGTTCAGCGATTTGCTGCGCCGGACCAGCCTGGATGAGTTGCCGGAACTGTTCAATGTGCTGAAAGGCGAAATGAGTCTGGTGGGACCCAGGCCTTTGCTCATGCAGTATCTGGACCGGTATGATGCGGTACAGGCCAGACGGCACGAGGTCCGGCCGGGGATTACCGGGTGGGCTCAGGTGAACGGCCGGAATGCCATTTCCTGGGACGAAAAGTTCCGGCTGGATGTCTGGTATGTGGATCATCACAATTTTCAGATGGACCTCAAGATTCTGGCCAAAACGCTGGTTCAGGTGTTCAGACAGGAAGGCATTCGGGAGAAAGGGCAGGTCACTGCCCGGGAATTTATGGGGGATACAAAATGACTGACCGATTTGTTAACTGGGAATATCCTGAAATCATTGAGGGTGAGCCTACCCGGTACCACTGGATTGTGCAGGGGATTGCCGGTTTTTACTGGGGTATAAAACCGATATCGGGGCGTTTTGCTATATCCAGGCCAGAGAAGGGGTGGTGATCGAAGATTTCGTTCAGGTGGGGTCCCACTGCGCCATCTACTCCGTTTCCACCATTGACGGCAAAAAGGGTTGTGTCACCTTGAAAGAAAACTGCCGCATCGGCAGCCACTCCACCATCCTGCCCGGGGTGACCATTGGAAAGAATGCGGTCGTGGGCGCACACAGCCTTGTCAACAGAGATATCCCCGACAATGTGGTGGCATTCGGATGTCCGGCTGAAGTTATCAGATCTTTGGAGAAATAAGTATGGAATTCGCGCCATGGCCTTGCTTCGCAGATGATGAGATTCAGGCCGCTGTTAATGTGCTGAAGTCCGGAAAGGTGAATCAATGGACCGGTGATGACGTGCGGGCATTTGAAAATGAATTTGCCGGTTATGTCGGCACAAGTTATGCGGTGGCCCTGGCCAATGGCAGCCTGGCACTGGATATGGCTTTGTTGGCCTGAATATCGGACCTGGGGATGAAGTGATAGTCACGCCCCGGTCGTTTGTCGCTTCCGCTGCCTGTGTGGCTCTGCGGGGGCGACTCCGGTGTTCGTGGATGTGGACCTGGTGAGCCAGAACATTACCCCGGAAACCATTGCCGCTGCGGTCACGGAAAAACCAAAGCAGTGATCGCGGTGAATCTGGCCGGCTGGCCCTGTGACCTGGCACGGATCAGCGGTTTGTGTAAAGACAAGAGCCTTTTTTTGATCGAAGACTGTGCCCAGTCCCATGGGGCAAAGCTTAACGGGAAAATGACCGGCAGCTTCGGGGATTGTGCCGTTTTTTCCTTTTGTCAGGATAAAATTATGACCACGGGCGGTGAAGGAGGCATGCTGGTGACAGATAATGAGGACATCTGGCAGAAGGTCTGGAGCAGCAAGGATCATGGCAAAGATTATGAACAGACGTTTTGTCAGTACCACGATCCGGGTTTCCGGTGGCTGGTGAACCGTTTCGGAACCAACGGCAGAATGACGGAAATGCAGGCAGCCATGGGCCGTGTGATGCTGAAAAAACTGGACAAATGGGTGGAACAGAGGCGGTCCCATGCCCGCCGTCTGACCCGGGGGATGGAAACTATCCCTGGAGTGCGGGTGACTGTGCCAAAACCGGAGATCTGTCATGCCTATTATAAATATTATGTGTTTATCCGGGAAGAAGAATTAAAAGACTCGTGGAATCGGGACAGGGTGATCAAGTATCTCAACCGGGCCAAAGTGCCGTGTCATACAGGCATCTGCCCGGAAATCTATCGGGAAAAAGCGTTTGAAAACGGGGGGGTGCGGCTGCACGGCTGCGTGACAGACCCTGCCGGAAACCAATTCCTGCCCACAGCAAGACAATTGGGGGAAACGTCTGTCATGTTCATGGTGCACCCTACATTGAGTCTCAAATGTATTGACCATGTGATCGAACAGGTGAGCCGCATCATGGCACAGGCGGTCAGATAGACCGTGTCCGGGCAGAGAAACGGAAAGCATACCGGCATTTCTCCATCCGGTGACCCGGGAGCATGGATCAGGGAGGCGTTCTGGGTCGGGTTCGGTGTGATGACCTCTGTTATGGCCCTGCTTGTCGGCACCCGTTTTCTCACCCACATGATGTCCACGGGTGAATATGGGCGCCTGGCCCTGGCAGTCAGTCTTGCCGCACTGGCGGTTCAGATTTTCGGCGAGCCCATCGGAAAGACAGCGGTTCGGTTTTATGCGCATTGGCAGGCGGCCGGAATGCCGCGCAGGTTTTTGCAGTGGCTGGACGTTTCTTTTCTGAAGGCGGCCGCCTGGATTTTCCTTCTGGGATTGGCCGGGATCACGACCCAGTCGTTTCTGTCCAGGTTTTCCGCTATGGCTTATGGGATGCTGACCTGCGTGTTCGCGGTCTTCCTGGTATTCAACCGCGTGGCATTGGCTTTGGAGGATGCCGCCCGGAAAAGGCGGTTCCGGGGCATGATGCAGGGCGGATTTGAGGCAGGCCGGTTTCTGCTGGCAATCATGCTGATCGTGCTGCTGGCAGCTCCTGAGGCCGTCACCGTACTGATCGGATTCGTCTTGGCGGCGGCACTGGCGGCAGGGGGTCATATTCTCTATTTTAGAAGGCTTTTTCGGCCGGTCCGGGACGACGTGGTATCCGGATCAAACCGGCGGGTTCATGAAATGGATATCCGGTCCATGCGGGCATTTCAACTGCCTTTGATCGTCAGTAACGGCGGTATCTGGGTGGTGATGATGGCAGATCGGTGGACCTTGATCTGTTTTGGCGGTGCCGGTGATGTGGGCGGATATTCGGCAGTGTATCAACTGGCGTTTATTCCCATGCTGGTGGCAGGAAATTTCCTGATTCTGTTCCTGGAACCTATCCTGTATCAGGTGACCGGAATCAATCAACGCAATGCGTCGTCTTTTCAGGTCTTGCGGGTTAATCATTATGCTGCTCTGGGCATCGCGATCATTTCATTCATCGGTGCTATCGTTCTTTTTTCGGACATTCAACGCTGGGACGGATTTTCTGGGAGCGGAATTCCGTGTCTACAGCTGGCTTTTCCCATGGCTGATACTGGCCGGCGGCAGTTTTGCCGCATCCCAGCAGCTGCTGCTGAAGCTGAGTTGCGACATGCGCACAGGTCTACTGGCAAAAGTGTGGGGTGTGACGGCACTTGTTGCCTTGAGCGCTTATATGGCCGGGGCCTTTTTCTGGCAGGTGAAAGGGGTTGTGGCCGCCGTGGTGGGCGTGAATCTGTGCCTGCTTCTGTTTTCTCTGTGTATTGCCGCTGGAAAAACCGGACAATGGTGTTGCTGAAGGATTTTGCGAATGAAAGTCCTGCATCTTTAAAACATCCCAGGGCGCGTCATGGCGTTTCGCCAGATGAGAGAACTGGTGAAGCGCGGGGTTGACGTGCAGGTGGTGTTGCCTGACTGCTCCGGGAGCGCTCTAAGGTATTCAGATGCAGGGATCCAGGTGCATGTCATGGATCTGGATATCTCTTTGAACCAGGCAGCTGGCCTGCCTTTTCAAATTAAGCGTTTCAAGGAGCTGGTGCAACGGATTCGTCCGGATCTGGTGCATTCCCATTTTTTTCCACCACCGTGCTTATGCGGCTGGCCATGCGGCGCAGTCCGATCCCCCGGATGTTTCAAGTCCCGGGACCGCTGCACCTTGAACATTTTTTTTCCGGAAGTTGGAGATGTCATTGTCCGGCACGAACGATCATTGGATCGCTTCCTGTGAATGGACGCAAAAACAATACCGGTCCATGGTACCGGATAAAAAAGGTGTTTTATCCTATTATGGGACGGATGTGGACCAATTTGTGAAAAAAAGGGGGAGAAAACAGCGGTCTGCCGTGAGTTGGGAATCCCGGAACAGACGGCTTTGATCGGCATGGTGGCTATATGTATGGACCCAAACGCTATCTGGGGCAGCGCAGAGGACTCAAAGGCCATGAGGATCTCATCGATGCGGTCGCTCTTCTGGTTAAGCAGAGGCCTGATGTGGCTTTGGTCTTTGTGGGCGGGGCCTGGGCCGGTGCCACCGCCTATGAAGACAAGGTGATTTCCTACGGGCGGGAAAAACTGGGGAACCGGGTGTTTTTCCTGGGAACCCGGCAGGATGTGGCCCGGCTGTATTCCTCATTTGATATGGCCGTACACCCGTCTCATTCAGAAAATGTCGGGGGGGCGGTGGAGTCTTTGTTAATGGGGGTACCCACCATCACTACCCAGGTGGGCGGGTTTCCGGATGTGATCAAACACCAGACGACCGGGCTGCTGGCCCAAGTAAAAAACCCGGTTGATCTAGCCGAAAAGATTCTTTGCTATCTGGAAAATCCTGGTCTTGCCCGGCAGCAGGCCCGGGCCGGGCGTGAATATACCCGATGGCTGTTCAATGCGGCACGGACCGCTTCCCAAATGAAAGGTATTTATGAAACTATTGTTTCAACACGTTCATGCGATCAATAGAGCGTTGCCGGTACTGCTGATTTTTGTCATTCCTGTTTCCACCGCTTTGACCAATATCGTGCTGGGGGTGTTGTGTCTGTTCTGGATTCTGGACAACCGCACCGACCGGTTCGCAAGCTGGCTGGGGATGTTTCGGTCGAACCCGGTGGCATTGATGGGTGCCGCGGTATTTCTGATGCACCTGTTGGGGATGGTGTATACTGCCGGAGAGACCGCAAAATTGGCGAAAGCCTTTCGGACGGGGCACGGTTTCTGTTTATCAGCATGATGATGCTTTATTTCAGAGATGACACGATCCGCCGGGCATTTTTGTTTTCATTCATGGCTGCCATGGGAATGATTCTGGTGCTGTCTTGTTTGTTGTGCCTGGATCTTTTACCGGGATTGATTCCCGTGTGGGGGGACAGCCAGAACTGCGTCATTTTTCATGACCATATCAAACAAAATGTTTTCATGGCCTTTACTGCATTTCTGGCTGGACTGCAGGTCCGAAAACCAGGGATCGGATGGATCAGGAAGAGTCTTTGGATGATATTCAGTCTGGCAGCCCTGGTCAATGTGCTGTTCATGGTGGCCGGAAGGACTGGGCATGTGATCGTGATGGTGCTTCTGGCGTATTATTTTCTGACCTGGAACCGGGCCAAAAGCCTGGTGGCTGGGGGGCTGGTATTCCTTCTTCTGGTAACCTTTGCATGGATCAATCCAGCAAACCCTTTGTTCAAAAGAGCTGGAATTGTCATGGAGGAGGTCAAGGAATGGCAGCTCGATGAGCCGCGGATATCACCTCTTCCTCCGGACTTCGCCTGGAATGGATGGTCAATTCCCTGAAACTCATCAGACAAAATCCTTTCATCGGAACAGGAACCGGGAGTTTGAAGCAGTCTACGGCCGGTTGGTTTCTGATACTCAAATGACACCCACCGACAATCCCCACAATGAATATCTCATGACAACGGTGCAGTTCGGGCTGGCCGGACTGCTGGTGCTGCTCGGTTTTTTTGCTGTACAGTGGCATTATTCCGGTTCGTTTCAAGATCCGGCACAGGCCAGGGCGGCCAGGGGACTGGTTCTGCTGATGCTGGTGGCCTGTCTGACCGCATCCCCGTTACAGGACAGCGCGGAAGGGTGGTTTTTCGTTTTTATGAGTGCCCTGCTTTTTACAGAAAGGCCATCCATCCGGAAATTTTTACTTTGAACAATCCATCATGGAAGTTTTTCTTGATTTTATCCAAAATTAGGTTTAGATCATGAAATAACAGGTGACGATCTTCTTCTTATGTTTCTTTTGTCACATTGTATGCATGGACTCAGTCGACTGAGTCATTTCGGAATGCAACGTCAAGGAATCAGGGATATGGTAACCATTCTTCATTTCAATGTTCAATCAAGTAATGTCGTTTTTTTTCGAACCAAAGGAGGCTTTCTATGCCCAAATCAATCAATTTCAGATCTAAACAATTTTTCAGAATCGTTTTTAATCGGATGGCTCATCGTCGGTTTCTGTGCCCCCATCGCATTAGGGGCGGATAAGGTCAATATCAATACAGCAGGCAAGGAACAGTTAATGACGTTAAAATTTGTTGGAGAAGTGCTGGCGGAAAGAATCATGGAATACAGGACAGACCACCCATTTCACGCCCCCGAAGAGATCATGAATGTCAAGGGCGTGGGGGAGAAGATTTTTGAAACGAACAAGGATCGTATCATCGTCAAGGATGAATGATCCTGATTTGAATTTGTATCCCTGATTCCTTAACGTTAAAAACCTGTTGCCCCTGTCTGTCGAATTTTGTATGATCAGAGAAACCATGTTGAAACACGGCATGGTTTTTTGTTTGCAGAAATATAGCGCGATTTAGTTATCACAATAAGAAATGAAGAAAATACAGGATTGACACCGTGGATGGTTTAAAACAGTTTCATCGCAGATCGTTCTGGATCATTACATTGTTTATGTTTGTCGTGTCTGCCGGAGTTGGCGCCGGTATCTTCTGGGGCCTGGCCCGAATGTCAGCGATGATCGGGCCGGTGCCGGAAACGTCGTACCTTTCGGATCGAATCCCGCTGTTCATTGAATTGTTGCAGGCCGGATTCACGGCTTGGGTGATGCCTGCAGTCTCTGGTGCCTTGCTGTTGCTGGGTTGGATTCTCTGGCTGGTCCTGAGGCTGGGAACCGCCGGCATGGCCCGGAAACAGGGTGAAGTGGAGACTTTGGAAACCGTAACGCCTAAATCCGGTAAAAAAGATTTTCTGGAACAGAAACTCGAACGGGAACGCAGTCAGCGCCTGTTTTTGCACACACTGTCGGTGCTTCAGCGGGAAGGCCGGCTCCTGGATTTTTTTGCTGAAGACCTGAAACAGTATTCCGATGAACAGATCGGCGCGGCTGTTCGCAGTATTCAGGCGGATTGCAAACAGGCAGTGAAAAGTATATTGATCTCCGTCCGGTGGTGGCCGAAGATGAAGGGGATCCCATCACGGTTGAGCCCGGATTTGACATGAACGCCATCACTTTAGTGGGAAACGTGACCGGAGACCCGCCGTTTGAAGGAATCGTCAAACATCCGGGGTGGAAAGCCGGAAAAAAAGAGATTCCCAAACTGGCGGATGTTGCGGATTCAACCGTGATCACTCCTGCAGAAATCGAAATTAAGGCCCGGGATTAAATGGATTTTCAGGACACACACTACATTGTTGGCATTGATCTGGGCACGACCAATTGCGCGGTGTCTTTTGTGGATGTCACTGGATTGAAGGAGGCCATTGCCGGGGCAGCCCAAAAAAATATCCGGACCATCTTGATAAAAATCAGTGGATCAAGGTGTTTCAGATACCCCAGCTCACCGGCCTGGGGGAATTTTCAAAACTGCCGGTACTGCCGTCATTCCTGTATATTCCCGGGGAATACGACATCTCTAAGGAAGGACTCCGGCATCCCTGGAAAAAAAGGGAAGACCTGTTTGCCGGGATGTTTGCAAGGGACCACGGGGGCAAGATTCCCTCCCGCCTGGTGTCGTCCGCCAAAAGCTGGCTGTGTCACGGCGGGGCTGACCGCCACGCGCGGATTCTGCCCTGGGGCAGCACCGGCATCGAAAAAATTTCCCCGGTGGATGCCACGGCCGAATATCTGATCCATATGCGGTCTGCCTGGAACCATTTTGTCAAAGATGAAGACAAATTTATGGAAAACCAGTTTGTGGTGATCACGGTGCCGGCGTCCTTTAATGAAGAAGCCCGGGACCTGACCATGGCGGCCATTGAAAAAGCCGGGCTGTCGCGGGCCGTTACCCTGCTGGAAGAGCCTTTGGCCGCGTTCTACAGCTGGCTGATTCTGCATGAAGCGGACTGGGGACAGCAGGTCAAAGAGAATGAATTGATTCTGGTGTGTGATGTGGGCGGCGGCACCACAGACTTCAGTTTGATATCCCTGAAAGCCGGAGAGCAGGGCAGTCCCCGGTTCGAACGCCTGGCAGTGGGGGACCATCTGATTTTGGGGGGAGACAACATCGACCTGGCTCTGGCAAAGATTGTGGAGGCCAGGTTCAAGTCCGGCACCGACCTGACCCCGGACAAATGGAAAACCCTGTGCCACCAATGCAGGCAGGCCAAGGAGCAGATCCTTGAGAGCCGGGAAAAGTCGGTTCGCATCACCATCAAGGGAGAGGGCCGGGCCTTGATTTCCGGGACCCTGGCAGCAGACCTGACCCGGGGGGATGTGGAAAACGTGTTGCGTTCCCGGTTTTATCCGGATGTGGATTTTTCACAGTTCCGGGAAGCGGGGACAGAACGGGAAGTGGCCGATTTTGGTCTGCCGTTTGAAAAGGAACCCGCTGTGACCCGGCATATCATTCAATTTTTGGAAAAACACCGGGATAATGTGAAACAGGCCTTGGGCAAAGAAGATCCTCTGCCGGATTTTATTTTGTTCAACGGCGGCACCTTGAAACCATCCCTGGTTCAGTTCCGGATCAAGGAATCAATCCGGCGCTGGTTCAAAGCCAAAGATGCTTCCCGGCCAGTCACCCTGGAAACGACCGTCCTGAACTGGCAGTGGGTATCGGGGCTTCCTATTATGGCCTGGTCAAGCAGGGGATCGGGGTCGGGGTAGGTCAGGCAGGTCCGAGAAGTTATATCTGGGGGTGGGGAGCGCATCGGGTTCAGAGAAAAAGCGATCTGTCTGGTGGAGCGGGCTGGATGAAGGGTCTGCCATTGACCTGCCCCAAATGTCCTTTGAAGTCCGGGCCAACGAACCGGTGAATTTTGATTTGTACAGCTCCAGCTATCGGTCCGGTGACACCGCCGGGCTCATTTTGCCCATTGATAGTACGCTGACCCCCATGACGCCCATGCAGACCGTCATTCGGTTCGGACAGAACGGGGACAAAAAAACCATTCCCATCACGTTGGGGGCTGAGTACACGGAGATGGGCAGCCTGTCCATGTATTGTCATTCCCAGGTCAGCGATCACCGCTGGAAACTGCAGTTCCAGCTGAGGGAAAACCCTGGGAAACCGATGGACACCGCAGAAACCGAAGTGTATGACGAGGCGGTCATTCAGGCGGCCTGTGACCGTGTGACCGACCTGTTATCCGACCCGAAAGCGGTGAATCTTTCGTCGGCTGGCAGACAGGTTGAGTCGCTGGTGGAACAGACCCGGGTGAACTGGCCCCTGTCTTTTCTGCGATCTCTGTCAGATCAGCTCATTGATCTATCTGATAGACGCCGGCTGTCTGCGGAACATGAAGCCCGGTGGCTTAATTTGACCGGCTTCTGTATGCGCCCGGGGTTTGGAGATGCCTTTGATGGGGAACGGATCAGAAATCTGTGGAAAATCTATCTGGGGGGCTTGGATTTGATAAGGCTTCCCAGAATCGGCTGGAATGGTGGATTTTTATCCGGCGCATTGCTGCCGGACTCAAGGCAGGTCAACAGCGGCAGTTTTTCAGAATATCGCGCCGATCCTGATTAAACAGAAAATCAAGCTTCCGCCCCAGGAAATGGTGGAGCTGTGGATGACGGCCGGTAATCTGGAGCGGCTGCTGGTCAAGGATAAAGCTGTTCTGGCCAAAACGCTGATTCCCCAGATCAAACCCGGTAAAAATCAGGACCGGTTGTTATGGACCTGGGCCGTTTGGGTGCCCGGGATCTTTTATACGGATCAGTAGACCGGGTGGTGCCTCCGGCGGAGGCGGGTCGCTGGGTTCAGGAGCTGATGAAGCGAAAATGGGCCCGTCAGGACAATGTGGATTTCCCGGTTGCTCAGATGGCCATGAAAACCGGAGACCGGACCCGGGATCTGGATTCGGGTCTGATTCAAAAAGTTGTGGAATGGCTCAATGAACGTCAGTCAGATGCCGCCTTGATAAAAAGGGTTCAGGAAAGATCCGTTCGGGCGGTGGCGGAACAAAACGTTCAGTTCGGTGAAAAGCTGCCTTCCGGGCTGGTTTTAAAAAAAGATGAAACAGGTTAAAAAAATGTTTGACAAATGTTTGGATAGAATGTATTCTATGTGGGTTCTCTTCGAGGAAGAAAGCGATTGGAAATCCTTGAAAAAGAATGAGATTTGATCTTTGAAAATTTGGTCAGTGATAAAAGTTTGAA
>LQAG01000280.1_pt1 | contig 17727 bp, 24 predicted proteins | sample 1535801 | NCBI WGS metagenome assembly LQAG01 (sample SAMN04331584, study PRJNA305678) | bioreactor metagenome | isolation source: bioreactor_3 inoculated with Wadden Sea sediment 1st replicate of a... | place: Germany:Bremen | reverse complement strand
GATAACTCTGGCATAGTCTGCCCACATAAATCAAATTGATAATCAGAATCAAAAAAAGCTGAAGGAGCAATAGATGATATACCCCTTAGGACAACTTGCCGTTGGCGATCAGGCAACCATCAGCGGATTTGCACAGGGTGCAAAAACCTACCGCGCCAAACTTCTGGCCATGGGGCTGACCAGGGGGATCAAATTGGAAGTGACCCGTGTTGCGCCCTTAGGTGATCCACTTGAGATCAGTGTCCGCGGTTTCTCGCTCAGCCTGCGTCGCGACGAGGCAAATGCAGTTCTGGTCGACAAGGAGAAAGAGTCATGAAGAATCTCACAATTGCAGTCGCCGGAAACCCCAATTGCGGTAAATCAACACTGTTTAACGAACTGACCGGAGCCCGCCAGATGGTCGGCAACTGGCCCGGGGTCACTGTCGATAAAAAAACCGGCACATACAGCTACGGACAAAAGGATGTCGACCTTGTCGATATCCCCGGCATCTATGCCTTAACAGCCCATTCCACCGATGAAAAGGTTGCCCGTGATTACCTTTTGTCGGATGAACCGGATTTGATCATTAATGTGGTTGATGCCGCTAATATCGAGCGTAACCTCTACCTCACCACCCAGCTGCTGGAGCTGAACGCACCGATTATCATTGCCCTGAATAAGATTGATGTCGCACGCTCACGCAATATCAAAATCGACGCACTAGCCCTGTCCAGACAACTTGGCGTTCCGGTCATTCCGGTCGCCGCGGCAAAACGCGAAGGTCTTGAACAGCTGAAAAAGTGGTTGATGAATATCGTCACGCAAAATCTGAGGCACCCGCCTGAAGACCTTTCCGGAAGAACTGCTGAAAGCGGTTGAACGCCTGGCAATCGCCAATCAGGATCTGTCCCGGAGATTGCATATTCCGGCGGATTGGCTGGCCCTGAAGCTGCTGGAAGAAGATCAGGAATTTATCACCTGCTCTCAGCAGAAGAAAAGAGAGTCTGGTCGTTGAGCAACAGCTCTTGGAAGAATCGCTAGAGGAAGATATCGATATCGTCATCGCTGACCGGCGTTATGCGGCGATCAATCAGATCACGGCAAAGTGTGTTAAGCATCCCCTTAAAGCAGATAAAAATCTGACCGAGAAAATCGACCGTGTTGTGCTCAACAGGGTCCTTGGGTTGCCAATTTTTCTGCTCTTTATGTATCTGACCTTTATGTTCACCATCAATGTCGGCGGGGCTTTTATCGACTTCTTCGATCTCGCCGCCGGAGCGATCTTTGTCGATGGCATGTCTGAAATTCTGACCGCTATCAATACCCCGGCCTGGATTATCGGTATTGTAGCACCGGTATCGGCGGCGGGATTCAAACCATGGCGACCTTCATTCCACCGATCGGCTTCATGTTCCTGGCTCTGGCAATTCTGGAGGGTTCGGGTTATATGGCTCGCGCCGCTTTTGTTATGGATCGATTCATGCGCTTGCTCGGTCTGCCCGGCAAGGCCTTTGTTCCAATGCTGGTTGGCTTCGGCTGTAATGTTCCCGCGATTATGGCGACCAGAACATTGGAAAACCAGCGCGACCGCACCCTGACCATCACCATGAACCCGTTCATGAGCTGTGGAGCCAGACTTCCTGTCTATGCCCTTTTGCGGCCGCCTTTTCCCTGTCGGCGGACAGAATATCGTCTTTCTGCTCTATCTGGCGGGTATTGCTTTTGCCATTTTGACCGGGTTGATCCTCAAACATACCCTGCTGAAAGGGGAGATAACTCCCTTTGTTATGGAGTTGCCGCCCTATCATGTCCCGACGGCCAAATCAGTCGTCATGAGAACCTGGGACCGACTGCAATCATTTATCCTCAAAGCCAGTCGGATTTTAATTCCCATGGTTGCCCTGCTGGCCTTTCTTAATACCGTCTCAATTGATGGCACCATCGGTCACGATGACAGTCGCGATTCACTGCTTGCGACAATCAGCCGTTCTGTGACTCCGGTCTTTTCGCCAATGGGAATCAGTCAGGATAACTGGCCTGCGACAGTTGGTATTTTCACCGGCGTCTTTGCCAAAGAAGCGGTGGTTGGCACACTCGATGCCATCTATCTGCAGAATGAAAGCCAGCAAGAAGCCGTTGACGGTGCAGAAGAACCGGCCTTCAGCCTTGGTCAAGCGTTAAGTGAAGCTGTTGCGACCATTCCCGACAATTTGACCGGCCTCGCTGACAGCCTGACCGATCCACTGGGGCTTAATATTGGCGACACCAGCGATGTCGAAACCGCATCGTCTGAACAGGGCGTTAACGCCGGTATCTTTGGTACCATGGGCCAGCTGTTTGACGGCAAGATCGGCGCCATCGCCTACATGTTGTTCATTCTCATGTACTTTCCCTGTGTCGCAGCCATGGCCGCCATCTACCGCGAAGTCAACATGCGCTGGACTCTGTTTGTGGCCTCCTGGACCACTGGACTGGCCTATATCTCGGCGACCTCCTTCTACCAGCTGGCAACCTTCAGCCGTCATCCCGGTTTTTCAACAACCTGGCTGATCTCCTGTGCGGTTGTCTGTATCGCTGTTGTGACGGTGATGCGCAGCATCGGCAGCGATTCTCGCCGGGCAGCCGTCCCGGTTCCGGTCAACAACTAAAACAACGGAGTCAACAATGACCTTAAGTGATTTGAAAATTTATTTATCTGAACGGAAAATGGCCCCCTTGAGCGATATCGCCCTCCATTTCGACAGTCATCCGGACGCTTTGCGCGGCATGCTTGAACACTGGATTCGCAAAGGCAAGGTCAAAGTTCATCAGGAAGACGGCTGCCGGTCGAATTGTTGCGGAGGATGCTCGTCGCATGGTAGCAAGGAAGTTTATGAATGGTTGCAGTAGAAAATAAAACCGGTAGAGCAGAGGGAAACCCCGATCATCACGAATGAATCGGGGTTTATTCTCCTTGCGGATCAAAAGATATGAATCGCAGTTGACTTAAAAGACAGGTAGACAGGGACTTCTTTCTTCAGAGACAGATCAACTAAAGCCCCCTTGGTCACTAGAACACAGAAACTGGTTTCATCAACGCCGATATGGATTTCAAAGTAAAATCCCTGAGGGATAATCTGACCGACAATCCCCCTGAAACAGTTACGCATGCTCGACTGCAGAGGTTCGGTACTGAGCACGATATCCTCTGGCCGGATGGCGATAAAGCTTCTCCTTGACAATCATTACGACCCAGATAAACCTGCAAATCACCAATATAAGCAATATCGTTCACGCAAATGACTGGAAAAAGATTTTTCATTCCGACAAAATCCGCCACCATGGTCGATTTCGGCCGTTGAAACAGGTCTTCCATTGAACCTGACTGTCTGATCCGACCATGATCCATAACAGCCCCACGCCCTCCCAAAGCCAGTGCCTCGCTGAAATCATGCGTGACCATTAAAATAGTCGCAGCGGTGCTGTGCTGCAATCGCTTCAGCATCAGACGAAATTCTTCCCGTAAGCGTGGATCAAGCGCAGAGAGGGGCTCGTCCAGTAACAGGACCTTTGGCTTGACGACCAGAGCGCGCGCCATAGCCACGCGCTGCTGTTCCCCCCCGCTCAGCGTTTCAGGATAACGATTTTCAAGCCCCTGAAGATTCAACAACCGTATCAGCTCGTACAGTCGCTGCTTTCCATGAATCGGATCAATCTGGCTGAAAGAGAGGCCATAACGGATATTTTCCACCACGGTTAAATGAGGAAACAGGGCATAATCCTGATAGACAATGCTGATTCCTCTTTTTTCCGGCGGCAGCGTGGTGATTTCTTCACCACTAACCCTTATGGAACCGCTCTTTGGCTTAACCAATCCGGCAATGGTCTCAAGCAGAACGGTTTTCCCGAACCGCTTGGCCCCATGATGATAAAAAATTCGTTTTCATCAACGTCCAGGGCAATATTGCTTAAGTGAAACTCCCCCAGGTCGATGTGGAGATCGGTCACGGTGATCATACTGTTCTCTTCTGCTTCGTTGTTAAAATGCGCAGTGCGAGAAACAGTAACAGACACATACCAATCAACCAGACCGCCACCGGTTGCGAATATTTCAGCCCGTACGTTTCAAAGCGTTCGTAGATCATCACCGGTGCAATCATCGGATGGTAGGCGACAATAACCACAGCGCCGAACTCACTGATCGCCCTGGCACTGGCCATGATAATACCTGCCAGCATGCTGCGCCACGCAAGCGGAAAAGTGATATGGAAAAAGGTGCTGACCATCGACGCTCCGAGGCTGCGAGACACATTCTCCAGCCGGGGCGAAACAGCATCAAAACCTTCTTTGGCGGCTTTGATATAAAAGGGAATCGCAACAAAAGTCATGACCGTGATAATACCGGTGATACTGCCCATAATGCGCACCCCCAATTCCGACAGCAACTGGCCGAACCAGTGGTTTCGCCCCGTGACACTTAAGATGGCGATGCCAACAACCGGATGAGGAACGATGATCGGCAGATCAATGATCCCCTCGACCAGCTGCTTGCCGCGAAATCATGGCGGGCCAGCAGATAAGCCAACGGCGTCCCCAGGATAAAGGAGAGTAAGGCGGCCGCCCCTGCCGCACTCAAACTCAGGATGATCGCGCTGAGAACATCCTTGTCAAAATCGCCTCTTTCAACATCTGCGGCGTTGGCGCCGTCAATAACTGGATCAATGGCAGGGCAATAAAAGCGAGAACCGTCGCGGCGCAGGCGGCAGTTCCCCAGAAAAAAAAGTCTTTCTTCAGCATTTAGGCCTACTTCCGAACCGTAACCAATGGCTGCAACTGAGCAGGCAGCGCATTCTTCATCTGTCCGGAGGAAACCCTGGCCGGAATAAAGGGAGGCTGCCCCAGTTCAGCCAAAATCTTCAATCCACCCTCCTCATTCAGCATGAACGCCAGAAAAGCTTCAGCCGCTTCACGGTTGGGTGCATCCTTGAGCAGAGTGACTCCATAGGTAATCGACTGGCCCTTCATCGTCATCTTGGAACCCGGCTTTTTACCGCTGACGTCAACAGTGGCTTTGGCATAATCTTCATCAAACTGATAATTTCCCAGGTTGATCGCCTCTGGAAGTTCAATGTATTTCAGCCCGTGCTGCACCGCGACTGAGCGGTATTCCCAGCCGAAATCCATGTTGCCGGTCTGCAGCAGAGAAACCAGCTCAACCGCCTTGGGGCGAACATTTTCCAATGGCCGGTTGGCAATTGCTTTCGGTAGAACCGGGCAGGTTGTAATGTTTTTCCGCCAGTTGCAGCACCATCAGTGCACGGTATCCGCAAGGGTCAAGATCAGGAGCGGAATGACCCCAGATAACACCCGGCTTCAGCAGGATTTCAGTCCAGTTATCGACATCGACTTCATCGGCGAAACGGCTCTGATCGGTATAGCACAAAACCATCTGGTTGGACGCAAAGCGGATGTTATTGTCGCTGTAATCGGGACGCAACAGCTTGTCGATGACCTTGTAATCAGCTGAGGCCATAATATCGCACGGTTTTCCCAGATCACTGATTTTTCTGGCCGCCTTCTGACTTCCAGACGCTTCACGCTGAACGTCAACTTCAGGATATTTGCGTTCAAAAGCTTTTTCCATGGACGCCATAGGGACCGAAAGACTACCAGCATGAAAAATGGTCAGAACCCCTTGAGGTTCTGCCAGCGCAACAGTCGCACAGAATAAAAAAAGCGTGGTGCTGAAGAGGGCAAGCGAGCAGCGGAATGATTTCATTTTGGTTTCTCCTCAAATGTGTTGAACAGCTTTTCTGTGCAAAGCAAGTCGATGGGACATTGAAATAAACAGTGACATGTCTTCTCAGTCATATTGCACACTAAGTTAGTGGATTTTCCGGCATGTCGTTATATATTGAAGTAAATAACGAATGTCAAGACAAAACACCTACCCCCATGACCTCAGAGCCGCCTTGATCCTCTTAAGTGGAACAATTTTCTTTTAAAGACACGAACAAGCGTCATTTTGCTTTGAGCACTGAACTCTTCACGTTGGTTTGGACCCTCGACCGGATCAATCGCCCCCGATTTCCCCAAATTCAACCATCCTTCCACTGCCCGGCCTAAATAAATATGGACCTCAGCAGCCTTACGGTCTCAAATAAGAATGCCCCGGATCGGCTCGATCCGGGGCATTGAAATTAACCGCTGTGCTTTATCGCTGATGCTACTTTAATCTTCTCAGGACAGAAACACAGTTAGTGGCAGAGGAACCGCCGACATTCAGGGTAACACCAATCTCGGGTTGCCCCTTGGTTGGCTTGACCCCGATAGGTTCACCGACAAGCTGCTTGTAGATGAGAGTATGCATTGATGCTCCGGTTGCTCCTACAGGGTGTCCCTTTGCCTTGAGTCCACCTGAAATATTGACCGGACAATCGTCGTCACGGGTAAACTTACCATCCATATAATCATATCCGGCCCGACCATCTTCAGACAATCCCAGAGCTTCGGTGCAGAGAAGCTGGTTAATGGTAAAGCAGTCGTGCACTTCAGCAAGATCGATATCACCGGCAGTGATGCCGGCCTCCTTAAAGGCTTTTTCCTTGGCAATCTTTCCGGCAATCATCTCGTGCATATTGTCTCTGTCCTTGATAGCGAACAGTTCATTGGCATGGCCGATACCGGCAATTTCAACAACTCTGCTGGAAATCGCTTTTGCGTTTTCCGTTGTTGTGATAACCAGAGCGGCGGCACCATCAGTGACAAGCGAACAAGTCGTGAAGTCTCAGAGGTTCAGCGATCATCGGGTTCCTGTCGTCAGGAAGATCAAGGATTGCATCGGCGCTGAAAAGTTTCAACTTGTCAGAAGGGCCACCGGCACCAAAGTGAGCCAGCGGATTTTCGACGCCATTTTTGTAGCCAAGGGCCGAAACATGAGCGAGCATCTTCTGAAGTTCTTCATCGCTGATACCATAATGAGCCTGATATCCCTTAGCATATTCGGCAAAAAGACCGGGAAAGGTCATCCCGTTGGCACCTTCCGATTCCCAGTGAGAACAGGTTGCAAGCGCATGAGTCACCCCTTTGGTATTGAGCAGATTCATCTTTTCGACCCCCAGAACCAGGGCCGTCTTGCATCGTCCCGACTCAACCGCATAGAGGGCGTCATAAAGAGCCACGGACGACGAGGCACAGGCATCCTCGCAGCGGGTACTGGATTTATACCTGAGACCTGGGTCTGCATCGACCGCCAACGCCGCCATATGTTCCTGATTGGCAAAAAGTCCTGGTGCACAGGTTCCAACCCAAATGCCGTCGATATCCTTACCTTCAACCCCGGCATCTTTGAGCGCTCCTCTGATCGCTTCATATGTGAGTTCGTTAATCGATTTGAGATCGGTTATTTCTTTTGTCTCTTTATTCTTTTTAACAAAGGATCCGAACTGAGTGTTATAAGCTCCGATAATACTGACTTTACTCATAAGATTGTCTCCTTACAGTCTTCAGGTACAACGATATCTGCATCTGTATGGTTTAAGATATAGTCCACGGTATAGGGAGCAAAGTACTCCTGTAGAATGAATTTGCCGTCAGCAATCTTGAAAAATCCAAGGTCGGTCACGACATAATCGACGGCATGACCGGCAGTGAGGGGCAGTGTGCAATCACGCTTGAGTTTGGCATCACCGTTCTTCTCAAAATGGGTCGTCGCCGTGATTACCGTTTTTGCGCCAACGGTCAGATCCATGGCTCCTCCCATACCCGGAACCATTTTCCCCGGAATTTTGTAGTTTGCCAGGTTCCCGTTCTGATCAACCTGAAGCACACCGAGGACAGTATAGTCGACATGTCCACCACGAATAATCCCGAATGACGCGGCGGAATCAAAGTAGGCTCCGCCTGGCAGAAGGGTGACAGGAGCACCTCCCGCATTCACGAGCATTGGATCTTCCTGACCTTCTTCCGGCACAGGTCCGAGTCCGACAAAACCATTTTCCGACTGAAGGATTATGGTAACGTCATCAGGGACATAATTTCCTACCTGAGTCGGCAGCCCGATCCCGAGATTGACCAGATCACCGTTCTTGAACATTTTGGCAATTCTTTTGACGATGATTTCTTTATTCGGCTTATATTCCATCACTTTGCCCCCTTCGTCAGAACAAGGTAATCAACAAAAAATCCAGGAGTGACAATGCACTCAGGGTCCAGATCGCCAACTTCCACGATCTCATCAACCTCGACAACAACCGTTTCACAGGCCGTTGCCATCAAGGGTCCGAAATTCCTTGATGATTTATCATAGATCAGATTTCCGGCCTTATCGGCTGTGCGAGCCTTAATCAGGGCGATATCACCCTTCCTGGCCTTCTCAAGCAGGAATTTTCTTCCGTCCACCTCAATGATCTGTTTTCCCTCTTCAACCTCGGTACCGACACCTGTTGGGGTCAGAACGCCACCGAGCCCGGCACCTCCGGCGCGGATCTGCTCAGCGAGGTCCCCTGGGGAACGAGCTCCACTTCGGTCTCACCGGCATTCATCTGTCGCTGAGTCTCGGGGTTGGTTCCTATGTGGGTCACGATCACCTTGCTGAACTGCTTCTTTAAAATAAGCGGTGCCACTCCATTCATATAGTCATTCTTAGTATTGTAAATGGCCGTGTCATTACAGACCAGGGTCATCCCCTTTGTGTCCTGATCATGAAGCGCCTTGAGAATATCCGGAGGTGATCCACAGGCCATAAAACCGCTGAGCATCACTGTGTCCCCTTCTTTTACGAATCCGGCTGCCTCTTCAGCGCTGATTATTTTCTTCTCAATCATGCTGTGCTCCTTATGTTATTTAATTATCGGGAACCTCAGATCGCTCTGAACTGGCGTTGTTTGAGCTTCCCTGGAATAGACTTCTTTATGGGTCATTGACGTAGCTGTCGATCTCATTTCGATCGATTAATAAATATCTGTTTTCTCACGTTTTCTAGCAACACATGCCACCCGGCACCTTGCCTCCGGTACCGGGCGACACTTAGTCTTCACATCTGTTGTCGGTTAAAAAACGAACAGCATAAACAAAGAGGTCACAATACCGGTGAACAGAAGAACCACTGTGGTGTATCCCATGATGTCGCGAATATTGAGCTTAGCGACAGCAAGCAGAGGCAAGGCCCAGAAAGGCTGAACCATATTGGTCCAGGCATCACCCCAGGCAATCGCCATGCGGTTGTTGAATAGGGAACGCCGATCGCCTTTGCTGCAGGCATCATGATCGGCCCCTGAACAGCCCACTGACCGCCACCAGAAGGAACAAAAAAGTTAACAATACCAGCGGACAGGTAGGTGAAGAACGGGAAGGTTGTGCTGTTGGAAATATTGACGAAAACCTCCGAGAAGGTGACCGCCAGTCCGGAACTGATCATCATGCCCATGATACCGGCATAGAAGGGGAATTGCAGAGCGATACCGCCGCAGTTCTTGATGGCATCATTGATGGCGTTGACATAGCGGATCGGGGTTTTGTGTAGAATGATACCGAGGGTCAGGAAGATGAAGTTAACGATGTTCAGCCCGAGACCGCCGCCCTTGGAGAAGAAGGTGACGATATAAACGACGCCGATGGCACCGATGATCATCGACAGGATGCAGGAATTCTCGATCCGCTCGGCCGGGGTCATGTCGGCCTTGGGCTTCGGCTCTTCTTCTTTCTCATCACCGAACAGGGCAGGATCGACTTCGATAATCTCGTCCTTGTTCTTCGGGGTCATCAAAACATTGATAATCGGAATAGAGACCAGGAAGATGGCAACCAGCAGCAGGTTCTGCCAGGAGAAGATCGTCTGTGCCGTCGGTATAATGGCTCCATCGGCAAACTTCTTCATAATGGCGTCGCTCCAGCCACCTTAAGCGGAATCGAAGCCGAGAAGCCGGCATGCCAGACAACGAAACCGGAGTAGGCGCTGGCAACCAGCAGCGGATAATGGATGTTCCTGATGTTCTTGGCCAACTCTCTGGCGACCAGAGCACTGACGATCAGGCCGAATCCCCAGTTGAGCCAACAACCGACAACCATGACAACGGTGACCAGGGCGATCGCCTGGGTCGGGGTTTTGGCCACGGTGGCCAGGCCTTTAAGACTTCTGTGGACCGGCTTTGAGGTTGCCAGGGCACTTCCTGTAATCAGGATAAGAACCATCTGCATCGAGAAGGCCAGGAATTTCCACATTCCACCGCCGAAATAGGTCGTCATGTCAATGGGGGAGGCCCCTTCGACAACCATGCCTAAAACAAAAACGATGATGGCGAGAATGATTGCAAAGATGAATGCGTCAGGCAAATACTTCTTTGCAATTTTGGAAAAGAATGTACCGAGCGATCGAACCATTTGTTCCTCCTATTTTTTGCAGGCTAATAGATAGGAGGATATAGAGCAGAAATTGTACCAAATTGACCGCTGGGCTTTTTTTTTTTGACTTTTTGCCCGTTTTTAGAGTTTTCCCCTGTTTTCAGTCCTGGTCCCTGGCTGTACACACACCCAAAAGAACCAGATCAGATGCCAGTTTTTTCATGCCTCATGCAATTTTTTGCACGTTGGAATCAATCGATCAGGTCATAGCGGCTGAGCTTATACTGAAGGTTACGCAGTGAGATTCCAAGTTCAGCGGCTGTGTTCACACGATTTCCGCCCTGGGCTGCAAGGGTCTGGATAATGAGAGTCTTTCGAAACCGGAGAGAATACTTTTGAGATCCCCTCTCCCCTGCTGATCGCCTCCCTTCAAAGACAATCTCATCCTCACTTATCAGGTCATCTTCAGAAAAGATAAAGACGCGCTCAAGGGTATTTTCAATTCGCGGACATTTCCAGGCCACGAATAGCTCTGTAAGAGCTTGGAGGCCAGAGGCGATAACTTTTTGTCTTTTCCATACTTCTTTTTCAGAACGTCGATAAAATGTTCGGCAAGCAGGGTGATGTCGTTCCCCTTTCTTTCAGAGGTGGAATTTTCATATGAACGACATTCAATCTGTAGTACAGATCTTTCCTGAACCTCCCGGCCTCAACTTCTTCGTACATATTTCTGTTCGACAGGGCAATAATGCGGCTGTTGACCGAGATATGACGGTTTCCACCAACCCGGTAAAAGCTTCGTTCCTGAATAAAATTGAGCAATTTCGTCTGAAACTCATAAGGAATTTCAGTTATTTCATCAAGAATCAGCGTGCCATTATCAGCTTCCTCTACGCGACCTTTTTTCAACGCAGTGGCTCCGGTAAAAGAACCTTTTTCGTGTCCAAACAGTTCCGATTCAAACAAAGACTCCGGAATACTTGAACAGTTGGTATAGACAACAGGGTTGTTGTCATCGGCAAAGGTGAAATGAATCTGATTGGCCAGTATATTCTTGCCTGTTCCTGTTTCACCGGTAATCAAAATCGGGACATCGACAAAAGCAAGCTTATTGATGAGGCCTTTAAGCTTTTTTATCTCCGGGCTCTCGCCGATAAATTCTTCGAAATAGATGTGGTTTTTCTGCTGCCGCTTCAAGGCGGTATTTTCCCGGCTGACTCTTGCAAAATTCACGGCCCTTCCGCATGAAATAAGAATTTTCTCGGTATCAAACGGTTTGGAAATAAAATCATAGGCTCCCAAGCGCATCGACTCGACAGCGTTATCGACAGTCCCCATTGCGGTAATGACGATGATCTCAGTGCTTATATTTTTTTTCTTTATGACCGGAATCAGATCATGTCCGCTCCCATCGGGAAGGCCAAGGTCAAGGATAACCACTTCTGGACTGCTGAAAGCAATCGATGCTTTTGCTTCTTCAAGGCTGCCGGCATCGAAACCTCATATCCTTCCTGCTCCAGGAGCTCTCTCAGGAAAACCCTGACGTTTCTTTCATCATCGACAATCAGTATACTGTCCTTCATCTTATTCACCTGCAGTGCGGGTTAACGTAATAGCGACTTCGGTAAATTCTCCCTCAACTGAAGTTATAACGATACTGCCACCATGTCTTTTTATGATCCGGTAACAGATGGGAAGCCCGAACCCCGTTCCCCCGTCTTTCGTGGTAAAGAAAGGTTTATAGATTTTCTGAAATTATCCTGGCGGATCCCCCTTCCGTTATCCCTAAATACAATCATAATATGTTCGTCTGCGGCGGTCAGGCTGATCGTTAACCGCCCATCTTCGACGTTCTCAACCGCATCCACTGAATTTTTAATAATATTTTCGAAGACCTGGATAATTTTATACTTGTCGAGGGAGATAGTAAAATCACCCTCCCGCGCTATGCTTTTTTCAAAAACAATTTCGGGATTCACCATTCGATGTCCAGCAATAAGGTCATCAAGAATTTCCGTAAGATCTTCATCCTTCTTTTTAAGGGGGGACTGTCCACCATAGAGCAACAGATCGTTCAACAGCCGATTCACCCGGTTCAACTCTTCGTCCATAATCTGAAGATATTCGATTCTTTTCTCTTCTTTCAAAGTCTGACGCTGAAGCATCTGGGTAAAACCCTTAACGGATGTCAGCGGGTTCTTGATTTCATGGGCCACACCGAGGCTCATCTCTCCCAGGGCAGCTATCTTTTCTTTCTCCCGCAGATCACTCTGATATTGTCGGATCAGGGTAATATCCTGAAAGATAAGGATCAACCCGAGCCTCTGTCCCTGCTCATCAATAACGAAGTTGCTCAACACCTTAATGATCTGATCAGAGAGGTTCAGCTCTTTACCATCATAGCATTCATTATCCAGCAAACCGCCATCGATAATGGCCTTGACCGATTCTCCAAAAATTTCACGCGACTGCCTGCCATGCACATCCTTATCAAGGTCCTTGAATACCTGATAAAATTTACTGTTGGCATGAGTGATTATGCCATCATTCGAAACCACAAGAACACCGCTGACCACCGCATCGAGGATATAGCGGATATGAGATTCGACGTAACCGATATTATCAACAAGCTCATTTACCGTTTCAGCAATGATATTCAGCTCTCCCCCTATTTCAGGAAGTCGGCAATTCGGCTTGTCCATGAGATTTTCTATCTCAGTTTTTAAAACGGTCACTCCCCTCAAAAATCTCTTGGAAATGAAATAAACACAGAGGTAAATCACGATAAAAATGATCACAACCAGCAGATAAACCCTTTCATGATCCTGGCAAGTTGAGTCTCAACCCGGTCGACGGTCTCATTTGCCCAAATATACCCGATCACCTTGCCCTCGCGGACAATGGGATGCATGCAATTCATGATGTTCCCACGAACGAGTCGACCGATCTGAACCCGATCTTCACCGGTTTCCATGGCAATAAGGCCCTCGTGATTTTCATCTATCGATGTTCCGACCGTATACTGAAATTCTTCACTCGGTCCGTAGGTCAAGACCCCGTCGAGCTTCTTGGCATAATAGCCGACACCGACACCGGGGTTACCGGAAGCGACAAAATCGGTTATGTCCTTCAACTCGCGATTAAGGAAAGCGATCTGTTCGTCTCTGCTCAGAGAAACGACACCTCCCCGCGCAAGCAGATCATCAAAGGTTCCTTCCAGGTAATAATCCAGCTGCCGGGTTAAGCCAAACAGCTTATCCTGCTTTTCCTCGAAAATATAATCGCGGATTTCAGTTCTTAAAAAAAAGGTAAGAACGAAAAACGGTATCAGAATTGAAAATAAAGATAAAAAATAACAGCTTCGAGGCAAAACTATACTGGCGTGTAAACATGGGTGACTCCGGCTGCCAAAAGGCGCGCACAGTTTTTCCGGGGGTAATCCTCCTAGCAAAACGACTGCTCAAAACATCAGATCATAATAACAAGAGTCGTAGAAAGCAAAAATATATTGAATCAGCCTTATTATCAAACCGATCACCGCAGCAAACCACGGCGGACCGGCTACCGATCAAACAATTAAAAGTTGAATGAAATACTTCATCCGTCAGGACCATAAAACGTATATTTTTCAGCTTTAAAAACAAGGATGCAGTCCTGGATATCCAGATGATTCCCAGTAAAGGCCCCTTTTATCGATGTTGAGAACAGACTCCGGCCCGTCCACGAACCAGATCAAACAAGCAAGTGATGATGTTATTCGCCCAGAAGTTCCGTAAGCATTCTTTTCGGGTTGAGTAAAAATGCTCTTGTGATTTCATAATGCTCTGTTTCTTCGTATTTAAGCTGAGTCATTCCTGTACTGTCTATCCGGTAAATTGTCGCTTCGGGGGTATGCCAACAGGATGGGCGAATGCGTCGCTATAATGAACTGGGAGTCGTCCGCTATTAACTGCTTCATGCGACTCAAGACCGACAGCTGCCGAGTTGGAGATAAAGCGGCCTCCGGTTCGTCAAGAAGGTAGATCCCTTTTCCTCCAAAGCGGTGGAGCAACAAAGATAAAAAGATTCGCCATGAGACTGTTCATGTAGTGATTGACCACCGTATGAATCTATGACTTTGGGACCAAATGATGGCTCACGATCTAATTCTTCAATGCTCGTTGCAACATTAAAATAGCTTTCGGCCCGAAGGAAAAACCGTCTTTGGGCTTCACGATCGATTTTGACAATCTGAGATATTGATGCAAAACAGAATGCGAGTCGTGAGTACTGAAGTTGAAATTTTTGGTTCCCCTTCAGGATTAAAACCAAGAGCGACGGCAATCGCTTCCAGCAGGGTCGATTTACCACTTCCATTCTCACCGACCAGGAAAGTGACTTCTTTTCCAAATTCCAGGGAATCCAGTTCCCGGATGGCGGGAATTGAAAATGGATAACGATGAAAGCTTTCTATTCTGTCACGTTTTAAGGAGATTTTTTTAAATATGGTAATTCGTCCATATCTTCACCTGACGAGCATGTGGAAAAACCATTTTCCCAGCCGATCTACAGCTCGTATAAAATATCGACATTTTACAACGATTAAACAAACTGACCAATTTTTTATGGGCGAAAAATAGAATGATAAGCTTCAACTTGCTCTTTTCTGCTGTGTTAAATCAGTATTATGCTCCTTGAGCTCTCCATTTTCACAACAGTCTTGACAATAATTGTTACGACAACTAAGTTGACAGACATGTTGAACATGAATGAGGTGACCAATGAACTTTAATATGGATGAATCGATAGGATTCATCATTAACAGAGCATCGTTAGCGTTAAAAAAGAGTTTTCCAAACGTCTCGGACCTTACGATATGACCCCGGAACAATGGTCAATACTTAACCGGTTAGGCGAACAGGATGGCTTGACACAAAAGGATCTTGCCGAGAAAACCTATAAGGACCAACCAAACACGACACGCATCCTCGACAAACTTGAAAAGAAAGGGCTACTCAAGCGGGCCGATAATCCTGAAGACCGACGGGCCTTTCTTATTTTCCTGACCGAAAAGGGAAAACAGGCCAGGAAGAATATTATCCCCATCAGCCATCAACTGAACGAAGACGCAACAGTGGGATTAGGGGAGGACGAGTATAAAATCGTTATCCGCCTTCTCGGCAAGGTTTATGAAAACCTGACTTAGACGCAGGAGATGACTTGGTTGTTGAAGTGCAAGGAAGAACCATTTTTTTACCAGCACAGTTGTCACAACAACAATTATCAGAACAATAATAATTTCAAGTTCGCCAACTCGATGAAGACATCAACAGATTCTTTCAATTACAAAAAAACAACAAGAAAGGAAAAAACCCATGAAATCAACGAGTCCCTTCAAACTCTTATTCGCAGCCAGCCTGTTTGTTTTAATCGCCTGGCTCCCTTATGCCTCGGCAAGTGCGGTCCCCAATAAAACAGAAAGTCACAGTAAAGCGGTTCAAACATCAGATCACAAGGGGAGCGTCAAAACCATAAAATTACTGCAAATGGACTTTCCATTTGCGGGTCAGGGAAAAGACGATATGAATCTTAATTATCAGGAGTTATCGCAGAGTATTGCTGATTATCCAGGTGTTATCTGGAAGATATGGACCGTAAACGAAGACACTCAGGAAGCTGGCGGCATCTATCTGTTTGAAGACGAATATGCTCTCAACAGCTATGTCGAAATGCATGTCGAACGCCTCAAAGGCTTTGGCATCACAAGTGTCAATTCAAAAGTTTTTGATATTCCCGAAAAGTTGACAGCAATAGCTCGCGGCCAGCTGACACGGCAACAAGAGACAGCAATAAGGTCAAGCAAACCACTGACCGAAATGCGCCTGCTGCAAATGGACTTTCCTTTTAATGGGCCTGGAAAGGAAGCAATGGATCAAAACCTTCAGGAACTCTCTCAAAGTATCGCCGATTATCCGGGTGTCATCTGGAAAATATGGACAGTCAATGAAGAGACACGTGAAGGTGGCGGCATCTATCTGTTTGAAGATGAAAAATCTCTGACTGAGTACGTGAAAATGCACACCGAACGCTTAAAAGGTATGGGTGTCTCAACGCTCAACATAAAGATATTTGAGGTTCCGGAAGTATTGACGATGATCAGCCGAGGTCCCATTCCTCAATAGTTAACAGTATCGCTAACAAGTGATGACCCATTAGAAAAAAGGAAAGACAATGGCAGGAAACAGAATAATTTGTAACTGTATGAACGTAGATTACCTGACTATCCGTATGGCGATGGTCAATCACACGGCACGAACGGTTGAAGACATTCAGAAAATTACGGGTGCAGGAACAGGATGTGGTGGCTGTATTCCTGATATTGAAGCGATTTTGGCTTCCGTTTGTGGCTGCACAGAGACATCATTAGATGAGGTCGTCAATGCGGTTAAAGCTGGCGCAATAACAGTAGACGAAGTTGGTAGACAAACAGCTGCCGGTACAGATTGTGGGCGCTGTAAAAAACTAATCGAAAATGTAATTCAAAATAAACGTTGAGTTAATATCCGCTGTCAATCGTTCGCTCAATAAACAAGACAGTCTCTGTCGCAGTATCTAGAATTTATTCGGCGACATAATACCAATAATAAGCTTCTGTTTACCCACCGCTGCTATAAATTGGTATTATGTCGCACGTTTATTCTTGCTAATATTTATTTTTTCTACTCTTTGGGTGCAAATTTGGCGAATACTTCAGCTGCAGTGAGTTCTTCAGTTTTATTGGCATAGCAAAGATATTCGGGCCTTTGATCACTGAAATACTGCACCTCAACTTCAAGACCTAGTAATTCGGGAAAGAACCCTGCCGGTACATTATATTCCCCGGTCGCTTTAATTTTATAAAACAAATGTGTGCCGCAGTTCGAGCAGAAGCCTCTTTCTGCCCAGGCAGATGAATCAAATATATGGACGTTGTCACTTCCTTTGATATCTACTTCTGTTCCGCACCGCAATGAAATTGCAGAGCCACCGCTCCACTTTCTACACATATCGCAATGGCACATGATGACCTTGGGGTTAATGCGATTGGCTTAACCTTTACACGACCACATAGACAAGCTGATTCTCCCGAGATGAAATCGTTCATATATTTCTCCTTAAATCATGACTATGAAAAGACGGTTGACTCATGGTCAGAAAACAATACTTAGTCGATAAATTCGGCCTTTTATGCTTTTTGAACTCAGCTTTTTTATGACAAAACCGAAAAGTGTCGAAAGCGCTACAACCATTATAATCGATGCAATTTTCATCATTTGCATCATGTTTTCGAATTCAGGCAACCGTCGGTTGTTTATTGACAGTGTTTCCGCCCCGAATTCTGTGAGGCATATTCTCAGAGGTTAACTTTCAGTCAAGGATCAAAATCAAGGTCGCGGGGTTGCGCCC
>LQAG01000279.1_pt1 | contig 17770 bp, 22 predicted proteins | sample 1535801 | NCBI WGS metagenome assembly LQAG01 (sample SAMN04331584, study PRJNA305678) | bioreactor metagenome | isolation source: bioreactor_3 inoculated with Wadden Sea sediment 1st replicate of a... | place: Germany:Bremen | reverse complement strand
TTTGTTGTGGATGCTCCAGGGGGTGGCGGTAAGACACCAGTCATGCCTCAGTACGTGATTTCCCAGTCACCAGAGCGTGTGGTTCTAAGAAACTACGAGGTGTTGTGACAACATACTCAGAACCTGCACCTTATAAGCAAGACTGTGAATGTCCTGACTGCAAGCCATCAGACGATAAAACTGGTCATGAAATCACAGGTGTCGGTGGTCTTTTAGAGGGGCATAAAGTACATCTTGAACTGGCAGATTTAAAAAGAAACGAAAGGTCAACTGGACATGAATAAGATGGGGATTGCTATGGTGAGTCATATTACACTTGGAAACATGATAAAGCTTTCATATAAAAACCAGAAAAAAGATAGGAATGAAAACTTAAAAGAGCAAGATCAAGTCTATAAAATAAAATATATTATAATGTCAGTAAAAGAAAAATGTTTATATTGAATCTTCAATTGTAGAACTCACACACATGAAACTTTTGAAGGCAGATGATTATAACCGGCTCATGTAGGAACTGAAATCAAGATGAGGAATTGCATCAGATGGCAGTTTTATGGGGCCGGTTATTCTCAGGTCAAAATATATAAACCATCTGTTTCAAAGTCCCGCTCAGGTAAAATATACTTTAAGCTCTTGTAAATATATATAAGTCATTCCTTCGTTCAAAATGTTGTGATGATTAAGACATGATGCTTTACAAGTTGCTCATTTAGTAGGAATAGGGAGGTTATTATGTCGAGTGAATGTTCGAGATGCACCGTCGCACCAAAGTATAATATAGAAAATTGTAGATTGTTCATTGGCATAGGGGCAGATCATTTGTATGAGAAAGTTTCAAGGCTCTTAAAAAAGACTGGGGTAAAATTTGTCCCCTATAAGCGCCATCTTACTGCAGAAATCAAAAGTCTGGAAGCCTTTGTAGAGGCCGTGGATAACACAAATGTTTTAAGTTCAGTTGAAATGAACGACATTTATATCTTGCCGGTTCAAACAGATGAAGCGCCAGACTATGGATCCTTTGTGGACTCGAGGAGTTTACAGTATTGGTCAACCCTCTATAAAAATAAAGATATTGTGGATGTCATAGAAAATGAAGGGATTAAAACCTGGTTTCAACCCATTCTCAGGGCATCAAATCTTGAGCCCTTTGGCCATGAAGCTTTATCGAGGGCTTTTACCAAATGTGGCAAACAAGTGCCGACAGAAGACCTTTTTAAGGTGAGTAAGAAACTGGACATGCTCTATAATTTGGACAGACAGTGCAGGCTGGCCAGCATAAAAAATGCGGCAAGCTTTGATCATTTCACAGGGAAATTGTTTATAAATTTTATTCCAACGGTCATATATGACCCAACCGTATGTCTTCGCACCACCCATGCGGTGGCAGAGAAAACGAGTCTAAAGGCCCGAGATATTGTTTTTGAAGTGGTTGAAAGTGAGTTTGTCGAGGATTATAACCATCTGGCAAAAATACTGGAGCATTATAGGAGCAAAGGCTACCAAACCGCACTTGATGATGTTGGATCGGGATTCTCCACGTATTCTAAATATGAAATTCTAAAAACGGACTATATAAAAATTGATAGAAGTGTAATAGAAAATATACAAGATTCAAAAGCCAACCAAGTCTATTTGGACCATGCCATTGACTTAAAGAAGAAAACTGGCGTTAAGGTCATTGCAGAGGGCATTGAAACCCCTGAAGAATACGAATATGTTAAAGACACTGGTGTTGATTTTGTGCAAGGCTACTACTTTGCCAAACCCAACGACAAACCCCTTTTATAAAGAGAATCGGTGATTATTCATAAAAAAATGCAAGGTGTAATTCGTTACAGAAATGTCATATAAGATTAGATACTAACCGCGTATATTTGACAATCATGATTATAAATGATATAGTGATTAGGTACGAGTTAAGAAATGAATAATCCCGTGAAGTAGATTGTAGAAGTAATTTGGATTATAAGTATGGGTACGTTGTGTTTTGACGGACTTGTATTAGTTTTCCGTTCGAATAATGAAACTACAAGCGAAAAATGTTTTAAGAACTGGGGTCTGCGCAGGTCCGACAAGGGGGATGCGCTATACTATCAAGCGGTGGTATAATGTGAGTCGTAAATGGCGAAACTTAGGCACTCTAACTCTTTTTTTTCATAGAAAAAGAGTTAGGGTGCTTTTTTATTGCGCGAAAACAGTAAAAGTAATTTAAAGGTAAAGTATTGGAAGGGAGTTGGTATTTTATGCCGAAGAATATGCATAAAATTATGGAAGAAAAGCTTTATAGTCGAAACTTCAAAGGATTCGGAATGGATATGAATCCGGTGGTCTCACTTGGAGCAGGTTTAATTGTATTGATATTCTCTGCATTTGCCCTATTTTAATCTTGAGCAGGCAAACGCAGTTTTTGTAAGCGTAAAAAGCGCAATTGTAGGTAATTTTGACTGGTTATTCATCTTATCAAGTAATTTCTTTATTGGGGTGTCCCTATTTATAGCCTTCTCAAAACTGGGAAAGGTTCGTATCGGTGGTGTAAATGCACGACCAGAGTTTAGCAACTTTGCTTGGTACTCTATGCTTTTATCAGCGGGTATGGGCATTGGTCTTATGTTCTGGGCAGTTGGTGAACCGCTGTACCATAGTGAATTCTTACCACCCATCTTTTCAAGTCAAGAGGCAATGACGCAATCACTTGCGACGACGTTCTTCCACTGGGGATTCCATCCATGGGGGATATACGCACTGATTTCATTGGCACTGGCATTCTTTGCTTACAATAAGAAGTTGCCGCTGTCATTACGTTCCGTATTCTATCCGCTTCTAAAAGATAAAATTTTTGGTTTCTGGGGCGATCTTATTGATATTCTAGCCGTGGTAGCATGTCTATTCGGTCTTGCAACATCACTTGGTCTAGGCGTTCAGCAGATCAACAGTGGTCTGACATATCTCTTTGGAATTGAATCAAGTGTAACCATGCAGGTTATGCTCATCGCAGTCATAACTGGTATTGCAACGATTAGTGTTGTTTCTGGTATTGACAAGGGTGTTAAGTTCCTTTCAGAGCTCAATATTAAAATGGCATTCATCTTCATGGTTGTTGTTTTAGTTTTAGGTCCAACAGCATTCATTCTTAAAACATTCAGTAATAGTTTAGGACTATACCTAAACGATTTTGTACAGGCATCATTCTTTATTTCCACAGGAGAAAGCACATGGCAGGCAAGTTGGTCTGTGTTCTACCTTGCATGGTGGATTTCATGGTCACCATTCGTAGGTATGTTTATTGCACGTGTATCTAAGGGTCGTACGATTCGTGAATTTGTACTAGCCGTTCTGATTGTACCTTCACTCTTATCATTCATGTGGTTATCAGTGTTTGGTGGTACGGCAATTCATATCAATCAGCTATTTGATGGTGCTTTGTTCTCAACAGTTCAAAACAACCTACCAGTTGCGCTCTTTGAAATGGTGTCATACCTTGAAAGTCCAATGCTTGAAGGTTTCATTCGTACAGGTCTTTCTATTTTAGGAACACTACTAGTTATCTCATTCTTTGTAACATCAAGTGATTCAGGGTCTTTGGTTGTTGATAATATCACATCTGGAGGTAAGCTTGATTCACCAGTGCCACAGCGTGTGTTCTGGGCATGTATGGAAGGTTTTATTGCTGCGGTTCTTCTAATTATTGGTGGTCAAGAGGCCTTATCGGCTCTACAAAACAGCCGTTATTAGTACAGGACTTCCTTTTGCCATCATTCTAATACTCATGAGCTTTATGCTTATTGACAGTGTTAGAAAGTCTTACCACAAGCAAAGAGAAATTAAACAGCGTGATCACTTCGAAGAATGATTGACGAGTTTGACATTGTGACAGAAGCAGACACAGAAGAGAGTGATGTTGCATAATGAAGGGAATAAGTCCTAAAAAAGCATTACAAAGACGTAGAAAAATGAGTCATTTTATTGATGCAGCTGATGAAATTATATCTGAGAAGGGTATAGAGTCATTGACGATTAGAGGTGTGAGTGACATCGCTGGGTACAATAGTGCCACCCTGTATGGTTATTTTTCCAGCCTGGACCACTTGATTTATTACACCTATATGAAGCACATCACTGAGTTTGATCAGTTGCTTCGTCCTGCCTTTGAAATGAGTGGGAAAGCTTCTAAATCTTTTGAAGTGACTTGGAGGCTATTTTGTAAGTTTGCTTTTGAAAACCCAAATGTTATTTATACATTTATGTTTTCACCTTATTCCAAGAATTTTAGCGAAATACTTGAGGACTATAAGCAAATCTATAGCAGTGATTTCAAAAGTAGTTTGGGAGAAGGCAATGAACTCCTTTTTAAGGACTCCATCTTTGATGTTGTCCTTGTGAAACTCCAACTTTTTGAAAAGGGATTGAATATCAGCGAGGCGGAAATTGACGAAATGAACAGTTTTATTCAAACTTATTTTCAAGGCCAGCTGGTAAGACGAATGACATTTGAATCAGACTTAGACATTGAAACATATATGGAACGAATGGTTCGTTTCGTAGATCAGATTGTCTGGTCATATACAGCAAAAAAGAAAGCGTAAAAGGAGGGGTTTAATGCAAAGAGTGGAAGAACGCCACTGTTAAGAGCTAGAAAACTAGAAAAGGTGTTTGATATTGGAGAGATCTATATCAAACTCGAAGGTGCAAATCCGACGGGTCATAAACACGACAGGATTGCTGAAACAATTGTTAAAGATGCCATAGCACGTGGCCTCAAAACCATTGTGGTCAATGGTTCTTATAGTTATATTAGATCAATTAAATATTTTGCAGAATTAGAACAGATTCGAATTATTGTTCCAGTCTTCAAGAAAGAGGCTTGGAAGTCAAGACGATTTGATGCTTCAGAAATTGTGAAATTTAAAAATATACAAGACGACGCTATGATGACTGTTCTAAAGGAGTATGCTTTTGATCAGAAGGCATATCTAGCTGTGGAAGGTCATTCCAGCACGCATCTCAGCCAGATGTCTATGGAAAGTCTTACAGAAGAAATATTTAAAAAGGCCAAGTTTAATATTGATACAATTTTTACAAAACTAAGCTATGGCTATACATTAACCAGTACCTACAGCACCATGCTTCGCTACTGGATTGATGGGCGTATAGACAAGTATCCAAAGGTTATTTGTGGAACTTGGGCTGGGGCCAACAGTATTTATGAATACTATAAAAAAACCAATGAAGTTCAAGACGAATCGGTTGAGGAAAGAGAAGAGAATGAACAACCTGCCAACCGCATTCAAATTGATAAGCAGCTTTTAGAAGAATCTCTTCAAGCGGTCTTTGAAACAAAAGGGGAAATTCACCCTGTGGATGAAGCCCTGCTTAAAGAGAGTGCTAAACTTTTAAGAAAGTACGAGCACATTAAGGTGACACCAGATGAGGCTTATCCCTTTGCAGCCTTTTATCAAATGGCGAATAGCGGTAAATTGACACATGGTCGCCATGTCATTGTGCTTAATGATGCAAAAAGTATCGTAAAAGTGGACAATCTAAATGATTTTGATGATGTGTCAAAAGAAAAGTTGATTGAACTCACAAGAGAGTGGTTGGCTCAGTATTCTGATTCACTTCTTGAAACAGAAGACGCCATCCATAATGCTATGGAGAGTGGTTACATTCTGCTTGCATCGAGAAATGATCAGTACGAGGGCATATGTGTCCTTGTTCATACAGGGTTTGAGAACTTCATTCCAACATATCACTTGGCTTATGTCGGTACAGACAAGACAAGTAAGGGCCGTGGCGTTGCCACAGAGCTTATACAGAGAGCCATCGACCTATCCGAAGGCAAACTGTCATTACATGTGGACCTCGACAACAAGGGGGCCAAAAAGCTTTACGAAAAGCTAGGATTTAAGCACTGTTATAACCGTATGATTTATAAAGAAGACCAGTGATTCAATCAAATAAGAAGCCTGTAGACCATCTAAAATGGCCTACAGGCTTTTTTTATGGAAGTCCTATTATGGTCACAGGAATTATTAGTCAGTTGGTTCAAGCAAGATACCACTTTTTGAAACAGCAGTCACTGTACAGCGGGTTTGATCAAAGCAACAGGGCCTTCTCTTGCCAGAGGACAACATGGAGCAGGTTGTCATAATGCGTTTTGATCGTGTGTCGGGGTTCTGGGTGAATCGTATCCAGCGGAGCCATTGCCACTGTGCTTTAGGTGTAAGTGTCTGCCAAGATTGAGTGACATGGTGGTGGACTAAAGCATGGTGAAGATCTTGAGGAAGGTCAGGCCTGAGCCAGTCGTTTTCCACACTTAACTGGATCAAAATGTCTCCAGTGGGCTGACTTTCATAACTCTTATCAATGTGGGACATAGCCTCGGGGCTTAGTTCAAGCCAGTGACCACCGCGTCCATCCGGTTCGAGGGGGAGGACGACTTCAAAACCAAGTATTTCTATTCGGCCCATAACCATGCCCTTTGAAGGGAGGGCTTGGCTGACCTCTTCAGGCAATCGTATTATGGGGTGGGTCTTGATCATCTGTATTTTACATTTAAAGACATAGGGTTTCATAAGGTGTCCTTTCAGTATTTTAAAAGCAGTTTGGGTGTAAAACCAGTCTCAACGTATTAGACAATTCAAATAGAGGTTTGATGCTTTCACTTGTATTTCTTTTTTATGATTTATACCCACAATCTGAAAAGAGGACAACATCCATCCAAAAGAAATTTACCGCTTTACTATCACAGATTTAATTTGCTTACTTAAGGACACTGGCTAGGGCCTCAAGGGCATTTTTATCAAAGGTGTATCCACCGCTGGTTTTATGTAGAATCCCCTCAGATTTAAACCACTGGATTGTATGGAGCAGGTGCCTATAACTCACAGCCAGGTACTGGGCTGTTTCTGTATGCTTCTCACTAAAGAGACCATCGCATTCACATTTCAAAATGTAATCTGCCAGTCGATGTTTTAGTTCATAGTGCTGTTGTTTGGCATTGAACCATGTCCTGTCAAGAAGCTTTGAGCCAATATAGCGTGTCATCTCAAGTAGAAATTTGTTTTCTGAGAGCAGGTGAAATTTTGCACTTGTCATTGGAACTGCAAGGCAGGTGGTCTGCCCAATGGAAATGACATCTTTGGGGTGATCTTCGACGCCAACCAGAGTTAGCTCGCCTATAAGTTCCTTCGGGTGAACGAAATGAACAATACTGCTAGACCCATCCTCATGCAACATGGAAATCTTGGCTTTACCTTTAACCAAGAGATACAAATAAGAAATGGGTCCACCTGCGCTGATAATTTTGTCCCTGTTGTCAAATGTATGAATTTCAAGATGAGATTTAACAGGGGTAAAAAGGTCCAAATCGGACTGGACAAGGTCTGCAAGACCTTGTGGTGCATGGCTAAGAGAATATTTTTTCATAAGGCCCTCCAAAGTGTGAGATATCTCATATATGAGTTTATCATATGTCTTTTATACTGAGGGCATGGATCTCTTATATTGCAGACACCTATTAAATGATCGTTAATGAGGAGGCTATCATGATAAGTATTCAAAAGTTATTCAAGTCATATTTGTTTTACATGATGTCAGCGTTTGGCATTAGCTTGACCATAAAGGCCAGTATTGGTGTGAGCAGTTTTAACTCTATGAACTTGGCATTTTCCAGTGCCTTTGGTATAAAGGTAGGCACAATGACAATGGGGATAAATCTTGTGTTCCTTCTCATATATATGAGTCTTACACGGTTTAAATATAAGCATAAGTATACAATTCAGCTGGTGTCATTCATATTGTTTGGATCCTTTATAAACTTCTTTACTTACACGGTACTTGGCGATCTTGTGATAGGACACTACGGTTTAAGGCTCCTAACGGTCGCACTTGGAACTGTCATAGGCGGCGTTGCCATAGGCATGATTATTTCATACAATACAATAACCTTTCCCATTGAAAGCGTCTGTGTGGAATTAGAGAAGAAGACAAAGGCTTCATTTCGCTTTTTTCAGATATGGTGTGGATGTGTTTTCAGTTGGTGTATCACTATTTATTTCCATGCTCTATTCTTTGCCTCTCTACGTTCGAGAAGGCACCTTGATCAGCCTGCTCATATTCACATTTACGATGAATGCCGTTAAGAGCAAGTTCAATGAGAAACTGGCATGAAGCCCCATCGACGAATTTAGGAAAGAAATATATTTGAATGCGTACAGAATTTTGGAATGGGTACAAGTTTTAAAAGGACAAGCAAAGTATTTGTCGAATATTAAAGAACGGTCAAAAATATAAACTTATATATAATTACAAGGATTCGATTAGGAAATAGGGGGCGTTCGAATGTCTATTGGACAACGTATTGAAGACACAATGAATTTTATGATGGAGATTTCCACATATATAGCTGATAAAAACCATGAGGTGGATCAGCTAAATAGAACATTAAGTATGTACAGCACGCTATTTGATGTGAATAAATACATGAATAAGAACTTGGAAATGCCCAAACTGCTTCCTATTGTAGAAGATGCCATGAAAGCCACAGTGGGTGTTAATCATGCAGCTGTCTTAATTAGCAATCATGACAACGCATGTAGAGTAAAAGATGTGGAAATAACATTCAAGCTTATTGATGATATGGATGTGGATGACTATGTATGCTATGAAGACTTAAGCGAAGCTTCCGTTATTGGTATTGATGAAGGCTGTCTTTTTTATTCAAAGGCTTGACCTGATCAATGATTTTAAGGGATATTTGGTTGGCTACTGGAATAGGGCGGATGCTGTGGATCAAAACAAGCTGGACTTCCTAAAAATACTGGGGGTTCAAACAGCCCTTTCAGTCAAGAGTTCACTCCTTGTTGAGCACTTGATGGAACTAGCAGAGAAAAGTGAATAAGACAAATAACTTGCTTGACTAAGTTTTTTATGAATGCATATAAAATAAAGGCCCGATAAATGTAAGATCATTTATCGGGCCTTTTCATGAGCCGAATTATGCGGCTTTATTTTCTTTCTTTTTTTCTTTTGTTTTCAGCGTTTTTTTTCTTTTTTCCCATGTGAGGTATTCATTCATAAGAGCAAGAGCACGCTTTGTAGCCTTGTCTTCAACCTTTGATGTGTCTTTTAAGCACGCGTGACATTTTGCATCATTTGCACTTTCAAGATACTTTGGATTTTTGAAGACGGTCAACATTGGACTTTTGCTTCTTTTTATAGTTTGAAGGTGACATTGTTTCCTTTAACATCAATAGAATAAATGCGTTTTTCTTCTTCTTAGGCACTTGTCTTACCGTCACATAAAGCTGGTTGAAAAAGTTTGTCAAGATTCTTCTTCTTAAAGTGGTTGTAAGCAAAGTAACCACCTGCACCGATGCCTACAATAGCGCCAACAATCCAAATAATAGTCGTACTGTCCATAAATTCACTCCTTATACGTTATGTAACCTATTAAATCACAAAAACGTTGAAAATGCACGTGGAAATTGAAAATTGAAATACAAGTGTCGCATTTTTAAATTTTTAGTTTCAAAATACGGCTAGGACGCCCTGCTTTTCCCACTATTTTCTTACCGGTGATGTCAACATAGCCTGCATTTTCTAATTTTTCTATAATACGGTTCATGCTGCGCAGAGAGTTTCCAACTCTTCAGAGAGTTCATGACTTGTGAATTGATCCTTCTTATAAATGTCCATAATACATTTGAGCTGGTAAATATTATTGACGCTGACACCACTCTTTTCAGAAATTTCCTTAAAAGTCGTGTCCAGTTGTGGAAGTTTGTCATTATTGACCCTGTCAAGGGGCTTTATGCGTTCCATATGCTTTCTATCATAAACCACAAAACACTGGTCGCCGCCCATCTTTAGAGCCTTGTTCTTTCCAATTAGGGCGCTGGACTTGGCCTCTCTCGCTGTGATGCCAAAACCAATCCCCACACTGACTGTGTTTTTTGTTTTCTTTTTAATGGCTCTAAGAATAGGCAGTTCCCTTAAGTGATGGGTTTCTGATTCTACGATTTGTTTTGTGGTGAATAAGAGATAGTTCTTTTCAGTTTCCACAACAGCAGCCTGTATGCGCTGGGCAAACTTGTAGACTTCCTCGGTGATTCGAGTCTTTTGAAGCATAAGACTGTACTCATTTTCAGAGATGATATCATATTCATCACTGGTATCAATCTCCATGGAAATAACAACAATTTGACTGACTGTTAAGTCTTCATACTTTATTTGTCGAGTAAGTCATGGAGGGTGTCTTTTATGGCATTTTCGTTTGGTGTGAGAAGCATACAGGGGATGCGACTGTCTTCAAGGGTCTTATAAACATTGGAAACCCCTGTAATGGCCAAGGCGTTTTCATGGGACCTGCAATGGTTGGCGTGAAAATTATACAAGTCATCCATAAGGACTCATTAAATATATTAATCTGAGAAACATTTGTATGATAGAGGTTCTGGTCAAGTTCTAGATCTGCGTAGATTTGTCTGACCGTTTCTTCAGGGTAAGAATCAATACTGATCTGGGTGATGTCGTGGTCGTACTTAAGCATTGCTTTGATAAGAGCCCGCTGAAGTTGACTGTCATCATTTTTTAAATAGACCCAGGGATTTTGAGAATGCATGTTGTGGTTCATAATATCATAGAGAATTTTTCCAGTGAAAATGACCCCGTCAAAATCATCAATATGCTCTTTGAGAAAGTGTGTTGTGGTCTGTACTTGACTCATATCAATCATTTCGATTGGAAATGACTCAATATTTGAAAAACTGTCCTTAATAACTAAATCCACTCGTTTGATATTATCAGGGTGGCCAACAATCGCTACACGTTTCATTTGTGCTCCTTTACTATTCTAGCCAAGTGTCTCCATACTCAATACATATTTTATTCTTCAAAATAATTAAAGTCAAATTAAAGACACTATAAAGCGTGTTAGGTAAATGATATGCTTTAATTATCTAAGACTCGTAGAAAGATGGAGGGAAAAATTATGGTGAAATATGTTGCAGAACCATTTAAGATTAAAATGGTTGAACCGATGAAAATGACAACACGTGAAGAGAGAATTGAAAAACTAAAAGCGGCAAAATTACAATGTGTTTGGTTTAGACTCAGATGATGTTTACATTGATTTCTTAACAGATAGTGGCACTGGTGCCATGAGTGACAAGCAGTGGGCTGGCATGATGTCAGGAGACGAATCATATGCGGGCGCTCGTGGTTACAGAAGACTCAAAGAAGCTGTTAAGGATATTTTCCACTATGAATATGCACAGCCTGTACACCAGGGGCGTGCAGCAGAGCAGGTTCTACTTCCAATTCTTCTACAGAAGGGTCAAAAATGTGTTTCAAACATGCATTTTGATACAACAAGAGGCCATGTTGGCTTAATCGGCGCAAGAGCTATAGATATTGTTGTACCAGAGGCTAAAGACACTTCAACCTATATGCCATTCAAGGGCAATATGGATCTTGAAAGACTTGAAAAATACATTAATGATGAAGGGGCAGAAAACATTGGCCTCATCATTATGACAATCACAAATAACTCAGCAGGTGGTCAGCCCGTATCTATGGCTAACCTGAAAGCGACAAAAGAAATTGCAGACAAGTACGGCATCACTATGATTATTGATGCGGCTCGTTACGCTGAAAATGCGCACTTTATTCGCGAAAGAGAAGAAGGCTATGCTGATGTGGAAATCATAGATATTGTTCGAGAAATGTTCAGCTATGCAGATGCCTTTACAATGAGTGCTAAAAAAGATGCCATTGTAAATATGGGTGGTCTCATCGGCGTTAAAAATTCTGAAGAACTTTATACAAAGGTTAAAGGACTGACAATCCCATATGAAGGCTTTGTCACTTATGGAGGTCTTGCAGGTCGTGATCTTGAAGCCCTTTCCATTGGCCTATATGAAGGTCTTGACAAAGACTACCTTCGTTACCGTGTGGGTCAGGTAGAATACCTTGGTGGAAAACTACAGGAGCTTGGAGTTCCATTCCAGTATCCAGTAGGTGGTCATGCCGTCTTCCTAGATGCAAAGGCCCTTCTACCACATATTCCATACTATGAGTTCCCAGGTCAAGCCCTTGCATGTGAACTTTATATTGAAGCAGGCATCCGTGCATGTGATATTGGTTCATACCTCCTTGATCTTGATCCTGAAACAGGTGAGCAGCTGGAAGCGGAAATGGAGTTCACTCGTTTAGCCATTCCAAGACGTGTTTACACACAAGCCCACTTTGATGTTGTTGCAGAAGCCCTTGCAAAAATTAAGGAAAGAGCAAGCGAAATCAAAGGCTACAAAATCACATGGCAACCACCAGTTCTACGTCACTTTACTGCAAAACTTGAACCAGTTGACTAAGATAGTTGATTCCACGCCTTATTAGAAACTGTATATTTAAATAATATAGAATCCGCTTATTGGATGTGTTCTTAATACACTCAATAAGCGGATTTTACATTTGGGTGTTAGAACATATGGTAAAGCGCTAAGGGGCTGTTTGCGAGAATTGTCGAAAAATTTAATGTCCACTTGTAACTTTGTGTGCATATAGATGCTTTTAGGTGCATATAATATCTAAAAATTTAAAATTCTAATTATTACGATAATGTCATATATGTTTCGAGTATCGTAGTATAGTCTCTTGTGTCCTTTCCTAATATGTGTAAAATTCATTTTATACAAAGGCCTAAAAGGAAAAAAAATGAAACTTTATGCAATTCCCCATGAATTTATATGTTTTTTTGTACTTTTGCGATAAACTATAAGTAACAATTTTCGACTAATTTCGACATGCGTAGTAGAAAATTAAAATCAGTAAAATTGGGGGTTTTGAAAAATGGCTGATCTAAAAAAAGAGAAATGAAGAAAATCGCATCAAGCGAGGCATTGGTTTCAGAATGATCATGGTTTTTGCACTGATTATCATCATTCCACTTGTCATTATGGCATATGGTATGTTTGGGAAATCAACGTCTATTCTCAAAGAGAACAGTGAAAACACTGCGGCAGAATTGATGCAACAAACAGAGTCTTCGATACATAACTATTTAAAAAAATACGAGGTTATGGTCAAGTCGATGGGGGAAAACAGTGGGTTTAAGGACACAAACAAGCTTTCTGTTTTCGGAGAGCGACACATTATTGGATTTGATTCCGACTTTAAGTCAACGTTCAGCGACGATCCAAACAAAGTGAAAATGTGGGAAATGCTTGATGATATTCAGTCACTGAATCCTGAACTTCAGTGGGTCTATTACGGAACTAAAAATGGGGATATGTTTGAAAGACCTGATGGTGAAGTTGGAAACGATTACGATCCTAGACGCCGTGGTATCAGGCGGCACTTGAAGCAAAAACATGATCTGGACAGAGCCTTACGCTGATTTTACAACCAATGAACTGGTTATCACAGTGGCCAATCCTGTTTATGGGTCCGGAAGTTCCCTTGAAGGCGTTGTGGGCATGGATGTGAAGCTCACAGAAATGGCAAGCGAAATGAATGCTCTTAAAATTGGAGAAACGGGATATGTCTTCCTCGTTGACCAGAAGGGCAATTTTATGACATATAGAAATGCCAAGCTCATTGGTATGCCTCTAGTGTCAGATGCAAAGGATCTAGACGAGTCCATCAAGACTGTTTATGCTGAAAACGATCAGGATTTTAATATGATCTCTGAAGGCATAAAAATAATGAGGAAATCGTCCAGCTTAGTGGCGGAAACTATGCCGTTTTAAAACCAATCGAGCGTTTTGGTTGGACTATGATTGGTGTCATCAATGAAAATGAGTTTAAAATGATGCCTATGAAATATTACAGTGGCTTATGATTATTGGTGCTGTAACCCTTGTCATTGCAATGACGGTTTCTGTTTTATTTGCAAAGGGCATTACCAAGCAAATCAAGAGCGTTTTGACGGGCATGGAAAAAGTTCGTACAGGTGATCTAACAGTTGGTATGGAAACACATTCTAAAGATGAAATTGGCTTATTGAGTTTATATTTTGGAGAAACAATTGAACAGCTAAGCCAGTTGATTAAGAATATTCAAGATGTATCAAAAGATGTGACGCTTTCAGCCCAAAGTCTTGCAGCGACATCAGAAGAGGCCAGTGCTTCAGCTGATGAAGTGGGTCGAACTGTTGAAGAGATTGCAAGAGGTGCTAGTGAGCAAGCTCAAGATGCAGAAGCCGGCGTTATTGTGGCTCAGTCCCTATCAGATAAGTTCAACATGCTTGGCTCTAAAACGGATTCAATGATCAAGGCCACAGAGGATGTTGTTCAGGCCAATGTATCAGGCACGGACATGATCAATGAACTTAAAGATAAGACTCAAATGGCTGAAAATGCAAACATGCGCATTGAAACTGCCATAAGTGAACTGGACAACAATACCCAGTCAATTGATGCAATTCTAAACACCATCAGTGATATTTCTGACCAGACCAATCTTTTGGCACTGAATGCTTCTATTGAGGCGGCAAGGGCTGGAGAACATGGTCGCGGATTTGCTGTTGTAGCAGAAGAGATTAGAAAACTTGCAGAAGAGTCTAGTTCAGCTGCAGATGACATTCGAGATATTATCACAAAGATTATTGCAGACAGTTCCAAGACTGTTGAGGAAATGCGTACAGTTAAAAATATTGGTTCAGGACAAGCCGAAGCTGTAACCAATGTAGATGCTTCTTTTGAAACCATTTCCGTATCTGTTTCTAAAATTGTTGAAGAGATTTATGGCATAAAATCAGCTGTAGAAGAACTTCTTGGAGACAAGGATAAAATCGTTGGCGCTATTGGAAACATTTCAGCTGTCTCAGAAGAAACAGCGGCTGCTTCAGAAGAAGTAAATGCTTCGATGGACCAGCAAATAATGGCTGTTGAAGAAGTGGCAAAGGCGGCTGAACGTCTTAATGAAATTTCGATTACCCTTAACAGTGAATTAAGCAAATTCAAGGTTACCAAATAGGGAAGAAAATAGAAAAGAAAATAGAAAAGAAAATAGAAAAGAAAATAAAGATTAATATTCTACATGTGAATTGGAAGACATGACTGGTCAAGAGAGACTATCATATTGTAGATGTTTAAAACACAAGGAGCTGTCGCAGAATGACTTTCTAAATGAAAGTCATTCCGTGACACTCTTTTTTTAGTTTTTTGAAATGGGAATGGAGCCTTCTGCAATTTAATACGTATTACGAATGTAAAAAAACAAAAAAAGTTTCTGAATAACATATCCATATAGGGTAACTATAGACTAGAGGTCTATTATCGAGGTGGTTTAAAAATGGATAAACGGTTGTTAAGACAGTTAGAAATAGAACGGGTCATTGCCAATATAGCCAATCAGTTTATAATGTTTGAAGATCTATCTGAGGCTATAGATTCAGCGCTTTCCAAAATAGGCATGGCCAGTCGGTCGAGCAGGGCTTATGTTTTTGAGTTTGATATGGAAAAAGAGACCATGTCCAATACATATGAGTGGTGTGGGCAAGGGGTTGCACCTGAAATAGATAACTTGCAAGAGCTGCCTGTAAGTCTTTTCCTGGTGGATAGAGAAAATCTCCACTGGTAAGGTTTTAAATATTTATGATGTGGATAGCTTGGGCCCAGAAGCAAGGGCGGAAAAGGAAATTCTTCAGGCTCAAGGTATAAAATCTGTACTCGTTCTCCCATATATTATGATGGTGTTCTGCATGGATTTGTTGGACTGGACGATTGTCTACACACATCAAAATGGATGGAAGAAGACGAAGTTTTATTGGGATTGGCTGCAGACATATTTAGCAATGCATTTGACAGACTAAAAACGGATATTGAGCTCAAGCAGACCAACGATGAACTTTCAAGTGCCCTCAGGGACATTCAGCGGTATCAGATGCGATTGATTCAGCAGGAACAAATGGCTGCAGTCGGACAACTTGCTGCTGGAGTGGCTCATGAAATCAACAATCCACTGGGATTTGTCATGAGTAACTTTCAGGTGCTCAAAGATTATGTGGACAAGCTTATCGGATTTGCGGACAGTCCAAGCTCTTTAAGCGAGTCTGATGCAGATACCTTCAATTACATAAAAGAAGATATTGATGACATGATGGATGACTTTGAGTCTGGCTTTGAAAGAATAAAAAAAATAGTCATGGGACTTAAGAGTTTTCCATGGTGGACAGTCAGGTTGAAATAGGAGAATATGATTTTTCTCTGGGCTTGGAACACACCCTGACCCTTTTACATAACCGAATTAAACAAAAGGCCAATGTTGTTGTAAATGTGCCTAAGGACCTGCCAGCCATAGAGTGTGATGGTAGGAAAATGAATCAAGTCCTGCTGAACTTAATCACCAACGCCCTCGATGCTATTGAGCAAAGGGGAAAAGACAGGGGCACCATAGAAATTAATGCATGTATTAAACACCAAGCCCTCCATTTTGATATTTCCGACAATGGAATTGGCATACCAGAAGAATATCAATCGAAAATTTACCAGCCATTCTTCACAACGAAGCCTGTTGGAGAGGGCACTGGAAATGGACTCAGTATCGTTTATGATACAGTTGTATCCGTCCATAGAGGGTCTATCGCTTTTGAATCAAAGTACGGACAAGGCACCAAGTTCCGATTTGAGATACCAGTCAAGAACAGGCTAGAAAAAAATGCAGATGCCTAAATAAAAACCGCCTATCCCAGGACATATAAGGAGATGGGCGGTTTTGTGTTGGCTTTAGGTATATTCATATCATGTATAGTCATAGCCCCTTTAAGCGGACGTTAACATGTGCAGTTCTTGTACTATTCTAACATGTCAAATTTTGCTGTGATAGACAGGTAGGGTATAATAAATGAGTATTCATAAGGAGGGGAAATCATGCGTACAAACAAAGAAAAAGTGATTATGCACAGTGTGCAAGGCAAGGTGGCACATCCTAATTTTGCAGGATATAGGGTGGACACAGACGGTAACCCGCATGTTATACCAGGGACGGGTGCAATTAACTACAATGTGAAAGTCGGAGACTCAGCATATGGCTGGGCTGGCGATCATATCGAACCAGGTGTCACAATGAAAAATAAGGACACACGTGAGAATGCAGCACTCAACATATTCTCATGCATTGGCAACGAAGCAAGGATTGTCAGTGGTGAGGCAAAGGGTGAAAAAGGCTTTGTCACAGGATCCCATGGTGGCGTGGAACATGTTATGGTTTATTTTGAGCAAAGCGTTTTAGAAAAAATGACTTTAGATGACAAGATCCTTATAAAGGGGTACGGTCAAGGGCTCAAATTGCTTGACTATCCAGATGTAAAAGTCATGAGTATTGATCCAAATCTCTTTGAAAAATGGGGGCTTAAAGAAGTGGACGGCAAGATTGAAGTCCCTGTGGTTGCAGAAATTCCACACGGTCTTATGGGATCGGGCGTTGGATCTGGCTATTCTCAAAAAGGGGATTACGACCTGATCACATCTGACATGAATGAAATGAAAAGACTGGGTCTTGACCAACTTCGCTTTGGCGACTTTGTGCTTATTAAGGACACGGATTGTTCCTTTGGTCTTGGTGGATTCCTGCCAGGGGCTGTGTCCATTGGCGTTGTTATACATTCAGACTGCATTAAAAACGGTCATGGACCTGGTATTTCAATCGTTATGACAACAAAAAAGGATCTTCTGCGTTCAAAAATTGATAAGAAAGCCAATATTGCAGATTTGATGGGCGTTTAGACATCAAGCATTTAAGAAAATATTAAAGATCTTTTAAATATAAG
>LQAG01000278.1_pt1 | contig 17853 bp, 24 predicted proteins | sample 1535801 | NCBI WGS metagenome assembly LQAG01 (sample SAMN04331584, study PRJNA305678) | bioreactor metagenome | isolation source: bioreactor_3 inoculated with Wadden Sea sediment 1st replicate of a... | place: Germany:Bremen | reverse complement strand
AGAGATGACAAAAACATGGTCACTGCCAGGTAAATTGCTGCCACGACAAACCAGATTTCAAAGGTCAGAAAGGTCTCGGCAATGATCTGTTGCCCCTGCATGGTCAGATCGTAGATCGCAATAGTCGATACCAGAGCGGAATCCTTGACCAGAGAAATACCCTGGCTGGTCAAAGGTGGAATCATCTGACGTAAAGCCTGGGGCAGGATAATGAACCGATAGCTCTGGCTGCGGGTCAACCCTAAAGATGCTGCAGCTTCCCACTGTCCGGCCGGTATGGCCAGGATGCCGGCTCGAATAATCTCCGAGGCGTAGGCCCCTTCAAACAGACTTAGGGCCAGCACTGCGGAGCTGAAACGACCAAGATCAAAAATCGGCGCAAAGACAAAATAGATAATAAAGATCTGGATCAGCAGCGGCGTGTTGCGAATAGCTTCCAGATAAACCCAGGAAATCCCACGCGCCATGGGACTGTCGGAGAGCCGCATCAAGGCGGAGATCAAGCCGATCAGCAACGACAGGATCAAGCTGACCAGGGTAATTTCCAGGTCAGTCGCAACCCTTGCAGCAGTGGTCCAAAAGTCCAGCGTCATCTGTGATCTTGACCAGATAGCGTGGCACCCGATTCCACTGCCAATTATAGCCCAGAGATTCAGCCCCATGCATCAGCCCCAGGTAACAACCGCTTAAGACCAGGAGAAAAGCGCTCAGCTGAAGCAGGTTTGACAGGTTCAGGTTGGTGATGAGGTGGCGGAAAAACGGATCGTTCTACTCCTTTATAAGCCGCGGCAGGCCGGTTTGTTTTCTGGATATACTTCTGATGATACTCTTCGGCACGCCAGAAGATTGCCGCAGGCACAATTTCTGTCACGATCGGGTCGTCATAGGGACCATGGGTATCCAGCTGCTGCAAGATTCTTCAGCCTGCCGGCGCTGTTGTTCACTGTGATAAAAATGGCGGAGCGATACTGAGTTCCGATATCCCATCCCTGCCGGTTCAAAGTGGTCGGGTTGTGCTTGTTCCAGAACTTGTCCAACAGCTCGGGATAACTGATCCGCTGTGGATCGAACAGAACTTCGACAACCTCGGCATGACCGGTACTGCCGCTGCAGACCAATTCATAAGTCGGATTTCAGTCTCCCTCCCATGTAACCGACAGCGGTTTCGGTCACCCCGTCAAGCATGCGGAACGCTTCTTCAACTCCCCAGAAACAGCCGGCGGCAAATGTTGCTTTATCCATTTTAAACCTCCTTGTTTCCATTATGATAGTCAAAGTTCTAAAGTAAACGGAAGGCCAACAGGTTAATAAACCCGATCAGGAAGCCCAACAGAGCTCCAAACAGGTTGATGTATTTGAACTGCTCCTTCATAACCCCCATCAACAAGCCTTCAACCTGAAGGATGTCAAGACTGTTGACCTTCTCTTCAACCATGCGTTTAACATTGAGGGTTTCAACCAGTTTGGGCGCTTCTTTCTTAAGCAGGTCTTCAACCAGCTGGCAACTGGCGCTTTCCAGTTCCTGACGCAAATCGCCCGGCAGACGCGCTGACAGCAGACCGAGCGGTTTACGATAGAGCCACTCCTCGCTCTGTTCGGTCAACACCTTTCCAGGGCATCCCTGACCCTGGGTGCACGAAACAGTTCCAGCAGACGGTCGGCCAACTGTTCTCGGCCACGTTCCAGGCCATTTTCCGGTAAAACCCTGTTCAAAAGAGTGTCGAAGGAGCGGTCCTTGAGCCGATCAATGGCACTTTCAGTCAACACGAGAGCGGTATCAACGGTTTTGCGCGACTGAACAGCAACCACGACCTGGTCACGGACAAACTGGCGCAAGCCGCTGATTTTTTCATAGGACATCTTTTCGACATAACTGGCCAGAGAACGATTAAGGAGAATATCAGCCGCTCACGCAGCATTTGGCCAGCTGCTGCTGGGTTTCTCTTCGCGCAACCAGACCGCAATTTCGTCACCCGCTTTATCGAGAAAGCGGGATTTTGTCGTAGATCTTGTTCAGATCCATAAATCCGCTCAGCAACCCCGCAAGGCCACCAAGAGAATCGAGGAAGGAGTCGATCGCCTTCTTGCCCTTGTCCACCAACCGGGCACGAAAATCGGGATCGTAAAGCATACCACCGAATTTTCGACCAGAGGTGGCAACTCTTTTCCAGTTGCATGAGCAACAACTCAACCAGGTCAGCGGGAAGCAGCTCACGCAATGGTCGATCATTGCTCAGCAACATTTCGGTTTTACGATCGACATAACCACCGATCATCTCCGCCGTGCGTGGTGACTGAATAAATCCACTGAATTTTCTGTCGAGATGATACTGAGCAGCACGATAGCGTTCAGGGGTCAAAAAGCTGGATAGGTCGCGGGCCAGCAACTGATCGCCCTGCTGACGCAGATAGGCGCGAAACTTTTCTTCAAATTGATCACTCTGCAGGTAATCAAAAATAATTTTGGCGGTTTTTGCCTGTAAGAGGCTGATAATCTCACGAAAGCGTGGACGGAAACGATCGGGAACCAGGGTTTCCAGGGGACCGAGCTGACGATCAAGGAAACTACCCAATTTGTCTGTAACGGCCAGGCGCAGCTCACGTTGGATTGAACTTTTTCGAAAGCGTTGCCGACGTCACCCGCCGTCAGCAGGTGGTCACCAACCATTCTCCCATCTTACGCGCCAACTCTCCCTTTTCGATGGAATAATTCCCGGTGTCAGGGGCAACCGCAAGCCAACAGTTTCCAGGGCTTCAGGGGCCTGAACAACATCCTGATTGCGATGTAATTGGTCACATAACCGATCACCGCACCGAGCAATGGAGGAATCAGGTAAGGTAAATATTGTTGATAATCCATATGCTTGCAATTCTGTTAGGAAAACAATGTAAACCACAGAGGGGCACCTCTCCCTCACCTTCAACTGCTGAGTTCAGAGGCTTTTCTCTACTGGTCCATCTCAATCTGTGAATGATCACCGATATTCATGCGTCGCGGCGAACCATGCAGGTTAACCGCGTCCCCCAGTAACGATTGTTCCAGATTCAGGTGACTGACCCGGTTGTCGGTATTAACAATCGAATCACGGATGATGCAGTGATTTATCTCACTACCGGCTGCAATTGACACATTCGGGCCGATAATCGAATTGCGAACCACAGCGCCATGGTCTATATGAACAGGCTCAATCAACACGCAGTCACTCACCTCTCCATGGACATGATGACGGTCTGCAAGCAGGAAACGGTTGGTTTCGAGCAGGGTTTCAGGTTTACCACAATCAAGCCAGGCATCAATTTCAGGAGCTTTAAGATTTAACCCTTCAGAAATCATGCGCATAAAGACTGCCGGGAGATAGTATTCTCCTTTCACTGTCTCACCTGCTGCGATAGTCGCCTCAATCGTCTTGATCAATCGATCACCATCTTTGAGGTAGTAAAGTCCAACCTGAGCCAGACGTGAAATTGGTGTGTCGGGCTTTTCCACCATGTCGACAATATAACCATCTCTCACCACGTTAACGCCGAAACGTTGATAATCTTCAACCTCTTTGGAATAGATCAGACCGTCGGCATTACGGCAGAGCTCGGGAATAGCGGCAAGATCGGTGACAAATATAGTGTCGTTGAAAACCACCAGCAGATCATCGCCAACCTTGACTGAAGGGGCTGCGAGAGAAACAGCGTGGGCAGGGCCAAGACGCTCTTTCTGAACGTAGTAGCTGCAGTTGAGCTGAGGAAATCTGGTGGCCATAAAATCTTCAACCTGCTGGCCGTTTTCATCGGTGATAAAGATATACTCTTCTACCTCGGCAACCTGCAGCCGCTCGATAATATGCTCCAGAACCGTCTTTCCGGCCACATGAACCAGCGATTTGGCTTCGTGTGGGTGTGAGGTCTGAGTCTTGTTCCTTTTCCTGCTACCGGGAGTACTGCTTTCATATATCCCTCCTTCTATCAAATAAAGAAATACGAATGGCGATATCAGGCATGATGACTTCTCGCGACGTTAAGGTCGCAAATCCTTCAAAGGCAGAAATCAACAGAGCCCGCTTCTTATCATCATATCTTCTGTGTCGAAAAACGTTCCCCATCAAACCTCTTGCTTAACAGATCAATCAAATAGTCAGCAGCCAGTCCGTTAACAATACCACTTATCAAGGCAAAAATGAGAAAGAATGGCAGCAGCATCCAGATCGACTGATGACGCACAACAACCAGCCAGGCGATCACCAATGTCCGCAGACATGTCCCAACCCGCCAATCACCGAAACACCGACGGGACCGATTTTACCGCGCCATAAAATATAGGCAACACTCATAAGCGCCGTAGCGATCAATCCGCCCCCGAGCGACAACAGGAATCCCGGAGCAAAAAGACTGCCTAAAAGAAGATTGCCAATAAAAATACGCAACAGGTTCACCGCCCACAAGGCACGGATTCCATAACAAAACAGCGCCGTCAGACCAAAAATATTAGCCAGACCGATACGAAACCAGGGCAGAGGGTTCGGCATCAGGACTTCAAAAGTATGGAGTCCAACCGCCAACGCAACAAAAAGGGCCAGATACACCCGCCGACGGGCCTGTGAAAATTCTTCGTTTTCAGCGACTGATAAGGTCATATTCCGACTCTCTGTCCGCATCCCCCTCAACCCTTACGATCAGGCCATTCGGAACACAGGCGATCACATCTCCTTCATGACTGGCCTTCCCCATGCGGATACAGGTCTTGTTCGGGCAAGGAGAGCTGAGGATACCGACCCTGCCGGCAGCTATTTCCATCTTCGTCATCCCCAATGGCCCTTCCAGGCAACAGTCCGGGCCTGGTTCAGCGGTGCGGTAAAAACGACCCGGCCTGCAGCCGTAACAACCACCCGGGCACCGGCATTTTGACTGAGTGGAAGCAGAAAAGTGAGGCAGATCGCAATCGTGACAAGGATTAATAATTTACGATCAAAAGGGGTCAAGCGCTGTAACCATCCGAACAGAGCCATCATTTACTCCGGCAGTCCGCTGGTTTTCAGCACACTGCCATCAATAGCGACAACAAGCCCTTCAACCCCGGGGAGATCCTCAAGCAGCTTCAGTCCATCAACCGGACCGAGGACAAAAGCTGCTGTTGCCAGAGCATCGGCGCTGGCCGCGTCATCCGCCACCACCGTGACACTCTGACATTGGCGAGCAGGTCGACCGCTTGCGGGATCAAAATATGATGATACCGCACACCGTTAAATTCAAAAAAACGCTCATAATCTCCGGAGCTGACGACTGCCTGATCTTTAACCTTGAGGGTCAGCAACAGAGCATCCTGTTGACGTGGATGCTGAATACCGATCCGCCAGGGCTGGCCGTTCTTATCGCCAAGCAGACGGATATCGCCGCCAGCATTGACCGTCGCCGATCGGACTCCATATTCTCTCAGTTTGCGAACGGCCTGATCGACGGCGTATCCTTTAGCGATCCCGCCAAGGTCGACCATAATTCCTGCGCGCGCTTTCCGGACCTCAGTCCCGTCAATCACCAACGCGCCAGAACCGGTCCCTTCAAGAGCATCGGCCAGTTCTTCTGCTGTTGGAATACGCGATCGATTATTTTCGATATTCCACAGCTTTTTAACCGCTCCAAGTGTCATATCAAAAGCACCGGAGCTCTGAAGCGCGATCTGCTGACCACGTTTCAACAGTGCAACCGTCTCAAGACTCAGAACAAGGGGCTCTGTCGCTGCGGATAATTGTGATATCTCACTGCTGGCGATATGATTCGAAAATATCTGCTCAACCCGCGACATTTCTGCGAAAGCTTCGTCAAGCGCCTTTTCCAGCCGTTTCTCGTCTTCCCCATAAACCCTGACATCGACCACGGTCCCCATAATCAGGGCGCTGCGTGCCCGGTGTCCACCATTGTCCGGTTGGCGTAAGAAAACGACAATCCCGACAAAAAACAGGATCAACACCAGTGGAAGCGAACGTTTGAGTGACATCAGCTTTCCACAATTTCTCCAAACAGGTCATATTCTGAAGAATCGGTGATGACCAGTTGAACATATTCGCCCACGTCAGCCCGACCGGCAGTAATCAGATATTGGCCATCAATATCCGGTGCCTGACGCACACCTCGCCCTTTGAGCAGCAGATCGGTTTCTTCACTGTAACCTTCGACCAGAACGGTCTCTGTGCGCCCGATCAGCGCCCGGTTTTTATTGAAGGACACCCGGGCCTGAGCTTTCATCAGACGGTTCAGCCTGCTCTTTTTAGTCTGGCCGGGAACCTGTTCTGAAAACTTGGCGGCAGCGGTTCCCTCTTCACGCGAGTACCTGAACACACCAACCCGGTCAAAATGCCCCTCTTCAACAAAGCTGAGCAACGTGTCAAACTGCTCCCTGGTCTCGCCGGGAAAACCGACAATGAAAGACGTCCGCAGCGTCAGATCGGGAATCTGTTCACGCATACGGGCGACAAGTTTACGGACTCCCTGCTCATCCAGACGCCGGTTCATCCGTTTGAGAATCGTATTGTCGATATGCTGAAGCGGCAGGTCGAGATAACTGCAGATCTTCTCTTCGGTGGCAATGAGTTGAATCAAGCCTTCAGTTATTCCGTCGGGATAAGCATAGAGAAGGCGTATCCAGACGATACCATCAACTTTGACCAGAGCTTTAAGCAGATTCTCAAGATTAGTCCCGTCATCAAGATCATCCCCATAAGCAGTGATATCCTGGGCGATCAAAACCACTTCGGTCACCCCCTGAGCAACCAGCATCTCTGCTTCGGCAATAACAGAATCGATACTACGCGAACGCAGATCACCCCGTAACCGGGGAATGATACAGTAGGAGCAGCGGTTGGAGCAGCCTTCCGCAATCTTGATATAACTGGTATGTGTTGGCGATGAATTCACCCGGGTGACGGTATGGTCATAGAGATATTCAGGAGCTCCGATCTCCAGCGTCGGAGAGCCGGTCAACAGATATTCTTCGATCAACTCGACGATGCGTGCCCTTCGCAGGTGCCGAGAAAAGATCAACCTCCGGCATCTGCTTCTGCAGTTTTCCCTTGTAACGTTGCGGCAGGCAACCAGCAACAACCAGTATCTTGCAGTTACCATCTTCCTTGTAATCGGCGGCCTCAAGAATGGTATCGACCGATTCTTCCTTAGCATCGTTGATGAAAGAGCAGGTATTGACAATAATGATGTCGGCAGCACTTTCATCGGTGACAATTTCATAACGGTCGAGGGGAAACTGGCCAAGCATCACTTCAGAATCGACCAGATTTTTCGGACAGCCGAGGCTGATCAGACTAACTTTTAATTTATCCACTGGATTAAGCGTCCTGTTACTTCAAAACGGTAAAAATTGATAAAAACGATCCGGGCTGAAACAATTTCCGCCCCGGAGGAAACATGCACCTGTGGCACCTTTTAGTCAACGCCACTGTTCACACAGAGACATGAGCGTCCCGTTATGATCGCATATTTTCAAACTGCAGCTCGATTCCGACATCCTTGCCCTTGAGCACCTGCATCACTTCCTGCAGATCATCAATCTTTTTACCGCTAACACGAACCTGATCTTCCATAATCTGAGCCTGAACCTTGAGTTTGGTCTCCTTGATCAGCTTGACGATCTCTTTGCCTTTTTCCTTGCTGATCCCCTGCACAATGGCAGCTCTGACCCGGACAGCTCCGGCAGAGGCAGATTCTTCTTTGCCGTAATCGAAACATTTGGGAGAGACATTGCGCCGAACCAGCTTGGCAATCAGGATCTCCTTGATCGCCTGCAGCTTGTAATCATCGGCCGCAAGAATTTTCAAACTGTTGTTTTCCAGTTCAAGCTCATTGGTCGTCCCTTTGAAATCGTAACGTTGAGAAATTTCTTTCACCGCCTGATTGACAGCGTTATCGACTTCCTGCATATCAACCTTGGAAACAATGTCAAAACTTGGCATCTTTACACCCCTTTATAGTGTCTTTTAAACATCAGATTCGTTCACAGAATCGCTGCCTTATAACACAATAACCGGAAAAAATCATCGGCGGAGATTCACTTCATCGCTTACTGAAAATTCATCTGTTCCGTCTCACCAGTTCGACATCATCGGGTTTGTCAAAATGAAACAATTTTCCCTTGAGACCAGTATTCAGCTTAACCTTTTCAAAACGGATCGACGTGCGATTCCCCTGAAAGTCGGTCACAATCGTTGCTATGATGGGAAACTTATCACCTGTTTTTGCGCCTCAAGCCAATCGTTAACAGCGGCCCGATTCACCACAATGGACATCTGATCGATCAATTGAGATGGCCGTTTCGGTCTGAGCTGTAACAGATAATGACCATCCGGGTCCTTCTGCCCAGTGCCCCAATCGATGTCAAAATCTCGTGATAAGTTCCCAGGCCACTGAGAAAAGTCACAGGATTTCACCCTGATCTTCGTTCAGACGACTGAGATCACTTTCAATCACCTGTTATTATCAGGAAGATAGACCCACATGTCCGACCATCCGAGATAATTTCCTGGATGTCAGGCGTCTGGTAATCCCAGCGGAACTGGGCCGTAGCAGGCTGTTCTTCTGTGGCAGGAATGAAGCGAAAGCCCACGGAACCGGCTCCATGCTGAACCCGGTTGATCGACGTTACATGAGATTGCTGGCTGAACTCCGCGCTGAAGTCAGTAATTCGCGATCGTTCATCTGTTTTACTGTTAAATGGGGTTTCCAGGGTTTTAATGACATCGCTCAAGCTCATTTCAGCAGCCACAGCAGAAAACGGCAGGCCCAGAAACAGCAGAGTGATGAACAGTTTATTTAACATAGATCGATTCTCCTTTCATTAACGGAGAATTCTAACAGATTTTAACCAGACAGGATAGCTTGGAAGAACTGTTCCGGCACGTCACTCTCTAGTGCCCGCGAATCGGAAGACATCAAAACTATTTCAATTTCTACGCTTTTCCAGCAGCGACTGTAGATCAAGCAGAAAGACGATACTTCCATCACCAAGAATCGTCCCACCACCACAGCCTCGAATCTGTTCGAAAGGCTGAGGCAGACGTTGGACGAATATTTCCTGTTGACGAACCAGTTGATCGACAACCAGTCCCACCCGTCGCCCGAGGACATCGGTAATCACCACCGGAATCAGGTCATTCAAGTGGCCTTTGGGCTGCTTGAGAATCTTACGCAGAGACAGGAGAGGAAGAAGGTCGTCCTGATGGCGGATCATCAGTTGTTTTCCGCTGCTTTGAATTTCATCCGGGCGCAGTTCCAGGGTCTGAACGACACGTGTCAACGGCATCGCCATGATCATCCCGGCACACTGGACCAGCAGAGCACGGATAATAGCCAGGGAGAGTGGTAACTTGAGGGTGATCCTGGTTCCTTCACCCAGCTTTGAATCGATCAAAATAATCCCGCCGAGCTGTTCTACAGCTGTCTTGACCACATCCATCCCAACTCCACGACCGGATGTTTCAGTAACACTGTCGGCGGTGGAAAAACCGGGCTGGCAAATCAACTGATAAAGGTCATACTCACGGATCGTACTGGCCTGCGATTCTGTCAACAAATGCTTTTCAAGCGCTTTGCGGCGGACTTTTTCAGGGTCGATTCCACAGCCGTCGTCTGCAAACTGAATCAAAATCTGATCGCGTTCACGCCAAGCTGTGATTCTAATCGTTCCGCGTTCGGCGATACCATGATCGACGGCATTACGAACCATATGACTAAGGGGTCAACCAACCCTTCGACAATGGCCCGGTCAAGTTCCAGTTCGGTCCCTTCAAAAGCAATGTCACTTCTTTGCCACTACTGCGGCAAAGATCGTGCAAGGTCCTGGTCACCCTTCCGGCCAGACTGTCGAGTGCAACCATGCGGACCTGGAGAACCTGATGATGAAGATTCTTGACCAGCCGCGTCAACTGACCGATACCTTCATCCAGAGCAGACCAGTCACGCTCTTTGGCAGCATTCTGAAGTTGGTAACGATTGGTGATCAATTCCCCGTCAGATTGATAAATGATCAAGCAGCGCGGTATTCACCCGGAGAGTCTGTCCTGAAGCTGGATCAATTCTTTTTGACTCTGTTTTTCCGCAGCAAAACTGACATCCTGCAGCTCACTGAATTGTTGAAGATATTCCAGCAACTCCGATTTTGAAGTGGTTGTCTGCAGGTGAACGCAGAGCTCTGTCACCCCTTCGCTGACTAAAAGAACATCTTCCGGCGGCTCTGTCCCCTGAATTGTACCGAACTGCTCCAGCTGTTCAGCAGAACCAGAAGGCGTGCCTCGGGAACGGCCGTGGTCGGCTTCAACTTAAGCGTTACCCGGCACAAATCAACCTGTTCAGATGAGGCATCGACGCTGACATCGCCATCCCCTTCCGCCATTGCGTCAGCGCGTCTGCCAGCTGCCGCAATAAAACCACTCACCTCGCGCTCAGGTCGCGATTCACGAATATCCTCAAGCAACGCTTCAAGCAGGTCGGTCGCTTCAAGACAGCAATCAATTTCTGCTTTGCTGATACTTTTCTTCTGACGACAGAAATCGAGGTGATCTTCGAGATGGTGAGCCAGTTTGGCCGTTTCATGATATTCCATGGTCGCTGCCATCCCTTTGATCGAATGGGCCTCACGGAATAAAGCATCGATCGCGTCGCCATCTTCAGGGTCGACATCGAGCTTGAGCAATTGGTCCACCATCTGTCGCAGATGGTCAGCTGCTTCGTCAAGAAACATTTCTCTGAATTTTTCCACATCCATAAGCTATCGGCTCACTTGGAGATAACCCGTTCGACCACATCAAGAACCTGTTCTTTTTGAAACGGTTTGACGATAAAGTCTCTGGCTCCGGCCTGGATCGCTTCCATCATCATCTGCTTCTGCCCCAGGGCACTGCAAACCACGATACAGGCTTGTGGATCATACAAAAGGATTCTTTTAAGGGCATCGATCCCGCCCATTGCCGGCATGACAACATCCATGGTCACAACATCCGGCTTTAGTCTGACATACTCTTCAACCGCGCGCTCGCCGTCATCGGCTTCACCCACAACCTGCCAACCTGCCTCGACAAAGATATCCCTCAGCATCGTTCGCATGAACAAAGCATCGTCTACAATCAGTACCCGCTTACTCACATTTCACTCCCTGTGTTACTACACAACCGTTCCAGTTCAGCCTGCACCTGATCCATCTCAAGCAGGCCGATCATTGTCCCTTTCCAGTTGACAATCTCACTGATATACCTGCGTTGAGAGTAATTCGGAACCGGTTTAAACCCCGCCAGATCCAGATTGATAATCGAACCGACCTGTTCCACCCCCAAAGCGAGCGGCCCTCTTTCATTGACCAGAACGATTAAACGCGGTCCAATCGTTGCGGTTGGAAAGTTGAGCACCCCGGGCATACTGATGACCGGCACAATCCGACCATGAAGCTGATGGCTCCGGCCACCACAGCAGGTGCTCCCGGAAACGGATCAATCCGCTGCTGTTCGACGATCTCCTGAATCTCACCCAACTCCAGTGCGTAGGTCTCGTAGCCGACCTTGAAGGGTAACAGCTGCTTCATCCCTTGTTCTGCTCCTGGTTGATCCCGAGATTGAAGCGACTGACTGAAACCAGTAGCTCATCTGCCAGCTTTGACAACCCTTGTGAAGCAAAGGTCATCTCTTCCATGGATGCGGTCTGTTCTTCTGTTGCGGCGGAGACTTCCTCGGTCGAAGCGGCGTTATCTTCGGCAACCCGGGCAATTTCTTCAATGGCATTCACCAGGGCTTTAGAACCGCTGGTCTGTTTTTCGGTCAAATTGCGAATGTCACTCGACTGGGTCTGGGCCACCTCCGCCTTGGCAATAATCGCCTTGAAGGCATTGCCTGTGATGTCAACCGCTTCATAACCAGCACCGATAGATTTAACACTTTCCGCCATCGACTGTTGAACCTTCTGACTCTGCTCACGGGTGTGGTCAATAAGCCGGGTAATCTCTCCAGCCGAGGCGCTCGTACTGTCAGCCAACTTGCTGACCTCTTCAGCGACGACAGCAAAGCCATGTCCATATTCTCCCGCTCGAGCTGCTTCGATGGTTGCATTCAGCGCCAGCAGATTGGTTTTCTGGGCAATTCCGGTAATAACATCAATGATGGAACCGATCTTCTGAACCTGCTCACTGAAAGCGACGATCTGCTCTCCGTTGTCCTCAATCTTGGCCAGCACCTCTTTAAGGTTATCCAGAGCTTGAGCTGTCATCCCTTCGCCTTCACGAGCCGAGGTCGTTGTCTCTTCAGAAGATCGTGACAGGTCGCTGGCCGCGGCCGCAACCAGATCTATCTGCTCGGCCATTTCGAGAATAACCCGTGAAGCCCGCTCAACCATTTCCGCCTGAGTCTCAGCACCGCGACTGATCTGTTCGATTGAACCCGCCACTTCATGGGCAGTCGCTGTCATCTCTTCAGCAGTCGTCGCCAAAGAGAGGGAAGAATCATTAACATTGACCGAGCTGGTTCGTATCTGGCCAACAAGGTTGCGCAAACTGTCGACAACCAGACTCAGAGAGTTGGCCAGATCTTCGGTTTCATCGCTGAACATAGCCTTGCGCAGCCGGACCTTACGACTCAAGTCTCCATCACTCAAGCGTTCGGCCGATTCAGTTAAAATTCGAATATTAGCTGTAAAGGCCTTTGAAAAAAGCCAGCCAAAAATCAGGCCGACCAGCAAGGCACCGCCAATGGTAATCCCCTGACGGCTCCATTCTGGCATCTCCATCTGCGGAACCAACTGATTCAACAGGACGACAGACCCGACGACAAAAATGAAGCCGATGATAAATTTATAGCTGATTTCCACACGCATCTTATTCTCCTTCACCCCTGAAACAGCATCGGTGCCAGCGCTCAGATCAAGATTTTGATTGCAGGTTTTAATAATTAGTGCGATTGAACAGTGCCCGCCCGCCGTTGGTATATCCGTTCCGCCGGGTCAACACAATCAAACAGCCGACGACAGGATGAGGCCAGAGTCTCTGCCCGCCCCAGAACCAGATACCCCCCGGCAACAAAGCTCCAGCCAGCTTTTCCAGGACCTTTTGCTGTTGTTGGCGGGAAAAATAGATGAGCAGGTTACGACACAGAATCAGATCAGCCCGGTAAACGGTTGATCCGCCAGAATATCGTGACGGAAAAACTGAACCTGATCTCGCACACTCTTCCTCAACCTCCAACCCTTTTCGACAGCCAGGAAACAATCCTGCCTCAAAGAAATCGGAACATGATTGAGGCGATTTTCTTCAAACACTCCCTGACGAGCTTTTTTCAAAGCATCGGGGCTCAAATCACTGGCAACAATTGACAGGTTTTGTGGCTTGAGGCCAATTTTTTTACTGAGCAGTGCCAGTGAATAGGGCTCTTCACCGTAAGCACAACCGACGCTCCAGATCCTCAGTTTACCCTTCCTTCTCTGGGCACAATTCGCCAGCTCCGGCAGAACACGACGCTCCAGAACCTTGTAGACACTGGGGTTACGGAAAAAGTGCGAAACATGAACACTAAGTGCCGCCAGCAGCTGTTCCTGCTCACCATTATCTGCCGCCAGGAAATGGATATATTCTTCGACTTTTCGATACCCCGCAGCCCTGATCCGTGCGGCCAAACGTCTCCTGATACAGAGATCCTTATATCCGTTGAGCAAAAATCCTTGCTGTGCCTGCAAGATATCGACAACCCGAGCGTAAAGTTCCAGGGAAACATCATGACCTGGCAATCGGCATAGTGCCTGTACCGACACTCCCTGGTGTCGTCCGACCGGGACTCACCGTTATCTTGACTGAACTCAGCTGAAATGGTCAAAACCGCTCTTTCCACAGCGATAAATACGACCGTCAGACCAACGCAGATGCAATCCAGGCTGCTGGCAGATGGTTCCGATCCTTGTCACAGATGAAAAGATTTCAGCCTGATCGGCGAGATCCTTCAAAGGCGAGGTAAAAACCAGCTCGTAATCTTCCCCCCCTGCGAGCGCCAGATCAATCAGGTCGGCGTCACACTCCAAAGCCTGTTGAAAAGCCTGAGACAGCGGAAGAGATTCCAACGTAATTTCGGCACCCACCCCGGAAGCATTCAGGATATGCCCCAAATCGGAGACCAATCCGTCTGACAGATCAAGCATTGCCGTAGCCCACTGCTTATTGGACAGCATTTGGCCCAATTCGATTCGAGCCGTCGGCAGATGAAAGCGTTGGGACAGATAATCGTCAACCGGCTCGTCGGCCAACAGTTGCTGCAATGCTAGAGCACTATCACCCAGGGTTCCCGACACATAGATGGCATCTCCGACACTGGCACCGTCGCGACAAATGGCGCTCCCCTGTCCAACCAGCCCTTGAACAGTGACCGCAATGATCAGACCGGCTCTCGACGAGCAGGTGTCACCTCCGGCCAGTTCGGCGCCGTGCAACTGGGCCTCATAAATAAACCCGGAAATCAACTCTTTCATATCGAGATCACTCAGCTCACTGGGGCGGCCAATACCCAGATAGAGGGCCTGTGGCGTTCCCCCCATCGCTGCAATATCACTGAGATTGACGGCTGCCGCCTTACGGCCCAGGTTATAAAGGCTGGTCCAGCAACGTTTAAAATGCACATCTTCAAGCAACAAATCGGTTGATGTCAGCAGATCCTGACCTGCCTGTTGCTGTTGAATCGAACAATCGTCGCCAATGCCCAGACTCAAGCGTTCAGAAGGGCCAACCTGTTGATCAATCCAGTCGATCAGCTGAAATTCGCCTAAACTGCTGTTCTTCTCACTAGTCATGCAATTTACCCACGTTAATTTTTAAGATTTTAATTATTATTTTTCTTTCACATTTATGTCAAGCAGAGTTACCTTTTTAAACAAAAAAAGCGGCCAGCATTTGCTGGCCGCTTCGGATGAATAGAAGATCCTGTCAGGTCGAAATCTGAACTCTCTAGAGTTGAGGACCTGCTTTGGTAAAATCAAAATCGTCATTTTCCCCGATGTACTTCTTGAAGTTATCGACAAACATCCCCGCCAGTTTATTGGCAGTCCGGTCAAAAGCTTCTTTATCGGCCAGGCATTGCGTGGGTTGAGTAATTGAGAATCGACCCCCGACAGTTCCTTGGGAATATGAAGCTTGAAAAAACGGGTCTGATCAAACTCGGCCCCCTGAATACTACCATCGAGAATAGCATTAATACAGGCGCGGGTTGCCTTGATACTCATACGCTTACCGACACCGTAACCACCACCGGCCCAGCCGGTATTGACCAGATAAGCGTTCACATTGTGCTGCTCCATCTTCTCACCCAGAAGTTTGGCATAAGCGGTCGGATGAAGAGGCAGGAAAGCCTCGCCAAAACAGGCTGAGAATGCAGCCTGCGGCTCAGTGATACCACGTTCAGTTCCCGCGACCTTTGCGGTATAGCCGGAAAGGAAATAGTACATGGCCTGTTCTTTCGTCAACCGGGAACCGGCGGCAGAACCCCGAAGGCATCACAGGTCAGAAAGATAATATTCTTCGGGTGAGAAGCCTTGAGCGATGGCTCATGATTTCGATGTGCTGAATCGGGTAGGAAACACGGGTGTTTTCCGTTTTTGAATTGTCACTGAAGTCGATATTTCCAGCGTCATCAGCAACGACATTTTCGAGCAGAGCATTGCGCTTTATTGCTGCAAAAATTTCCGGCTCGCTGTCTGCTGACAGGTCGATACACTTGGCGTAGCATCCACCTTCAAAGTTAAAGACGCCGTCAGAATCCCAACCATGCTCATCATCGCCGATCAATCGACGCTCAGCATCGGTCGACAGGGTTGTTTTACCGGTGCCCGACAGGCCGAAGAAAAGACAGACATCGCCATCTTTACCGACATTGGCACTGCAGTGCATCGACAAAATATTCTCCAGTGGCAACCAGTAGTTCATCATGGTGAAGATCCCTTTTTCATCTCGCCGCCGTACCAGGTGCCGCCGATAATTGCGACATTTTTTCGACGTTGAAAATGACAAAGACATCAGAGTTCAGACCATGCTCCTGCCACTTTGAATTGCTCAGGCCGGCAGCATTATATACTCGGAAGCCCGGCTTGAAGTTGGGGAGATCAGAAGCTTCAGGGCGGATGAACATATTCTTGACAAAGTGGGACTGCCAGGCAATTTCCGTGATGAAACGCACTTCGCGCCGGGTGCCGGGGTTAGAACCGCAATAGCCGTCGGTGACATAAACGTCTTTACCGGACAGGTAGTCGATAACTTCGGCATAGAGCTCGTCAAAAATTTCTTCGGAGACTGGCTGGTTGATATTCCCCCAGGCGATGTTCTCCTGCGATGGACTCTGCTTGACAAAATACTTGTCCTTAGGCGAACGGCCGGTAAATTTTCCGGTATCGACCATCATGGTCCCGTTTGCTGAGAGCTTCCCTTCGTTATTTTTTGTTTCATGCTCAAACAGCTCATCGTAGCTGAGGTTACGAAACACCTTTCCAATGCTTTTCAGTCCCAACTCTTCAGCAGTCAGCTCTGTCATTTCTCTCTCCACCTTTGTTGTAAAGTTTATAAAACATTGCGTTGAATCCAGTTAAATCCATAAAATCGGGGCGGAAAAGATAACTCTGTTTCCGGCCTCAAAGGCCGGACTATAACTCAAAGGCTCCATTCTGGCAACCTCTTCTATGATTAAATATGACCTGTTTTGTCAATTAATCTCCACACAACTTTTCTGTTGTCGTCTCTTCCCGAGTGGCGAAAAAACGACCTTTTCTGCGCCTCGGCAACAGACATGCTATGATAGTAGTCCGGCATTTCGAAATCGGGAGGCGCACATGAAAGTTTTTATTACCGGGGGCAGCGGTTTTGTTGGAAAGGCCGTTATCAACCAACTCCTCAGACAGGGCCATGCAGTGCATGCCCTGGTCAGAAATCCCGAATCCTTAACTCAAAAAGAGAATCTCGCGACAGTGACGGGTGACACGACCCAACCGGCAAGCCTGAAAGATAAACTTGCCGGTTGTGATGCGGTTGTTCATCTTGTTGGTATTATTCGTGAAATCCCCCGGCGGGGGATTACCTTTGAGCGTTTACACAAGGAATCGACAGCAAACATGCTTGAAGCTGCGACGGAACAGAACGTCCCCCGCTTCCTGCATATGAGCGCCAACGGCACCCGTGAAGGGGCAATGACCAGTTACCACAAAACCAAATGGAAGGCGGAAGAACTGGTCCGCAACTCTGATTTGAACTGGACCATCTTCCGTCCCTCCCTGATCTTTGGAGCAGAGGACGGTTTTATCAATATGCTGGCGCGGATGATCAGACGATCCCCCTTCGTACCTGTTTTCGGTGATGGTCACTACCAACTGCAACCGGTCCATGTCCATGACATTGCCAAGGCTTTTACTTCCGCCCTGGATCTCGACATCAGCTATGCTCAAACCTATAGCTGCTGCGGCCCCCGGGTGTTAAGCTACAACCAGTTGCTCGATACCATTGGCCAGGCCCTGAACCTGAGTCGAGTTCGAAAGATCCATCAGCCTCTGGCCGTTATGAAACCGCTGATCCAACTGATGCAGTCCTGCCCGCAGTTCCCGATTACCAGTGATCAACTGCAGATGCTGCTTGAAGGTAATTGCTGCAAAGATAATCGTTGGCGAACAGACTTGCAGATTGACCCGACCCCACTGGACAGCATTAATGATTATCTGAATTAAATATGAATCGCCACAACAGTTGAATCACCCGTTCAGGCAATAAAAAAACCCTCCAGCATCTGCAGAGGGCCATCAAAAAAAATAAAATTTTATTTTGTTAAACTGAGTTAGAAACTAAAAGAATATCGAGCTTTTGTTTAA
>LQAG01000277.1_pt1 | contig 17869 bp, 26 predicted proteins | sample 1535801 | NCBI WGS metagenome assembly LQAG01 (sample SAMN04331584, study PRJNA305678) | bioreactor metagenome | isolation source: bioreactor_3 inoculated with Wadden Sea sediment 1st replicate of a... | place: Germany:Bremen | reverse complement strand
TCCCTGTGTGCTTGGCAGTCTCAGCATATGTATTATTACTGTAAAAACAGGTGAAGATTTGTAACATTTGTTAATGGAAACGAATCCAAGATGGTGGTAATATATATGCAATAAACTTAGAAATGCATTGTAATAGCAACTATTAGGGGCACTGGATGCTAATCATGGATATGATTCCAATTCACCTGGGGTGCCGATGAAATGCAATGGAGGTAAACATGTACGGAGCAATTGAAGCAGGCGGAACCAAGTTTGTATGTGCAGCTGTCAACGAAGATCTCAAAGTCGTGAACAAAGTCACCATCGATACCATTGATCCAGATTACACGATAACGAAAACGATCGAGTTCTTCAAGGAGAATCCCGTGAAGTCTATCGGTATCGGTGCTTTCGGTCCGATCGAGATCAATCCTGAATCCGAGAATTACGGAACAATTTTAAACACGCCAAAGCTGAAGTGGAGAAACTACAATATCTACAAAGGTCTGAAAGAGAATTTTGATGTACCAATCAAGATCGATACGGATGTGAACGCGGCAGCACTTGGCGAGCTGAAGATGGGACATGGTGTAGGCAAGCATAGTGTCCTCTATATCACAATCGGTACAGGTGTCGGTGCAGGTTTCGTTATTGACGGCAAGACGCTGCACGGTTTGACGCATCCGGAGATGGGCCATATCCTTATCCGTCAGCTGCCTGAGGATGACTTTGCCGGGAACTGTCCGACCCATGGCAACTGCTTGGAAGGCCTTGTTGCGGGTCCATCCGTTCAAGCGAGATACGGCGTGAAAGGCCATGAGTTGCCACATGATCATGAGATATGGGATTTCCTGGCTGATTATATTGGACAGGCACTCATGACCTTCAACCTGATTCTGTCCCCGGAAGTGATTCTTATCGGAGGCGGTGTCAGCCAGCAAGAGCAGCTGTTTCCGAAAATCCGTCAGGCCTTCAAGAAGCACATGAACGGCTATATGCAGCATGAGGTTCTTGATGGTGACCTGGTGGATTACATCAAGTATCCGAAGAACGGTCAGCTGGCTGGACTTTATGGATCTTTGTTCTTGGCGATTCAAGCGCTGGAAGAGGCTTAATCGAGAAGGTTGATATGAAGGATTTAGAAGTCGATGAATTGGTGATTAGCGATAATCACCAATTTTTATTTGCCGCTATTGGAAACATTTCCACTACCTAAAACCATTAAAGCATGCTATACTAACACATATCATGGAAATAGTTTGGAAGGGAGTCAATCATGGCTAGCATTAAAGATGTGGCAAAACTTGCGGGTGTTGGACTGGGTACGGCATCAAGAGTCATCAACAACAAGGGATCAGTAAAACCGGAGACAAGGGAGAAAGTGCTGCGGGCAATCAGGGAGCTCAATTATACGCCGAATGAGGTGGCCAGGAGTTTCAAGAATCAATCCACCAAGCTCGTTGGTTTGTTGATTCCTACGATATGGCATCCGTTTTTCTCGGAATTGGCCTATTATATAGAGAATGAACTGCATAAGAATGACTATAAACTTTTGCTCTGCAATTCGGATGCGGATAAGAGCAAGGAGCAAGCATATATTGACATGCTGCAGAGACAGCAAGTTGCGGGCATCATCACCATATCTTATTCAGACCTTCATCTCAATGAAGAAACCCAGCTGCCTTTCGTATCCATCGACAGATATCTTTCAGAGAAGATACCTCATGTGGCAGCGGACAACTATCAGGGTGGTATTCTGGCAGCTGAAGCGCTGATCAAAGGCGGAGCGAAGAAGATCGGTTACATGGGTGGAGAACCGGCGTTCAAATCCAGCGTATCCGACAGGAAGTTTGCCCTGGTGGATACAGCAAGGAAATATGATGTTCCCTATGTGTTCATGAGACACTGAATTGTGAAAATCATGAGGTGGTGACTGCCAAGGAGTTTATGAAGCTTTATCCGGATGTGGATGGTGTGTTCACCAGTACGGACCTCTTTGCAGGAGCGCTGATCAAAGAGCTTCAAGCTATGGGTAAGAAAGTGCCGGAAGATGTTCAGGTCATAGGTTTTGACGGCATTCAAAACAATGATTTCTTCAAACCGATCCTGTCAACCATTGTTCAGCCCATTGAAGAAATCAGCAAAGTAAGCGTACAGATTCTGCTTGATATGATTGCAAAGAGGGAAGTATCTTATGAAACCAAACTTGATGTCAGCTTTCGTCAGGGAGAGACAAGTATAATATGATAATATACTTATAGGTGTATCACTTTTGATATAATAAGTACGAACACATTTTGTCTGTTTGATGTCAATAAATATAGTGAAATAATATATGGAATGGTGATAGGAGTTATGATGAAGAAAATAAAATGTATGATTTTTGATTTCGGTGGTGTCATCAGCAAACCGCAGGTTCAGGAACAGGTGGACCGCATGGTGGAGCTGACCGGCATGGGCCGCAGTGAGTTCATCGCAGCATATCTCACTGAAAGAAAAGAATATGACAGAGGCGTCATCGATACCAGGACCTATTGGGAGAGAATCCTTAAGGGCAGAGAGTTGGAACTTACAGATAAACTTCTTGGAAAGCTGCTGGATGCCGATATCCAAAGTGGACGGACTTAAACGGGGAAACGGTGGAATATATCCACAGTCTGAAGGGCAAGGTGAACTGTCTGGGCTTCTTTCGAATATCAACTACGGCGTACTGGAGTATATCGAAAAGGAAATGGAGTGGTTGGAGGTCTTTGACCACAAGGTGTATTCCTGTGACTTGCTGAGTCTTAAACCTGAGCTAAGAATATATGAATCTGCCATTGAGAAGGTCGGGATGAATCCTGAGGAATGCCTTTTTATCGATGACGCCCAGGAAAACATCGATGGGGCAAAGGCAGCTGGCATGGAAGGCATCCGTTTCGAGTCGACGAAGGCAATGATTGATCAAGTTGAGAGGCTATATGAATTGGTTCAATAGGCAATGAACGTTCAGTCGCACGAAATGCAGGTGATGAAATGGTCGAACAATTTATTGAATACGAATTGATGATTCTTGATGGTATTCAAGCTTTGATGGGCAACGGTCTTTTTGACTGGTTTTTTGCCTGGATCAGTTTTCTAGGGAACGGCGGTTCCATATGGATCCTCCTGGCGCTGGGCCTTATTTATTTCCCGAAAACGAGACAGCTTGGCATCTTGTGCTTCATCGGTCTGGTTTTCAGCGGCATCTTTACGAATATGATACTGAAGAACTTGATTGCCAGGCCAAGGCCGTTCATGTACAACGAATATCCGATCCTCATCGAGGCGCCGTTAGACCATTCTTTTCCCTCTGGGCATACGTCACTGGCATTTACATACGCATTTATCGTTTGGCAGTCGAAACTGATCATCGGAAAGGTGCGGGTTCGCCTGCCGCTCATGATTTTTGCGGTACTGATGGCATTTTCAAGGCTTTATCTGTATGTGCATTTTCCTACCGATGTCATTGCGGGAATTATGGTCGGGTACCTGTACAGCAGGATGGCGATCCAGTCGTATGTCATCGTCAATAAACGCTCGGAATAGCACACGTAGGATATGAATGTATCAGCGCAGCATCTGGCTGTTGTTGATGACTTCCGTGTTATAGATGAAGAGCACGTCCTGGCCGTTGAAATCGATGTACTCACCAAGCAGGTCGGAGCTCATATATCGTGTATCCACCAGGGTAATGGTCCTGTATTCTTCGATGAGAAGCGGTGCCAGGCTGCTTCCGAATGAGTCTCTGAACATGATGAGTTCTTTTTCTGAAGTACTGTTGGGATTCGTGACAGTCACCAGCGGTGTAGCGCCTCCCAAGAAAACGTCATAGGAGTCCATTTTGTCGAGCAGCTCCGTCTCATAGACGTGGCATTCCTTATCCGGATACTGGTAGTTGACGACGATGGCTTCTTTTGTTGATGGGCTTTCCAGGTAGAAAAGCTCTTCCGGAGCCGGATTCAATGCGGACTGTCCACTGTATACGCCGCTGAAATCCTCGTAGGTGTGGATAATGTAGTTGGTTTCACTGATGTCTGTTAAAAAGTTCATCTTATCGGCTATCAGGTTTACGGTTTCTGACAGGTAATCCTGTCTCCAATGGGTGTCGTTTCGGTAGTAGTCATCCAAGGTCAGAGTGCTGAACAGGTCAATATACGTCATGTCCATGGCTGCTTCATTGATGGATGAAACCAACTGGGCATAGTCGATGATGCGATAATCATCATCCTGGACAAAATAGTTTTTGTCAGGAATGACGGCGTAATAGACATCAGATTCACCTAGATACCTGCTGGTCAGTGCGTTGATGTATTCTGTAAAATGCTTGATACTCTCTGGCCGGTATCTATCCACTCGCTTGATCAGGTGCCCGTCGTAGAGGTACAGGTCATTGACATCGTTTTTATGAAAAACGAACAGTTCACTGTAGGCCTTCAGGCTTCGGAACCTGTCACGAAAGGCAAATTGGTCCAAGGCGTATTTTCGAAATCCTCCATGAAATCGCCGGTCATGATGGATTCCAGTGTGAGTTCCGGCAACTGCCGAAGCCTTCTTCTTTCGCTGTAGGAAAGATCGGAATCCGCAAAGACCAGATTGAGGGTGAGGATAAAAGTCAAGATGGTAATGAAGGTGACGGATAGTATTTTTTTCATATTAGAACCTGAAATACAAGAATGGATTGAATGATGAATCCACCAAGTATCCTGTGATAACCAGTAAAAGGGTGACATGTAGAATGGGGATGTATAATGCCGGCTGCCGGTGTTTTTTTATTGCGTATAACCTGGATGCCAGGTGAGTGACAAACGGGGTGGAACCGATGATGGCCACAGCAAAAATGAAGGCGTAACTCTTTATTAGGTAGAGCGATGTCCGGGAGTGGCCGGGAATGTCAAGCAGACCGAACATGCCGGACAAATAATTGCCAAGGCTTGAGATTGTATCGTTGTTGAAGATGACAAAACTCATGACGATGACACTGAGGACGTACAGGTTCCCGATGGGCTTTGGCAGTTTTGAAAGCCAATGCAGGAGGAACAGTTTCTCCAGGATGATGAAGAAGCCGAGAAACATCCCCCAAAGGATGAAGTTCCAACTGGCGCCATGCCAAAAACCTGTCAGGAGCCAGACGGCAGATATGTTGCGGATCCATATGAGGCGGCCTTTCCGGTTGCCGCCAAGAGGGATGTAGACATAGTCCTTGAACCAACGGCCGAGGCTCATGTGCCAGCGGTTCCAGAATTCGGAGATGCTGGCAGAGATATAAGGGTAGTTGAAATTCTCGAGGAAGTGGAAACCGAACATCCGCCCCAAACCGATGGCCATATCGCTGTATCCTGAAAAGTCATAATAGATTTGCAGAGCGAAGGCGACAGCGCCCATCCAATAGAAGGCAACGGAAGGGTCGGTTGTCGTCTTGGCCAATTGAGCCAGTTCCCCAAGGGTGTTTGCTATCAGGACCTTTTACCGAGGCCTGTGATGAAGCGGTGGACGCCATAGCTGAAGAGGTCGAAGGAATGCTGTCGACTGTGCAATTCGGAAGCGATGGTTTTGTATCTGACGATGGGACCCGCTATCAGCTGGGGAAACAGTGCCACATAAGTTGCCAGATACAGGGGGTTTCGTTGTGGTTCTGCTTCTTCGCGGTAGACATCAATCGTATAGCTCATGGTCTGAAATGTGAAGAAGCTGATGCCTATAGGCAGACTCAACCCTATAAGAGGAAAGTCAGTACCAGCCAGGCTGTTGACATTGGTGATGAAAAATCGGAATACTTAAAGAAGAACAGCATGGACAGATTGATGACAATCGATGATACCAGTGCTGTTTTTGCTATCCTTGTCCCACGGTTCCGGTCGATTACCAGGCTGTGTGTGTAGTCAACAACAGTCGAAAACACCAGCAGCAGTGTGTATTTCGGTTCGCCGGAGAAGTAGAAGACCAAACTGCCGATCAGTAAAGTATAGTTCCTGTATCTAGCAGGAGTGATGTAATAGACCAGCAGCATGACCGGTAAAAAATAGTAGAGAAAAGTGATGCTTGAAAACAACATTTAAGTATTCCTTTCGGGATTTAACCCATTATTTCAACAAAGGCAGCGTGCAGGGCATCGGAACGGTCATCCATGATGAGGATGATGGTGTTGCCGACGCAATCGACGACGATGTTTTCCGGATCGACGCCGACACAAATCCATTTCCTGCCATCGACATTGGCCTTGATATCCGTCATGATGGCATCGATGTCAACACCGTCTTCAACTGTGAACAGGACCAGGGAATGGGCTTGAGAGGTCATCATGGGTTCAGAGGCTACACCTTGAATGAAGTCAAACGTATCAGCACCCAGCATATAGGCCTGATTCTCCTTGGTCAGAGGCTGATTCATCAGCATCGGGAATTCAAGACCTGTTTGCTCATAAATCTTTCCGATGATGTCTTCCAGAGATGATGTCTCAGTGTCTTCTGGGTCATCTTTGTCTTCGGAGTTGTCAGTGTCTTCTGAATTGTCTTCGTCTTCGGAATTGTCATTATCCGTAGAATCATTTTCCTCTTCAGAGTTGTCAGTATCTTCTGAGTCCTCAGCGTCATCGGAAACATCCGCATCCTCAGATCCGCCAGTGACATCAGAAGCACCGTCGGTGATGTCGCTCTCTTCAGTTGCAGAAGTACTGTCAGAACATCCGTTGAATGCAAGTGTCAGGGTTAAAAGTCCAATAAGTAATAATAGTTTTTTCATGATTTCTCCTTTGTTGGTTTGTTTTGTGTTTCGATAGTATGACGCAGGAAAATGAAAAAGGTTCCAAGATAATTGAAAAGATTCCAGGATAATTCATTGTTGAAATTCAATGCTGAGATTTTGATGCTGTTTTTGCTGAGGAGTCTTTTGTTTTACGGAACTGTGTGAGATAATTTTATTAAGAAGTATCTCGATGAGTGCGCTTTGCTAGGAGGATGAGTATGAATATAGGAATTTTTTATTTCAGTGGTACAGGCAACACCAAGGTGATCAGTGGTATGTTATGCAGCAAACTTGAAATGGAAGGAGCCAGGGTGGAAACCTTTGCCATCGATCAGATACTGAAGGGGGATATTGATGTGGATTACTCCAGATTTGATGTCATCGGTATCGGCTTCCCTATTTATGCGGGAAGTATGTCGAGGTTGGTCAGAAAATTCATCATCAAACTCCCGTTCGCCAGGGGTCGCAAAGCGTTCATCTACCAGGTGGCCGCAAGTCCGTCAAAGATCAATTATCCTGGAATGATCAATGCAAGACGTCTGCTTTTGCTTAAAACTATAAGGTTGAATACGAGAGGCTGTTTGTGATGGGACCGAACTTTCTTGTGTCCTATGACAAGGCGCTGGTTAAAAAGCTTTATGAAGTCAGTAAGGAAAAAGTCCATCAAATGGCGAGGGACCTCATGGAAGGCAAGGTCAGGATAGCGAAAATGAATCCTTTGCTTTATTTACTTTGTCAAGCCGTACATGTCATGGAAGACCAGTTTGGCAGCAAGTCCTTTGGCAAGCATCTGGTAGCGGATGACAGGTGCACCAGGTGTGGCCTTTGTGTCAGAAGGTGCCCGGCGGGCAACATCACAATGGATGATGATGGTATCCGTTTTGGCAGTAACTGTGTCCTTTGTATGCGCTGTATCAATGACTGCCCTGTCTATGCCATCAGCCCCACATATGCGAAGAGAGCCAAACTGAAGGAGAGCTATGACATACAGGAGATCATCGATGATGAAACGTTGGAGACCGATAAGGTCAAGCTGGGATGGTTCCTTAAATGGGACCTGGAGAAGTATATGGAAGATGTGGATCTTTAGTACATCGAAGGATAAATAACCAGTAATTTCCGTGTGCAAAAGATGTGTAAAAGGTGAATGCAAAAAACATTCTGAAATAATGTAATCTTTCATAAGTTCTACTTTAATTATTTATTGTTTTGTATTATAATTATATATAACGTCAATAGTACAAAATGTAACTAAAAAGAACCATAATCAAACGAGTAATTAAAGAGAGGTGTCTTATGGAGCAATTAAGAGTCGGTGTTGTAGGTTTGGGCAAGTTGGTACCTGCACACGAAAAATGTAGCAAGAAAATATCCATAATGCAAAGCTGAATGCAGTATGTGATATGAGTGAAGAGGCGTTGAACCGTGCGAAGACAGAGCTTGGTGTGGAGCATCTTTACAATGATTTCGAAAAAATGGTGACAGACGGGAATATCGATGCGGTATGTATCATTTCTCCCAGTGCTTTCCACTTTGAGCATGTTGAGATTGCGGTGAAGAACAACATGCCGATCTTCTGTGAGAAACCGTTGGCGACCACTTTGGATCAGATTTATGATATCCAGAATATGATCAAGGAACAGAACTATACGAAACCCTTCATGCTGGCTTTCATGCGTCGTTTCGATCCATCCTATGCGGAAGCAAAGCGAATGATTGAAGCCGGTGAGATCGGTAAGCCGTTCATGGTTCGCTGCTACGGCCTTGACCCTATCAAGTACGTGAAGACTGCAGTGCCTTTTGCCAAGTACAGCGGCGGTATTTTCCTTGATATGATGATCCACGACATCGATCTTGCAAGATGGTACATGGACAGTGAAGTTGCAAGCATCTATGCGGCAGGGGACTGCTTTGTGGAAGACGGCTTTGCCGAGCATGATGATGTGGATAACGGAACTGCACTGATGAGATTTGAAAACGGCGGAATGGCACTGTTCTTCACTTCAAGAACCTGCCACCACGGATACCATATCGAGACTGAGATCGTTGGAACCAAAGGCAGCATACGTATCGGAAGCAATCCGAACAAGAATGAAGTGGTCCTGTTCAATGATAACGGTGCTGTTGCACAGTTCAAGGATTACTTCATGACAAGATTCCAGGAGGCATACTGCAACGAGATCCAGCATTTCGTTGACTGCGTGCTTGAAGGCAAGACGCCTGAGGTTGGTGTTATCGACGGTGTCAAGTCGACGGAGATTGCTTATGGATGTGATCAGTCTTATAAAGAGGATAAGTTGGTCAGATTGTAGTAGATGTTCGGGCAATGGGGGCGGTGCTTGCGATTGCCGATATTGTCGGGCGGCAGAGGCTATGTATCTAACGGGACTAAACCGGAATTTGAATATCGGACTAAGCCAAAAAAATCTTGCCTCACATGTGAAGCAATGGATAAAGGCGTCGAGCTTCGTTCAGGATTTTTGGCTTGGTCAAGGTTGGTTTTGCTGGCAGCAAAACCCTCAGAATGAGACGTCCGACATCCAAATTCCGATTAAGTCCCCGAAAGATACAATCCAAATGCCTTCCGACAACACCGGCAATCACAGGCACCTGTCGCCATAGGCCCTCACTACTGGAGAGGCTGCTTCAGTTGATGGCCGGCTGCTAATCTTGGCCGCTGAAGTAAACTGAGTAAAAAGTAATGTAAGAAACGACAATGATCGATTGCTGTAAAAGATATAACAGCTTCGTTCATTGTCGTTTTTTATATCTTAAATCTATTGTCCGGTTCACTCATGCAGCCGGATACACTAACTGGCAGAGGACGCCAGCAGCAATTTTATCTGGCGAGGATGATGGCGACAGGGCTGAATGTTGTAGGTGTTGATGGCGGGATTTTGGATTGCGCCTTAGTTGGGCTTGGCGGGAATGTTGTGCTGAATCGTTCGTTCGGTTGTTTTCCGGAAGGAAAACATTCATTGAAAAAGCTAAATCGTGCACGAAGCTCGGCGAAAAAAAACCTTGCCAAGAAATTCAAGGCAAGGTTTTTAGCTTTAGATTCAGTGCAGCATTCCCGGTTAGGCCAACTTAGGTGCGTAGCCTCAGCCCGACATAAATACCTACAACAGTTCAGCACCGTCCCAACACCAGAGCATACGACTAACCGATTTCAACGATATTATCAAAATCCTTATAGTCCTCAGGCGTATGGTCCGTCAGAATGGTATCAACACGGTCAAGATCCGCCACCTTATATGGTGAAACCAGATCGAACTTGGCGTTGTCCACCAGCAGGAACCAGCGATATGAGGCTTCGATGACCGCTTCCATGATGCCCAACTCACTTCAGTCGATACCGAAACACCGAAGTTCCTGTCAAGGGCAGATGAACTGGTGAAGGCGATATTGATGTTGAAGTTGTTCAACTCTTCGCGGATCGCATTGTTGTTGGTGAAGGCATAGTTGCCGTACACGACCACTTCGCCCCCGATGAGTATCAAGGTTCTGCATTTCTCCTTCAATATCAAAGCCGCCTCAAGATTATTGGTAATGACAGAGACATCGTCGCTGCGCTGGATGTGATTGGCCAGTGAAGCGCAGGTGTAACCGGAACCGATAAAGATAGTATCGCCTTTGTTGATATAGCTGTAAGCTGCCTGGGCAACGCTATCCTTCCTTGTGTTTGTGGAGGGTTGGATAGATGAAGGAGTGACGATGGAGGGGGCAGCGGCTTCTCTGTTAAGGACCGCGCCGCCATGGGTTTTCGTGATGAAACCCTGTTTTTGCAGCTTATTCAGATCCTTGCGGATGGTCACGTCGCTGACGCCGAATTCCTTGACCAGGTCGTTGACATAGACCCGCCCCTTTTCTTCCAGAATTTCCATTATCCTTTCGGATCTCTGTATTGCAAACATGTAATCAGCTCCTTTTGTTCCACTTGCTCGAGTATTGTTATTTCGGGTTCACTGGTTTGTATCATCATCTGCTATTTCTCTGTATGCTCAGATTTTATTTTTCCGGCCAGATTTTGGCGTCTTTTCTGTTCCACCCAAAGGTGTTCGTCAATGAATGTAGGTTTGATGTACGGATTGCCTTCCAAATGGCGGATGGCAAAGATGAAGTACATTGCGTATCCAGGCGCTGCCACTTGTGGATGGTCGGCTCCCGGTGGAATGAGGACTGTATCGTTCTCTTCCAGAAGGATGGCGTCATCACCAAGCTTCAGCAGTCCGAATCCCTTTTGGTCTACCGGATGGAACTTGTAGAAGTAGATTTCAGGCTGTGGATGGTGGTGGGATGGGAATCCTGCCCACTTGCCGGGGTAGTGCATATCTTCACCAAGCATCAGGTTTGAAAGAGGATCGATGGATTTGTCGATGATGGTACGTGTGATACGGGTACCTGCCTCGTTCATGAATCCTTTACCGCGTTCTTCAACCGTACATTCCTCTGCTGTGCGAAGTACATTGTGAGTCATTCCCGGATTCTCGGATTTGAAGATCGCGATCTCAGTCTTGTCCTGAAGACCTTTCAATGCAACCTTAGTACCTGGTGCCACTTGAAGTGTTACAGGGTTATGGTCGTAATAATTGGGTCTGACCATTGTCGCTGTCTCATCGCTGTATACTGCGTTCAATTCGCCGCTGATGAGCAGGTAGGCTCTTTCCAAGAGTTGTTCGTTCGTATATTCATCACCTTCGTTGAGGATAAGGATTTCAAAATCCATCAGATAATCCCTGAAAGGTCCGGTAATATCTACAATTTTGTTGATGCCATCATTAAATGGCCCTGGTTGTTTCAGTTTCATACGTAACCTCCGATTCTTAAATATTCTAACATGGTTCGTTATGTTGTGACAAGTTATATTTGGTTATGTATTCGGGTAAAACTGCACAAATATTTATGATTATGCAAAATGTTATATAAATACTAAAAATTTTTAAAGAAATCTATAACCAAATATAAAAGAAGAGGAGCAATTCCTTGCTCCTCGTATTACGTGAATCAAGGGGCATAATCCATGATTACGTTCTATTACAGGAAAGTTCTTCAATTTTAACAAAATGTGCAGAAACATCACATTTTGTGTCAATGAAACTTTCCTTCCACACAACGAAATTTTGCCGAGGCAAAAGTGCGGCGAAGCCGCTTTTCTTGTAAACTAGGAAAGTTCTCGACCGAAGAACTTTCCGTCGACATCCGGAACAATCCGCTGGAAGCGGAACCGTGTGTGTGGAACACACACTTTGTTCTTATGGTCTTGGATTAAAGTCCAGTCTTCTCTGTGATGAATGTACGTGCTTTGATCGCGTACTCAAGAGGATTTGCAACAGCAGGATCCTGCTCAGCTTCGATGACGATCCAGCCTGCATAGCTGCTAGCGCTGATGATTTCAAAGATTGCATCCCAGTCAACCATGTCGCCGTCGCCAGGCACAGTGTAGATACCGTTCTTGACAGCTTGAAGGAAGCTGAGTTTTTCGTCCTTAACTCTTTGAAGCACGTCGCTTCTAACATCCTTGAAGTGGATGTGTACGACACGGTCGATCCACTTGCTAAGTACTGCAACAGCATCTTCGCCGGCGAAAGTAGCGTGGCCGGTATCATAAAGAACACCAACAAGTTCAGGGTCGCATTTGTCCATCAACTTGGTGAATTCTTCCTGAGACTGTACACCTGTACCCATGTGGTAGTGGTAACCGATCTTCATGCCTTTTTCTTTGCGATTTCACCCATCTTGTTAAGGCCGGCTGCAATCTTGTCGAATTGCTCGTCAGTAAGAACAGGTGCATCGTCAAACATCTTCTTGGTGATGTCGCCTTGGATAGTGACACCGGTCTCGCAAACACCAACAACTCTTGCTCCGAGTTTGTACAAGAAGTCAGTCAACTCGTCAAAACGCTTCAGTGTTTCTTCTTCAGGTTTGATCAGGAATTCGCAGCTGAACCACTGGTTGCAGATTTGCATGCCGCGGATGTCACACTCGTAAGCCAATGTTTCAAAGTCAGTCGGGTACTTGTTGCCGACTTCACTGCCGGTGAAACCTGCAAGAGCCATTTCGCTCAAGCACTGTTGGAAAGTCAGCTCTCCACCGAGTTCCGGAAGGTCATCGTTAGTCCAGTTGATAGGTGCGCAGCCCAATTTGATGAAGTGCTTTGAAAGATCCATTTTGCTTCCTGTTTTTCTCATTGTTCAATCTCCTTAAATATCATAATAATTTTAATTGATAAAAACTGTTTCGCTGCTAATGTGTTGTCAGCCGATTTCACTGATCTTGACCGGACGGCCTTCAGCAAGTGACTTCTTGGCGGCAAGTCCAATCAGTACGGAGTTCAGTCCGTCGATGCCTGCTACCGGAGTATCCAAGTCTTTTGTGATACAGTCAAAAAACTGCTTCATCTCTTCGACGAAAGAGCCCATATAACGCTCCAGGAAGAAGTAGAGAGGCTTGTCCTGGCTTACTGAAGCTTCTGTACGAAGGATTGTATTGGTTTCCTGGTCGTTTCTCGCTTCAATGGACCTTTGGAACCGAAGACTTCCACGCGCTGGTCATAACCGTATACGGCCTGTCTTGAGTTGTCGATGACTGCCATCACACCGTTTTCGAACTTCAGGGTTGTAATTGCGGTGTCAACATCCCCGGCTTCTCCTATCGCAGGATCCACCAGACAGTTGCCGACAGCATAGACTTCGGTGACTTCCGATCCTGCTTGGAATCTGGCCATGTCAAAGTCATGAATAGCCATATCGAGGAAAATACCACCGGATACTTTTACATATTCCACTGGTGGTGGTTCGGGATCCCGTGAAGTGATCTTGATGATGTGCGGGTCGCCGATGGTGCCGTCAAGGGTGGTCTGACGAATGCGGGCGAAGTTGTGGTCAAAGCGTCTGTTGAATCCCACCTGGAATTTCACGTTGGCATTTGCTGCGACCTCAAGCACCTGACGGATTCTGTCGAGGTCATAATCGATCGGTTTCTCGCAGAAGACATGTTTGCCTGCCTTGAGAGCTGCCATGGAAATTTCGGCATGTGTGTCAGTAGAGGAGCAGACAAGAACAGCATCGATTTCCGGGTCGTTGATGATAGGCATGTAATCGTCATATACATCCTGAATACCCAGTGAATCAGCCCATTCTCTTACGCCGTCCAAGCGTACATCCATAACCGCCTTGATTTCCGCATTTGGAATGTGGTATGTGATGCTCGTACCATGGACACGTCCGATCCTGCCTGCGCCGATAATACCTACTTTGTACTTCTTCATGCGCATTTCTCCTTTATGATATTTGAACTATGTTCCGCTTGGGCTTCATAATCCTAATTGAGTTTAAAACTCTAGCCAATTGACCTATGCGGTAACAGGCTGAACTGTCCAAGGGTGTTTGACCACCCAAGGACATAATATAAGGTAATGGTTAGTTAATTGCTGCACGTGGCAACAAGTCAACTCATGAAAAAATAGGTGTTGCTATCGGTGATCATGCGGAATGCATAATAGGAGTAAGCATTCCGCAATCAGTTATTATCTGATGGTCGTTGCTGATTAGTAAGGGAAGCACTTGGTTTGAACGGTTGTGTTCATGTTGACAGCCGCTTCTTCCACTTTTGGATCGGTCGCCACCTGTGCAGTTCCGACTCTCCAGAAGTGCTCGAACCCTTCAGTCATCGTACCAGGAAGGACTTTGATTTCGATCAGAGTGGATCTGGTCTCTTTCTTGGCAGCCTCCAAAGCAGCGATAAGCTCTTCTTTATTGGTAGCTTTGAAAGAAGCTGCGCCGTATCCTTCGGCGATTTTTGCGAAATCGATGCTGGTGTATTCGCCAAGAAGGGCAGTGCCGGCTTCGTTTCTCTTTCGGAACTCAGTGCCGAAGGTATGGATTCCTTGTGAACGCTGCAGGTTATGGATACATTGGTGTCCGTTGTTGTCGAACAGCAATACGTTGATCTTCTCATCTTCCTGCAATGAAGTGAACAGGTCTGAATGTCCCATCAGGAATCCGCCGTCACCTACAAAACAGTAGCTTTCAACATCAGGAGCAGCCAATTTGGTACCAAGGGCACCGCTGACTTCGTATCCCATACAGGAGAAACCATACTCGAGATGATATGTGTCTGGCTCAGTCGGACGCCATACACGCTCCAGGTCTGAAGGCAGGCTTCCGGAAGCTGAAACGATGATTGATTTTGGATCGATGGTCTTGTTGATGATGCCAAGGGCAGCAGTCTGACAGAAACCGTCTTCTCTGGTAGCGTTATCCATCTTTTCGAGTTCTGCATCCCAGTCTTTTTTAGCCGTTGTGATTTCATCAGCATAACCGGATTTGTAACCCGCATCGCTGAGGGTAGCCTGAAGCTGTGTCAAGGCTTTCTTCGCATCTGCAATAACGGAAGTTGCTTCCATCTTATACGCATCGGAGCCGTTGACGTTGATTGTGATCAAATCCACATCCGGATTCTGGTATGCGAATTTGGAGGAAGTTACGAAGTCGTTCATTCTTGTACCGACCGCTATGATGACATCGGCTTCCTTAGCCAATCTGTTGGCTGCCAATGTACCACAAACGCCGCCGCCGCCCAGGTTCAACTGGTGATTCCAAGGAATGATACCTTTGCCGGCTTGAGTTTCAGAGAATGGAATGTTGAAAGCTTCACAGAAGCTGACCAACTCTTTTTCAGCTTCGCTGTAGCGAACACCACCACCGCAGATAACCAAAGGTTTCTTCTTATTCTTAATGATCTCAGCAGCTTGCTCAAGATCGTATGCATCGATTTCGGTACGTCTGATTCTGTGTACTCTCTTCTTCAAAAATGAAACAGGGAAGTCGTATGCTTCGCCTTGTACGTCTTGAGGCAAGCATAATGTTACAGCACCGGTTTCGGCAGGATTTACCAGAACGCGGATAGCGTTGACAGCGGATTGTATCAACTGCTCAGGGCGCTGGATGCGGTCCCAGTACTTGCTCACTGAACGGAATGCGTCGTTTGCAGTGATTGATGGATCGTAAGATTGCTCTACCTGTTGCAATACAGGATCCGGCTGACGGTCTGCATAAGCCTCTGAAGGAAGTAACAGCACAGGAATTCTGTTAACAGTTGCTGTACCTGCAGCTGTAACCAGGTTCAGTGAACCGGGTCCAATGGATGCAGTCACTGCAAAATCTCTTTACGTCTTTTTTGCTTGGCGTATGCAACTGCCACATGAGCGATCTCCTGCTCATTCTTACCTGCGTAATATTTGATGCTGTCTTTGTACTGGTCCAATGCCTGACCAAGTCCTACGACATTACCGTGACCAAATATTCCCATAACACCTTTGACGAATTTGGTTTCCACTCCATCAACTTCTATATATTGGTTGTCTAGAAATTCGAGTAAAGCTTGAGCAGTGGTGAGTCTTTTGGTTTCCATTGAAAATCCTCCTTGAATTAAATGAAATATGGATTTGATTATTTCCTATTTAATTAGGAATACTTTTGAATTGTTGTTCAATTTGTCTTATTAATAACGAACATTACATATTATAATGGAAGTTATTTATAATTCGGCAAGCATTCGAAACTAAATTAGGTAAAAACATGAATGGATTCGTTCTTTATAGTTATGATTTGATTGGTTTTGCTTATGAATCCTTATGAACAGTATAACTCATAATGTAAAAATGTCAATATCAAATGCAAAAATAATTAAAAAATATACAAATTACCTAAAACCTATTGACAGAACAAAATATTCGGAATACAATATAATCATTCGTAAGAGCCGAAATCAAAACGAAATCAAAGCAAACCGAGGAGAAGGGTGAGCTGGTCGTTGCCGGATTACGGAAAAATATCTTTGGAGGGATACAAATGAAAAAACTATTGTCACTCATCATCATGGTAACTGTACTTACTACTTTATTCGTAGGTTGTGGACAAGAAGAAACTAAAACGGAAGAAACGACTGAAGCTGCTGGAGAAAAAGAAGAAGCAACTGAAGCTGCTCCGGCAGAAGACAAGAAGATCACTATCGGATTCGCATCCAACAGTTTCGCTGACAAATGGCAAACGTATTTGAATGATGCGGTATCAGCCAAGTGTGAAGAGCTTGGTGTCGATGTTATCCTTACAGACGGTAAGGCAGACCCGGCTACTCAGCTTGCAAACGTTGAGAACATGATTATCGAGGGTGTTGACGCCATCTGTATCGTAATGGTTGACCCATCCGCTCCAAAGCCATTCATCAAAGCATGTGAGGATGCAGGCATTCCTCTGATCGCTGTAAACAGAAAAGTTGAAGGCGTCGACGTATTCGTAGGATCAGACGACATCAACGCAGGCAACATCCAGCTTGAATATGTCAAGGAAGCCCTTGGCGGAACTGGAAACATTGCAATCCTTGAAGGTATGTCAGGACAAAACTCCGCAGTGAAGCGTACTGAAGGTAACATGATGATCATCGATGAGACTGAAGGTCTTAACGTTGTTCTTCAAGACACTGCCAAGTGGGACCGTGCAAAAGGTATGGAAATCGCTGAGAACTGGTTGCAGTCCGGTGAGCAAATCGACGCTATCGTAGCGAACAACGACGAGATGGCAATCGGAGCTATCCGTGCGCTTGAAGCATTGGAGATGAACGACGACGTCATCGTTGCAGGTGTTGACGCGACTCCAGACGCTCTTGATTATGTTAAAGCAGGAACGCTTGAAGTGACAGTATTCCAAAGCCCATTCGGTCAAGGCGGTACAGGTGTTGAGGCGGCTGTTAACCTTATAAAAGGTGAAGTCGTACCTGAGTATGTAGACGTACCATTCGAGAAAGTTACAATCGATAACGTAGATGAGTACATTGCAATTTGGGAATAATATCAAGTTTATAAGCAAGAAATGATTTGCTGAACAAGAATATACCGGGGATCATATCCCCGGTATATTATAGGAAAGATTATAGAATAAGGAGAATGTGTATGAGTTCAGAAGTAGTGTTAAGGATGAAAGACATCGTCAAGACATTCCCTGGTGTTAAAGCGTTGGACGGCGTCAATCTTGAGGTTCGCAAAGGAACCGTACATGGATTGATGGGCGAAAACGGAGCCGGTAAATCCACGATGATGAAAATCCTGATCGGTATCTACAAACAGGATTCT
>LQAG01000276.1_pt1 | contig 17881 bp, 30 predicted proteins | sample 1535801 | NCBI WGS metagenome assembly LQAG01 (sample SAMN04331584, study PRJNA305678) | bioreactor metagenome | isolation source: bioreactor_3 inoculated with Wadden Sea sediment 1st replicate of a... | place: Germany:Bremen | reverse complement strand
AAAAGTTGAAAATTGACACGTCAAAAGAAGAGGCTAAGGAAAATGAATTAGATTTGAAGGCGCTTAAAGATATTCCTGATTTCGCTAAGACGAATTATGAAAAAGATGAGCAAAAGAGACTTGAAAAAATCGCCCTTTCAGGCAATAGCCGACTTGATCCAGATCAATATGATATGGTCAAAAAGCTTGAGCAAATAGAGCGAGAAGTTATCATGCATGAAAAAGCACATCAAGCCACAGGTGGGTTTTCAGTAGGAGCGGTTTCTTATATATACACAATGGGGCCTGATTACAGGTACTATGCCACAGGTGGAAACGTTGAGTATAAGTTGCCATATTCAGGCACACCTGAGACTATGATGCGGGCTTTCAAAGGTCTAAAAAATGCTGCAACATCATCAATGGATGCATCTAGTCAAGATGGACGGATGGCTTCAATGGCAGAAGCAAAAATTCAAGAAATTAAGAATAAAATTTCTAGCGATAAAGCCAAGCATATATATTATGAAGAAATGATGCGTGAGAAGAAATTGCGCGAAAAACGTCAAAAGAATATAACGTTGAATTAAACAATATTGTAAGGATGGGATACTATGCGTCTTAGTGGTCTAGGGCCTGGTCCATCCCTTTTCATTTCTAATTCAAGACAGAATTCTGGACAGGTCAATGAAGATAATAATATCGAAAACAACAATATCGAAGGATCAAATGGCTTAAAGGGTCAGAAAATCAAGAGACCAATCAGGATCCAACTATAGAAAGCAAGGGACAGGGTGCAGAACTTGCTGATCCTCTTGATGATCCTGAAGTACGTGCTCAAGTGATGGAACTACAAACCGTCGAAGATAAGGTTATAGCCCATGAACGAGCACACCAAGCGGCGGGTGGAGAGTTTACTGGTGCTGCTAGTTATGGCTATACTATGGGCCCAGATGGCAAACGGTATATCACCAGTGGGGAAGTTAGTATAAGTGTGCCTTCTTCTGGTGAGCCGGAGGAACAGCTTAGAGCCATGGAAAGAGTTCGAGCGGCTGCCCTTGCTCCAGCTGATCCATCAGGACAAGACCAAAGTGTCGCGGGGCGTGCAACGGCAAAAATGGCTAAAATTAGAACGGATATTGCAAGACAAAAAGCCAACTGATGCCTATGGAAATGATGAAAAAGACCCTTCTAAAAATGAAGCCCTTGGCGATATAAGTGGAATGAATGAAGATGTTGATCCAGAGAGTCCACTGAATAAAGCTATTGAAGACCGAATGCGGTTAGATCTAATGATATAAATAGTATAGTGTGAATGAAAACTGAGTGGGGGAAGATCCACTCAGTTTTTTTATTTTCTTATAAGCCCTATTTTGACAAAAGAAAAATGTATAAGATATGGAAAAAATAGAAATAGGCCTAGCGATATACTAAGAAATTCATAGTGAGTTCATATAATTGGGGTATCTTCTTAAAGGAAATCATTCAAATTTAAAAAGAGGCATCTGGGCATGTTTGTCAAGACTTATGAGATTTATCAGTGTTCAGATGAATTCCTCGTAGACGAATTGGGTACATATCCATTAGATAAATGGAGGGCAGTGAATGTGACAACTAAAAAAGAAAGCAAACAGTTTCGAAAAAGAAAGTATGCGTAGGCGCATAAAAAGATGATGGTTGTGAACAGTTTAATAGCCATAGTCATCATGAGTATTCTGGTTTTATCTTTTACATTTGGGGCCATTAAGTCGATTGGCCAAATATTTTCTGACATTGTTGCAGGAGATATTGTACAGGAACTTGAAAAATCCAAGAAAATAAGATATCCCAAGGCGATGAGGCTATGATGGGGATTAGTGAAGAAGCGTTACAGCGCTGGTATCACACAATTGGGAACAAATTCTATTTCAATTTTAGTGATGGATTCAACCAAAGAACCGAAGAAGACTTTAATGAAATGTTTGGTTCTGAAGATGGACAAATGGACATGGATAATATGGAATCAACAGATGATTTCATGCACTTTAGTCTTGTCTTTGTTGAAATAACAAGAGGGGATGAAACGGTTTTCCACCATCCAAAAGATAATAAGTCGAGCATGGACATTCGTGCAGCCATGAAGCATTATTCCTATGAAAGTGTCCAACCCTATTACAGTGTGAATGGTGATGAACTTGGCAAGGTTATGGTCCAGTTCAATGCTATGATATTAATTGGTGTGGCTGTGGCCTTAATTGCACTTTTCATTTTTGCGGCAATTATTTCATCAATAGTCAGTATTTTTGTGAGCATTATATCTTCGGGTGCCCTTACAAAATCCTTGGCTGACCTTCAGCGAAAAATGAAGAATCTATCAGAAGGTGAGCTTGAAAAAGCCCTGCATTCAGAACTGGATATTAAGAGGCCTTTTTTCAGAAATCAAGGATCTGGCCAATTCGACCAACAGTATTATTGAACAAATGCGTACATATTCTGAAACACTAGAAAATCATAAGGAAGAGCTTGAAGCTCAAAATGTTGAGCTGGTTGTCCAGGGGACAGAGCTCACAAACATAAACGTTAAACTTGAGGACATCAACCTGCAAATGCGCGATATTCTTGATAATGTAGGACAAGGATTCATACGCTTTGAAGATGACTTAATGATTCATTCTGAATACTCAAAAGAGTGTACAGAAATATTTAAATATTGTGTTGCCAATAAAAAATTCTCCACCTTGCTATATCCTGAGGATGAGCAACAAGCTGAGTTCGTTGATGATCTTCTAGGCAAAATTCTGGAGCCAGGCGGTGTGAACGAGGACTTATACTTGCCCCTTTTGCCTGAGGAAATCGGTATTGGTGAAAGAATAATCGAATTGAACTATAAGATTTCACAAGGTCTAAAAAATAGAAAATCAAATGATCGTTATTTTAACGGATATTACAGAAAAACGAGATCTTGAAGAACGTATGGATGAAGAAAGACAAATCCTAAAAATGGTTGTTAAAGCCATGGTCAACAGGAAATTATTTATGGAGGTAACAGAAGCATTTGAGCACTTCATATTTGAAGGTCAGCAAAATGACTGGAAGTTTAATGAAAATACAGATGAGAACGTAAGATATATTATGCGTCAACTTCACACGTTTAAGGGGAATTTTAGTCAGTATGATGTCATCAGACTGACAGAGGTCTTGCATGAAACGGAGTCGAGGCTTCTAAGCGCTCTTGATGGAGACAGCTGTGATATGAATAATATCAAAGACTGTATAGATTTGGAGAAATTACAGAATGCATTTGACAGCGATTTAGGTGTAATAAAGGCCTATGTGGGTCCAGATTTTCTGAAAGAGGATGACCGTTTTATTGTAGAAAAGAATAGAATTGTTGATATTGAAAAGAAAATGCAGACTGTCCTTTCTGAGCAGGAATGTAGGATCCTACTGCCAGAAATTAGAAGCCTGCGGTATAGACCACTTAAAGATTTGCTTCGTATGTATCCTGAATATACAATAAAACTAGCGGAAAGAATGAAATAAATCAGTGCAAAGCTTGATATCGAAGCCGATGAAGTGCTTGTTGATGAAGGAAAGTACCAAGCGTTTACACAGGCTATGGTCCATGTTTTTAGAAACGCTGTTGATCATGGTATTGAGCATCCAGACGATCGAGTGGAAGCTGGAAAGGATATGATGGGGCATGTGTCCTGCAAAATAACAGACTTAGGCCAAGCTTTCGAGGTGACAATAAAAGATGATGGTGCTGGCATTGATATAGAAAAAATAAAAGGCAAACTTATCGAGATGGGCATTCCAAGAGAAAGTGTAGATGTAATGTCAGAAGACGACATACTTCACCAGGTCTTTGAAGAAAGCTTATCCACCCAAGAGGAAGCCACTATGCTTTCCGGACGTGGTGTGGGTCTTTCTGCCCTCAAGCAGTCAGTAGAAGATTTGGGAGGGGTTATCTCTGTGCGTTCGGAGTATGGACGTGGGTCAACCTTCATTATTAGGATACCAACCAAACAAGAATCTGAACTTGAAACTATTTTACCAATCAATTTTATGAAGGCACTTTCAAGAACTTCAGTCAGCTATATCAATAACTATATGACTCACATGCAGGTGCCTTATACTGATGATATTCAAAAACAGATAAAATTGATTTGATGGAATTAACGGCACTTGTTAGTTTAAAAGGGGTCATCAACGCACTGGTAATGATTAGTGTCAACAGACCATTTGGCGTAAAGCTTGTGAATAGCTTTATGTATGAACCTGTGGCTGAGTCGGAAGTCGACAACTACATTGAAGACGTTCTCGCTGAAATTGCCAATACCATTCTTGGTAACACTTTGGGGCAATTTGAGGATGGACAAGAATTTTTGCATATGGGCATACCAGCAATTATTTCCAATAAGGGTGCCTATGTTAAATATACTGATTCAGAAATACTGACATTTGAAATGACCGAGGGACAAGAGTACTGGAGTATTCATATGATACAGCTAGAGGGCAATCAGATTGAGGAGGCAACACTATGGCAAGAATACTAATTGTTGATGATTCAGCGGTGATGCGCTTAAATTTAAGGAAAATACTAATGGAGTCTGGCCATGAGATAATAGCCGAGGCCCCCAATGGAAAAGTTGCACTAAATATGTATGAAAAATATAAACCTGACCTTGTGACAATGGATATAACCATGCCAGTTATGTCGGGGGTGGATGCAACAGGTTTTATTGTTTCCAAGTACCCTGATGCGAAAATAGTTATGATTAGTGCCCTTAACCAGAAAAAAAATGGTATATGATGCCCTAAAAAAATGGTGCGCGCCATTATATAATTAAACCAATTGATAAGCAAAAGGTTATGAGTGTACTTAATGAAGTCCTTCTTACAGAAACCAGCCACATTCAAAAGTATGAAGAAAATCAGGAAAGACAATCCAAGATTGAAGATGAAACAAAGGATCACTTCACTATAGAAAATGTGGAAGGTATTTTCATAATAAGACTTGAAGCGGGATTTGACAGTAAAGATATGGACAATTTAAACACAGCCATGCAGGGCATTATGTTCGTACGCCCGCTTAAAATCAAATTCGATTTTGGTGGACTCAATGAATTTGATGACGGCTATTTGAATAGAATTATGGTATATGCTAAAAAGCCATGGACAGTGGTGGAAACTACGAGTCCTTGGTTCAAGGAGAATCGCTCAAAGCAATTGTTGAGCACAAAGAGGAGACTTATCTGCAATGACAAATAACATACTCATTATTTCAAAGAGCAGACAAATGTTTGACCTGCTTAATGACATGATAGATAGGCAAAAATATAAGTTAGATCAGTCAAGTGCTGTTGATATGATGCAGAAAATATTCCTAAATGTTCCCTTCTATATTATCGTAGATCTCGAAGACTCAACCATGCAAACAATACAGATGGTAAAGTCTGTTCAAGATCTGGATTACATTCCTGTACTGTACGTGGGGCGGGGAGACACCGTAAATGCTCATAAGGCCACATTTATGAATGATCTGGCAATTGATATTCAATCGTTGCCTGGTTTGATAGATAGTTTGCTTGGGCAAGGTCTATTGTTTAAAACAGAATACAACAAGGTTTCTGAAACCTATGAAACAATTGACTCCTTAAGTTCTGACACGAAAAATGTTATGGATAAATACCTGTTGAGAGACTATGGTGATTTTGGGTTTTCTTCAAAGGAGGTTGTCAATAGTCTGTTCGCAGATAACCCTATATTGACCAACAAACCGGAATGTGTATGGGTGGTCCACCCAGAACAAAGTGGCAGGCTCATTTCTATGTTTTCAAGTTCTGTCGATTCAGGCGGCTATGACGAAGTTTATGAGGGTGTGTTAACAGAGGAAGATACCTTTGGATTTGACGTATATGCAGAAAATGGGTTTAAGATGAACTTTGAGCAGGAACAAATATCAGACATTGATGAGAACTCTCAACTGTTTCCAGATATAATGCGTGAACGCCTAAACCGTCTTGATAATTTTGCAGGTTACGGTATGGATCAAATTATAGTTATTGGTTGTAATTATAAAGATGCAGTAACAAGTTACGAATCATCTGTCTTGAAATCGATGACAGTTACACTGGACTTGCTGGAAAACATTCGCTTTCAAGTCCATGAAGTTGAAGGGGCTTTTAACTACACCCTGGATGCACTGGCAAGAGCTGCCGAAGCAAGTGATGACATGACGGGACAGCATATTCGCAGAGTCAATGAATACTCAAGGTTTATAGCAAAGAAACTTCGAATGGATACCCAGTTTGTGAAAGAAATTTACAATACAGCACAAATGCATGATGTTGGAAAATATATGTGGACAATCAGATACTGCAAAAGCGGGGCAAGTTGACAGATATTGAATTTAGAGAAATGCAGCTTCACACTGTTTATGGACAACGTATTATTGGACAATCCGAGTACTTGCAAATGGCAGCAGACATTGCCCTCAATCACCATGAAAAAATGGACGGAACAGGCTATCCTAATGGGATCAAAGGGGGATGCCATACCACTTTCTGCAAGGATTGTTATGCTAGCAGATATTTACGATGCTCTTAGAAGTGAAAGATCGTACAAACCTGAGTTTTCCCATGAGAAGACCGCTGATATTATTATTAATGGTGATGGTCGAGTCGAACCCATTCATTTTGATCCTGAAGTTTGGCGTGTGTTTAAGAACTATCATGAAGAGTTTAACAGAATATTTAGTAGGCTCAATGGTTAAAAGTGAAAAGGTTTGTATTATTCCTGTAAAACACAGGCTATTGCTTCAAAAGTTTAAATCCTAAAATCAAAAGAACACCATCCAAATATACTGTTTTGATCTATAAATATATATTGGGTATGGTGTTAACTTTGAAAAGGCAGTTAAAGTCACGTCTATAATACTTTGTAAGTTGTTGGTATGAAAATATGCTAAAATGAAGTGGGTGACACAAAAATGGTATAACTGGGCGAAAAAAGAGAGGTGCTGTTCATGATAAAAAAATGGATTCCTGTTGTTATAGCACTTGTTATACTCACAGGCTGTCAAGTTCCTGATGAGAATCAGAACGTAGAAGCAATGGGTACTGAACAAGAAGGAAAAGTGGTTATAGAACAAGCAACAAATCAAGAGGCAAACGAGCAAAAAACAAGTAAACAAGAGACACAAGAGACACAAGAGACTGATGAGAAGATCCATAGTGATTCAACTGACTTGGTGAGTGCAAAGCCATTTTTAATGACAACAGATACAAATGGACTTAAAAAAGAGGATCTTGACGTCTACAATATTCGTGTGTATTTTGATCCAGATCAGAAGACTTTGGCCTGTGAACAAAGGGTGGTCTATAAGAATAAAGAAGATCTAGATCTTGATACCTTAGTCTTTCAAGTTTTGCCAAATGCCTATAATCTTAGAGACTGCCCCTGTCCTATTTGGTGATATAGATTCCATCTATCCCAATGGTTTGGTGAAGGCTACATAGATTTTCTGAGGTGAAGGTGGATGGCAAGTTGGCGGAGTATAGCTTTTACGGTGCTGATGACACATTGATGTCCATAGACCTTGAGTCGTCTATGGCGCCAGAGGAAAGTGTAGAGATTGAGATGGTCTACACAGTCAAAATTCCTCCAGCTTTTGACCGGTTCGGATACAATGACACGACCTTTAATATTGCCAACTGGTATCCAGTGGCAGCGGTTTATGACAAGGGGTGGAAGGAAGACACCTACCTGCCAATAGGAGACCCTTTCTATACAGATATGGCCTCATACAAGGTTGTTTACAATGTACCAAAAACTACGAAATTGCTTCAACAGGTGTCCGGTCTAAGCTTGAATACGATGAAGCAGACCGTAAAATTATTACATACGAAGCGGACTTTGTGAGGGACACAGCCTGGCTGGCCAGTGATTCTTGGAATGTGTACAGCGAAGAAGTTGACGGCACCATGATCCGGTCCTATTATTTTGGGGAACAAAACTTTTCAAGCGACAAAGCCATTGAGACTGCAAGACATTCTTTAGAGATTTTTAATGGAATTTATGGTCCCTATCCATACTCCGAACTTGCTGTTGTTGCCACAGACTTTCCAAGTGGTATGGAATACCCTACCATTGTCATGATTGCAAAAGACAGATACAAGGCGTCAAGACTCAATGCACTTGAATCTGTGATTGCCCATGAAATAGGCCACCAGTGGTGGTATGGCGTTGTCGGCAATGACCAAATTGATGAAGCTTGGCTTGATGAATCCTTAACGGTTTTTCCACAGCTCAGTTTTTTGGTCAAAAATACGGTGAAGATGCCTATGAGTCCTATGTGAATTCTTATAGAAACAGATATGAGAACAGAAAGTCTGAAGATGGTGATGGTGTTGTGTCAAAACCACTTACAGAGTTTGAAAATTGGTCGGACTATTCTAACCTGGTTTATAGAAAGGGCATGCTCTTTATAGATGCCTTGTGTGATGAATATGGAAAAGAAAACGTCCTTGATTTTATGAAGAACTATTATGAAGCGTATAAGTTTAAAACGGCCACAACAGATGACTTTATCCGTTTAGGTGTCTTGTATTTTGGGGATGATTTTAAAGACCTTGCAGATGTTTGGATATTTAATGGAGTGAATTGATGGTCTAAATTGAAGAAATGAGGCTTCGTAAATCTAAGGATAGTAAAGGGGTATGATGTATGAAGAATACAGCGCTTATTGTAATCGATGTGCAAAATATTATGACACAGTTTAAGGCCTATGCTTGGGACCGAGTTATAGATAATATCAAAGAACTGCAATGTGCCTGTAGGGATAAAGGCATAGAAGTTATTTTCATTCAGCATCATGATGAGGGAACTGGGTAAGGGAAGTCATGACTGGGACTGTATAATGAAGTTGCTCCCCTTGAAGACGAAAGGGTTTTCCATAAGTCTATTCCCTCCGCTTTCAAGGAGACAGACCTTGAAAAATACTTGAAGGAAAAAAACTATAAGACATTGATTCTCACAGGTCTTCAGACGGACTACTGTGTTGATACCAACGTCAAAGTTGCTTTCGAATTAGGGTTTGAAGTCATAACGCCTGAGTTTACGAATACAACCTTTGACAATGGGGCCTATCGGCAAAAGATCTATATGAGCATTATAACCATAGGGTCTTCAAAGATAGGTTTTCAACAGTAGAGTCAGTGGAAGAGACACTCTTACAGATAAGAGAAAGATAGATATACGAAATATATATATAATTGAAGGGCGGCTCATCTGGCTACCCTTTTTTATTATCCAAATAGTATAAAATCGAACCAGTTGTCAATGAAATCAAAAATCACTCTTGAGGGCTTCCTTAATTTTTGAACCTGTATCAGTACCAGCTTTAGGCGTATGGACAATCATCTTGAGACCTGAGTCATCAGCCATATTGAAATTACAAACTTCAAATTCCAATCTTCCGAGTTTGGGATGATTCAGTATCTTATAAACGTCGTCGTTGTTCATAACATCGTGCAAGGACCACCAGTTTTTAAACTCTTGACTTTCTCCTTTTAAATCCTTTATAAACTCAGACAACCATTCATTGTCTATGTTCTGGCCTCGAATGAGTCTGAATCGACCAATGAGACCCAGAGCTTGTTTATCCCAACTAGCATAAAGGGACTTAAAGCGTTTATCGGTAAACATAGCCCAGACGATATTCCGCTCTCGTTTGCTCATGCTTTCAAAATCCCCGAGCAATATGACTGCCGCATTATTCCAAGCAAGCACATTGAAAAATTGATCGGTGATAAGAGACGGACAATCTTTCATGCTGTCAAGGATGTGCTGGAGTGTTGGTCTAGCTGTGTCATGGAAATTGTTTTCAAACCTTGTGATTTGATTTGTCAGAGCATGAAGGTATATTTGTTCCTCATCATTAAGCAGAAGTGTCCTGCTTAAACTTTCAATAACTTGATCCGAAACCTGAATGGGTCTCCCCTGCTCAAGCCATGTGTACCAAGTTAGGCTAATACCTGATAGGAGGGCAACCTCTTCGCGCCTTAGTCCAGGCGTTCTACGGCGACCAGATTGAGGGAGTCCCACTTGTTTCAGGTTTTATTTTTGCTCGACGGCTTTTCAAAAATTCAGAGAGTTCCTTATATTTTCTGCTTCAAGTTCGCGCTTCATATTTGAGCCTTTCTATTAGAATTTATACCAGTATAACTAGACACCTAGTTAAATTATAACCTATATTTACTATTTAAATATAGCCTGATGGGCAAGGCAGTGCAAAGAAGAATGGGAAAAAGATTTGAAGGCAGAATAGAAAGAGAGGAAATACAATGAATTTTTTATGGACAGCAATTTATGTGAATAACCTAAACACATCCCTATCCTTTTATAAGGACATAGTTGGTCTTAAGGTGACTAGGCAGTTTGAAGCAGGCCCTGGCGTAGAAATAGCTTTCATGGGCAGGGGAGAGAAAACGAAACCTTAGTAGAACTGATACAAGATAGGGGAAAAAAGGACATCGATTACTGCAAAGAAGTATCTATTGGTTTTGCCGTAGACTCAGTTGATAAAAAAATGCAGGGTATGAAAGACAAAGGTATTAAAATTCAAGAGGGTCCGGTGGAAACGCCTAAGTCTAAGTTCTTTTATATTGAAGACCCTGATGGATTTAGGGTTCAATTTGTACAGTTTGTTTAAATGAGTTAATCATAAGAAATATTCTAGACATACTAAATGAACATAATAACTAATAAATGAGTGTTATGTATTTTGTTTTGCTTGGAAGCTTAATTGTCTAGTCTTATTATTACCTGAGCGACTTGTAAATTTACTAGTGCCTAATCTAAATTAATGTCAAGCAATGTGTTAAAATACATAGTGAAAACATGTCTTGGGAAAGAATATGTAAACGTTATAAGTTGGACGCTTGCTAAATAACGGATTGTTGCCCTCTTGTACCATATATTTATTATGCTCATAAATATATGTGACATATTAAAGGCTCTAAAATTGTGATTTGCAAGTCGCTCTGGTACATGAATATAAAGGTGTAAACATGAAATATAGAACTGAAATACATGATGAACTGGTTAAGTGGTACAGAGTGGTAAAACGTGACTTGCCCTGGCGTAAAACGCAAGATCCCTATAAAATATGGATTTCTGAAGTGATGCTTCAGCAAACGCTTGTAGAAACAGTCAAGGGTTATTACGAGCGGTTTTGAAGGCCTTTCCGAATGTGGAAGACCTTGCAAATCTGACGATGAAAAGCTTATGAAGCTATGGGAGGGTCTGGGCTACTACTCGAGGGCTAGAAACTTAAAAAGAGCGGCCATTATGATTATGGAAGACTTCGATGGCATCATGCCAAATGACCTTAAAAGCATTCGAAAATTGCCTGGAATTGGTCCTTATACAGCTGGGGCTATTTTGTCAATTGCCTATGATAAGCCTGTAGCGGCAGTGGATGGCAATGTTATTCGAGTTTATAGCCGGTTGTTTAAAATTGAGCAAGCCGTTGATCTAAAGGACGTGAAGGCAGAAATAGAAAGAATAGCAGATGAAATGGTCCATGAAACAGATCCTAGCAGTTATAATCAGTCTCTTATGGAACTTGGTGCAACCATATGTATCCCTAAGAATCCTAGGTGCTTGACTTGCCCTGTTCAGGCTTATTGTGAGGCCTTCAAGGCTGGGGTTCAAAACGAAACTACCAAAGAAGTCCCAAAGAAAGCCAAAAAAGAAGTGGATCTATACGCTATGATTATAAGAAAAGAAGATTCATTTCTAATTCTCAAGCGTCCATCTGACGGACTTTTACCAGGGCTTTGGAGTGTGCCATCAGTGGAACTTTCAGGTGATGAAAAAAAGACAGCAAGTCCAGTGGACCGCTGTCAACAAATGCTTCTTGAAGAAATTGGAATAGATGCCGTCTTTAAAAAAGAACTGGGCATAGCCAGTCATGTTTTTACCCATATAAAATGGTCAATTAAGGCTCTGGAGTTTGAGTGGACGAGTGGAAACCTGCCTGACTATCCAGAAACGAAGTGGATCAAAGTCTCACAAGTGGATAACTTTGCTTTTCCAACAGCCTATAAGAAGGCTTTGCGTCTTGGTTCGCTAATATAGCCAGTTACTTTTCTATTGAAGTTGACCTTGTAAACGTTGCAGGGGCTTTCTTTGCTTTCTGCGGAGATTGGAAAAATCTCACAGACACTACCAGGAATTTTTCTTAACAACTTTTTTGAGTTTGGCCATTTCAGCAGACAATTTCTCAGTTGTGCCGAGGGGGGACAACACACCGTATAGGCCTGCAATAGACAAGCTGGTCATCTCATAATATTTTGCTTCCCCGAAGCGGTCTTCTGTTAGGATATAGCCGTTTTTTCGATCGTTTTCATTATAGTACTCCACGATTTTATTATCAAAAGTTATAATAATTTCATGGACCATATCGCAGACTTTTTCAAAATCGGAGGTATCTAGAACTGCAACAAAATCATCTCCTCCGATATGGCCAACAAAAGTGTTGATAGAATCTTTTTGCTTAATGGTATCTTGTATGATTTGTGCGGTTGTTTTTATGATTTTGTCACCGTTATCAAAACCGTAGACGTCATTGTAGGCCTTGAAATATCAAGATCAAAATACAGAATCACACATTGGGTCTTATAGCTGATAACGTCATTGAGGACCCTGTTTATAATCAAGTTGCCTGGCAGACCTGTTAGAGGATTGGATTCTTTAGCATGGTCTCTTTCTAATTGAATGGCATATTGTAGCAGGTTTTTAACCGTCACGATCCCGTAGTATTTTGTGCCTTGAGTTACGATTATGGTATCGTAAATATGGTCATTTTCACGTGCCATAGCAAGTTCGGCCACTTTATTGATAGGGGTGTAGTAGTCAACAATAAGTGGGACCTCATCCATCAACAATGAAACAGGTCTGTTCATGTAAAGAGCGTGACCGTATTGTGAAGCCAAGGTTTGATAAAAAGCCTGCTTTGTGATGAGTCCATCAACAAAGCCATCGCTTGTGACGCAGACCCCTCAATTTGAACATCAGAAAATATATCCACAAGCTCCTGCCCTTTAGCTGATGGACGCACAGCTAGAGTAGAGTCAGCTATGGGACCAATAAAGTGATAACTGGAATTGTAGTTTCCGTTATTCTCAACTTGCTGATGGTATCTGGAAAGGAGGAAATAATGCTTTCTGATATATTAAGAAGCTTGCTCGCGGGTCTTTGGAAGTAATACCCTTGACCTGCGTAGACTCCAAGACGAATCAGAGTCTTTAGCTCCTCTTTGGTTTCGATCCCCTCTGCAATAATTTTTATATTGGTGCTGGCACCAAGCTGAACAAAGCTTTTTACAATAGCCTGCTTGAAACTGTCTTTATGGATGTTTCTTACAATGTTCATATCTATTTTTACAAAGCCAGGTTTTGTTTCAACGATGGTGTTCATACCAGAGTAACCTGCGCCTGCATCATCTATTGCAATTTTATAGCCTTGGTTGGTGTAGTAGTTTAGGATTTTTTTAAAGGTATCATAATCATCAATCGCTGTGCGTTCGGTGATCTCAAAAATAATTTTGTCAGGACTGACCCCAAACTTATCAAGGTAATCTTTCGTTAAACCTTTTTCGAATTTTGGATCACGAATTATATTGGGATCAACATTTAAAAAAGAAATTGCCCCTCTCCAAGACCACTTGCATGCTCAATGGCTAGGCTTCGAAAGATCAGTTCCAGTTCCCAGAGCATATCGTTGTTTTCAGCGGCATTTAAAAGAGCGACTGGGCTGTGAAGGATAGAATCAATAGGGCCGCGGCTAAGGGCTTCATAGCCAATGATGTCACCATAATCAAGTTTTACAATAGGTTGATAATATGTGGAAATATCCCGTTCATCGATTATTCTGCGTATTTCATAAGATTCAAATAGTGTATTCGTCATTATTGCCTCCAATATTACAAGATAGGGCGATCGTAATTATTATAGTATTGTAAGGTAAAAACTTGATTGTCCGCGAGTTAAAAACAAGTTAAACGGGTATATATATATTACAGAAAGTTAATATTTGTTTGTTGGTAATGTACACTAAAGAGGAGGCAAGACATGAAACGTATGAATGAAAGTCCAGAGGTAAGTCATCTTCTTGATACATTTATTTGCCCACAATGCAGTTCACCATCTTTAAAAATCATTGATCAACAATTTGGGCACTGTGAAAACGGAGAATGTGACTTTGAAGGTAAGGTAAAGACAAGATTAGCCAAGCCACATGAAGATCAAACCATGTGTGTTATTATTGATAACCAGCTCTACTGCATTGAGAAGGATGATCTTGAAGCGCCCCTAGTAAAAGCTGAAGAAGACTAGGGATTGTTTTTAGAGCGTATTTACACTTATAGTGAAAGAAAAACTGCCCTGGTTGTTTAAAAACAGCCGGGGCAGTTTTGATTTTGATTGTCTTTATAAATCAATCGGGTTTAACGAGTATTTTAATGGCTGCCGGAATGATTTCAATAGATATAGGCAAAGTTCCAGCGTACTCACCATCAAAGTCAATTTCAAGATCATCTCCACTAACCAGATCAATGTCAACCTTATTGGTTCTAAAATAAAGAACTTTCTTATGGTTAATATGCTCACCCTTTAACACGGATAAAAAGAGTTCAGCAGCTTCTTGTATGCTGCCTGCTTCCCTTATGAATATGCAGTCAAGAAGACCGTCCTGCATATGGGCAAGAGGCATGAGCTGTTCAAATCCACCTATTGTAGGAGAGTTGGAGATGATAAATAGGTTAAATCGACCCTCTTCGCTTGTATCATCGTGGTTTATTCGGAGCTTATATGACCTGAGACCGCTTGATGTTAATTCTTTATGACTTCGAGATAGTATGCGACGCGACCAAGCATATTTTAGTTCTGAAGGGTCTGTGTGCCACAGATGTTATCATGCCCCTGCAACAACGTTAAGAAAATATTGATCTCCAGATTGTCCTAAGTCAATAGACTTGAAATGAAACTTATCAATCATGTTGCAAAATTCCACTGGATCATTGCTGATACCTAAATGTTTGGCTATATCATTCATTGTTCCTTCGTGCAGGATTGCAAGAGGAATATTCGAACCAGACTCATAGATACCACTGGCCACTTCGTTAATGGTTCCATCGCCTCCTGCTGCAATGATAAGGTCCCATGGACCATCTTGGCAGTTTATCGCCTGTACTCGTCCATCACCTTGTTTTTTTGTTGCATATTTATTGACGGTATACCCTCTGTTTAGTAGTATCTGTGCAACATGATTCACTCGGTCTTCAGCTGACCACGTCTGAAACAGGATTGTATATTATTTTATATATTTTCATGATGTCACCTACCTTAACTGATATATATCCAAAATACTGGTCTATAGACCTCAAATTAAAACCTTGTAAGAACTTACAGATGTTTCATTTAAGTGTATTATATATGATTAATGTGAACAAAACAAAAATTTGAATCTAAGCATAAAAAGACCTATCCTTATGGATAAATCCATCTGGATAGGTCCTTGCTATGAGTTTTCCAGTCCAATTTAGGCTGATTTCTTCATTTGATTTTTATCTGTGTGTTTTCCAGAAAAAACTTTCACAGACTGTGCTGCTAGAATAGCTGAAAGTCCAAGGAGAAGGACTGCAAAGAAGACAAGGAGCATGTTACCTGCTGCAATATTGGTTTTAATGAGTAAACCAAGAGCGCAAACGGTAACGACAAACATAAAAATCATAGGGTAGAAGACCATTTTATTTTCTTTACCCATATTTTTGAGCCACGCTGCTAGGGAAAGAAGGGCAAGAGCGGCAAGCAGTTGATTGGCAGATCCGAATAGTGGCCATACTTTTGCCATCCTACGAGGGCAAGAGCGCCACCAAGAACAACTGTGATCGCTGTTGAAATAAAACGATTTGATGCAAGTGGACTCTGTACCGACTTTGATGCGTCCTCAAAATACTCCTGGAATATAAAACGACCAAGACGTGTTGCTGTATCAAGTGATGTTAAAGCAAAGGCTGAAATAGCCAGGGCGGTGAAAGATTTACCAACAGCAAACGGAAGACCAAAAGTGACCATAAAAGTGCCCAGTCCATCTGAAAATACATTCACGGGACCACCGTTGGCAAGAAGTTCACTGAGTCTGTCGCCACCAATATAAGCAGCCGTTATAAGTGCGATGACTGCTAATACACACTCTATGAGCATGCCACCATAGCCGATGAGCTTTGCGTCTGCTTCGCGGTCTATTTGCTTTGAAGAGGTTCCTGATCCAACTAAGGAGTGAAAGCCTGATATGGCGCCACAGGCAACAACAACAAAGAGCATTGGAAAGAGGTATTGTCCATTTGAAGCTTTAAAACCTGCAAATGCTGTAAGCTGTATGCTTGGTCTATAAAGGAGCAGACCCAGTACAGCACCGCCAATCATAGCATACAAGAGGTAAGAGTTTAAATAGTCTCTTGGTTGTAGTAGGATCCAGACAGGTGTAACGGAAGCAACGAAAATGTACCCAAGCAGTAGAAAAATCCAAGTTGTCTTAGACAGCATAATAGGGAACATCATACCAGCTGAAATACATCCAACAAGAGCAACCACACCCACAAGCGTTGCAGGTCCAAGGGGCATGTTCATTCTATAGACCGCAATACCAAAAACAATAGCTAGGGCAATGAAGAGCAAGGATGCCGTAGCGGCTTCAGGCACGCTGACAAATGTGTTTGCAACAATGTTAACAAATGCAGCCACTACGAGTAAAAGAGTGAGCCAAGCAAAGACTGAAAAAAGTTTCTTACCGCTGGTTCCAATATTCGATTCTATGATTTGTCCGATGGATTTTCCGTCATGACGAATAGAAGCAAACAATGAACCGAAGTCTTGTACACCGCCAAAGAAAATACCGCCAATGATGATCCAGAGCATGACAGGTATCCAGCCAAAAACTGAAGCGACAATAGGTCCTACAATTGGACCAGCCCCTGCAATGGATGCAAAGTGGTGTCCTAAGAGAACAGGTGCACTTGCGGGCACGTAGTCAACACCATCAGACAAGGTGTGGGCAGGCGTCTCCCTCGATGGGTCAACCCCCATTTCTTAGCAAGCCATGCACCGTAAGTGACATATGCGACTAGAAAAATCGCAATCGCAGAAAAAATAAGTATTAATGAATTCATAGATTAATCCTCCCTTTTATTTTTTCCCCTCAATAGATTTATTGAAGTGGTTCTGGGCTAAAGTACGGCATCATTTTCTTGGCCTTTTTGCTTGTGATGACAGACTTATCTGACAGGTTCACAACAATAAGGCAAATATCAACCCAACCTTTGAGTCCGAATAGAAAGGTTTTTTGATATTTGAATGATTGAATGTGGTTTAAAACATCATCCGAAATTGAGTTTTGTGTGACTATAACACCACTTAATCGTGTCGACATATGCTCGCTGTGGGGATCCACCAGGTCTGGTATTGCTGACTTCAAAGCCTTTACCAAAGTCATAATGTCTGTAACAGTAACAGTTTCATAGTGTTTGAAAAAAGTGTGTTCATTGTTTTCAAAAGCGTATATTGTTGCTGATTTTGTAGCGAGATATTTCTCATTACGCGCATAAAAAATGTGCATATAAATCTGTTTTAATATCACAAAGTTTAAAAGTGTCGTAGACATCGTAATTTGCTGAAAACTTCTCTTTCATGGATGTGTAATAGGCATCAATATTCATGGGAGTCCCCTTCAATAAACTTTAATTAGTCAGATGTAGGTTAAATTGCAGAATGCAAAATATTTGGAAAATTCACTTGTGTTCATTATAGAAAGGAATGAGATTTGCTGGGAGAAATAGAGCTGAAAAGCAAAAAAA
>LQAG01000275.1_pt1 | contig 17905 bp, 23 predicted proteins | sample 1535801 | NCBI WGS metagenome assembly LQAG01 (sample SAMN04331584, study PRJNA305678) | bioreactor metagenome | isolation source: bioreactor_3 inoculated with Wadden Sea sediment 1st replicate of a... | place: Germany:Bremen | reverse complement strand
GACCGCTGTAGAAAATTAAAAAGTGAAATTAAAAAGTGAAATTAAAAGTGAGATTATGAGAGAAAAATTACAAGAGAAGATAATCGCTCAGTTGATTCAAAGTGGGGCAAATGAAATGAAAAAACAGAAGTTAAAAAAAATACATACTCTTGATGCTTGTTGGCCTGGTTATTATATTATGTTCACAACATCTAAAATATATTACTCCAACGGTGGTCAGAGATTTTCTGGTTAAGTTTGGGCCGTTGGCTCCCATCGTTTACATAGTTCTATTCACCTTTGTTCCTCTTACGCTTTTCCTGATGCGGTTCTTGCGATTGCAGCTGGCCTTGTATTTGGCATTGTGCCGGGGGCAGTTTACACAATGATCGGTGCGGCCTCGGGGGGGACACTTGCATTTTTGATCACTCGAAATATAGGACATGAAGCTGTGCTTAAAAAGCTTGAGTCCCATAGTAAAAATAAGCCACATGATAGAAGAAAAAGGGTTTCTAATTGTTCTTATTATGCGCCTTATACCTCTCATTCCTTTTGATGTGATAAGTTATGCGGCAGGAGCAACCAACATAAAGTATAAAGATTATATGCTTGCAACCTTACTAGGGATTATTCCAGGTGTGACCATATTGGTCACAATGGGAGATGGACTTGCATCACCAGACCAGCCCAGCTTTATATGGCTATTTGCGCTTTTATAGTTCTGCTGGTTTTAGCGAGAAAGGGACATAAAAGATTGTTTTCTGAAAAGGGCATTCAAGTGAGTGATGAAGTATAATTCCTACAAATGATAGAATAATAAACCCCTAAAAATAGACCTCTCTTCATACAAACAGATACTGAGTAAAATCTGCTTGTATGAAGAGAGGTTTTTGAATGTGTTCACAAATGGTGTTTTGTCATAAACAATGTATCTATAAAATTTTTGTTGCAGGAAGATCAGGGACATCTAATGACAAGATATGTTCATGCTCCCGTCGAGCCAGATAAAAGGCACTAAAGCTTATAAAAAGACACACTGGTATAAGGTTAAAAGTTGCCTGAACCCTATAAGGTCATTCAAATATCCAAAAATAAGATTTGTCATAAAAATTCCTATAGATGTTGCTATAGCAGAAATCCCAATAAAGTATGAACTGTCTCGTCCGTAGGTATCATTGACTATGGTAATGGTTGTCGGATAAATAATTGAGAAGAAAATACCTGATAAGCCAATGGCATAAAGGAAGACGCCTCCAAAAATTTGCCTGTAAGGATGGAAACCACTGCCAGGCTTGCACAGGCTAGTATGCCATTAAATCGGCTGATTCTATGAAATACAAGGCCTCCAAATAGTCGACCAACTGTAAAGACTCCATAAAAGAGGGTTGAGTAATAAGACGCTTTAGAAGGTGTATAGCCATAGCCCTCTTGAAAAAAATTAACGATCCATGTGCCCACTAAAAACTCTGCTGTGACGTAGAACATCAGAGCCGTTAAAAGTGCAAAGCTGAGTTTTTTATGAATGAGCTTGCTCCTATGGTTCTTGTGGTCATCGGAAGGTTCTCCAGGTGAAAACCAGACTAAACATGCACTGATAAGAAAAATGAAAATGGCAACTTGTGAAAAGTGTCCGCCAATCGTAGCCCATAGTCAGGTACCAACCAAGGAATTTTTGGTAAACAGTCGATCCAAAGCCGAATATGCCATGACCGAAGTTCATTATTATGGCAGGGGCTAAAATTGTAACCATAGGAAGCATGCTGTTGAGTCCTATAACAAGCATGGCTGTTCCACTGGCCATGCCACAGTAGCCTGCGAGTAGTATTAGCCAGGACTTTGCACTGACAACCACACCAATAGAGGCTGCAATAAGGATATAGCCTGTTGCAATAATACGCTTGGGTCCAAATCGAAGACAGTATTTGCCGGCTAAAAAGGCAAAAGCCATGGATGAAGCCTGAGCCACACTAATGATCATTCCCATATTTGTATTGTCAATACCAAACTCAGCCTTGAATGTCGGCACAAAAAAGCCTCTAAAACTTGCACTGAGTGCGGCCAACATCATGCCCACAAAACACATGAAAATATATAATATTGGTGGGACTTCTTCATAATTCACCACTCATTTCTAAACAAATAAACATCTCTAATCGAGTAAATTAGATTTATATTGTAAGCATAAAGGATATATTTGCTTCCAGTAGATTATAAATCACAATAGGGGAAAAGAAAACATCAAATGGTAAATCAAATATAAATAAAAGCCATTTGCTAGATTAAGCAAATGGCTCATGGTATTCAGGTTGGTTGAATTATTTCTGTGCCTCTTCAAATTTTTCAAAGATTTCTAGATTTTCTGGGAAGCGTCCCAAATCTTTTTTTGAAAAGACCAAATTATCATTAACGACCACTTCAAAAACCCCGCCTGAAGACGGAATAAGCGTCACTTGGCCAACGTCATTTTTATAATTTCTCAGCAGAGCCTCTGCCAGAGCTGTTGCCTTAGCCACATAGCCTCACGACGTACAATACTCAATAGATAGTTTTGGTTTCATTACATATCTCCCTTCAATAAAGGTCTTTCAATAAAAGACATTCAACAGAATTCATTCATGTAGAAGCCATTTAAGTAGAAGCCTTTATTATGAATCTTGAGATAGATCAATCATCAAATTTAATGAGAAATGACCTATGCCTAATTTTTTTCAGTAATACTACACTATTTATATCCTATTCTAGTCGACGTAATCATAGGGCTTTTTATTACGATTATAAAAGATTTAGACTAAGCTTGGTGTATGGCTTGTCTGCTCTTATCAATGTCTCTTGCGAGTCTACGCGTCTTGGTGGTAACAAAAGGGGAAGGATGACAAAACCAATCAGTGCAGGTGTAACCCATCCAAAACCACTTTGTGAAAGAGGCATAGCACTTATGAGATTTTGTACCCAATCAATTCTAAAACCAGCGGTAGCAAGACCATCAAACAGGCTTACAGCAAAAGCGCCAATAACAGCCCCTGTAAAGGCTAAATCGCTTTTAATAAAATTGCTCAGTAAGTTTAAAACAATAAGGACAATTGTGACTGGATACATTGCTACCAGAAGCGGTGATGCAAGATTCACAATCATGTCCACACCAAAATTCGATATTAGGCCACATAAGATAACAGTCAAAGTCACAATGGTCTTATAGGACACATTTTTATTGCTTAAGTCGGTGAAATACTCACCAATGGTGGCTGTGAGACCAATTGATGTTGTAAGGCAGGCAAACGACACACAAAGCCCCAATATAACCTTACCCGTGTCTCCAAGTATTGCTTCCACAATTGACACAGTCAGACTTGTTTTGCTTAGAGTGCCTGTAAAAATTGTGGTTCCTGTGGCGCCTAAGTACAGTAGGCCGCCGTATACCAGTAAGAGACCTAGACCGGCAATTATAACAGAACGAAGAGTCATAGACATTTTGTTCTCTTTTGGACTTGTAGCCCTTTTCTAAAAGCGAAGCAATGACAATGCCTCCTAAAATGGTTGACCCCATGGCATCCATTGTTTGATAGCCACCAAAGAAACCGAAACGAAAAGGTGATTTAAGGCTTGTTTCAGTAATAATCCCCATAGGTTCAGTGACGCCCTTGAAGATGATAATACCAAGCATAACCAGGAGCACAGGGGTTAGAATTTTACCAATTCGATCAATAATACCAGTTGGATTAATCGTCAATAGCCATGTGATGACAAAAAATATAGTAGCGCTTAAAATGGGTGAAACGCTAGAAATATTTGGAGCGATGCCCATTTCATAAGTCGTTGCCGCCGTACGGCTAACAGCCACAAGACCTAGAGACGTGATGACGACTGTACTATAAATTTTACTGATTGTATTTCCAGTTCTTGAACTGAAGGATAAGAGCGTTCCGCCCGCCGACATAACAGCCATAATGCCAAGTAAGGGTAAAAGTATACCTGTTATGCCGAAGCCCGTTAGAGCTTTTGTCCACTGTGTACCAGAAGTAAGTCCAACAGACGTGGGAAATATAAGATTCCTGCGCCGAAGAACATAGCAAAAAGTGCAAGGCCAAGGATGATGCTGTCTTTAAATGATTTGTCATGAGTTCACTCCTTTATATTATGGAATAATATGCCTATAAGTGCTGAAACAACTAAAGTATAGTTATATCCTACTTTAAAGGTAGAGAATGTTTCAATAGAGTTAATATAATGTTGATATATCAGGTGAATCATATCGGAAAGTTTACAATTACTGAAAACCACGCTGTGATAACGTTTTCAATATATCACTAAAAAAAGTATATTAAGAAAATGTTGAAAAAGGATATGGATATATGACTATTTAGAAATATAAAATGAAAATACCAATCAATTCATTATAAAAAGTTGAACATTCAATAAATTTGATATAAAATAAAGAAAACAGGAGAGGGGTGAGCGACATGAACAGTCGGATGATACGAATGAATACGAGTAAAGCGGTGATGTTATTTTAAAAGGAACTCGTATTCGGAGGTAATTATAATGATGAAACTTAGAAATCTTGTGGATGATAGAGCGACTGCAAAACCATTTTAGATATGTGGACTTTCCATGATATTGATTATGATGTAATGGATGAGTATAGACGTTCGGCAACAGCAATTTACCCCTTTATTGATGATGGAAATGTGTACATACTTAGATTTTCTCCAGAAGATGAAAAGTCAAAATCCTTTATTGAATCAGAGCTAGACTACATCAGTTATTTAAGATCAGCGGGCATTAATGTCCCCAAAATAGTAACATCTCGTCAGGGGAATACTCTTGAAACAGTGGTCATTGATGATGTTAAGTATTATGCCAATGTGTTTGAGCGTGTGAGGGGGCAAAGGGTGGATCGTATTGCCCTTGATCATTCCCATTATTTTAAATTGGGGCAGAGTTTAGGGAAACTTCATTTGGCAAGTGAAAAATATAGACCATCTGAAGGGAAAAGGATCCGTCCAGACTATAAAGACAAGCTCAAATGGGCAAAAAATGTTTTAATAAGTCAATACCAAAACGGGCAGTCATGTCATGAGAAAGCCCTAGAGGTCATTGAAATTTTAGAATCTAAACTAGACTATCTTCCGAAGGGACAAGAACATTTTGGTCTGATTCACTATGACTATGACCTTGATAATATATTTTATGATGATGAAAAAGAGAATGTTTGGATCATTGATTTTGATGATGCAATATACCATTGGTACTATCTTGACCTTCTTAACTTCCATGATTCACTAAAGGAAGACCTGCCACAGAAAGAGTTGGAGGACGCCATGTGCACCTTTAACGAAGGCTATGAGTCCGTAAAATCAATTGATCCATCTGTAAAGGCCTATTCAGAGCTTCTAAAAAAATACTCAGAGTGTATTTCATATGCTGTTTTCGTTTATTCTACAAGCGAAATGACAAAGAACCCACCCCAATGGATGCTGGATATTAAGAAGAAACTTGATCATAAAATGACCAGCAAAAGAAAGCTATTTGTAGAATGGTTGGAATAGGCTTGAAAGGCAAGATGGAATTGAATATAATGAAATCGACAAAATGAATATCATGAATTATGGGAGCTGTTATAAACGGCTGAGAGTGAAGATGAATCTTCAGACCATCCGACCTGATCTGGATAATGCCAGCGTAGGAATTATAACAAGCATAGCATTGTAGATGCATGTGTTACGTTAATGGCACGCCTTCAGACTCTGGAGGCGTGTTTTTTATATGAATTTAAAAGTGGACAAGATGTCTAGAAGCGCTAAAAATTAGGAATGAAGATAGTTGTCAATGAGTATGTAATAGCCCAAGTTTGTATTTTGAATTATATTTTTCAACGAAGCAAGATCGAGCGTTTTTTAGATGACAGACCAGATCAGCAAAAGATGCTTAGAAGTAGAAGCGGCCATTAAAATAAGATTTCTAATGAGGCATATAATAACCTAAGTATGAATGGAACACAAAAGAAGAAAAAAGAAAACAAATAGGAAATAAAAAAGGCGTATAAAAAGGCGTATAAAAGGGAAGTATAAATAGGAGATCAAATATGAACATAAAGGAGTCAATGAGACTTTACCTTGTAACAGACTCTGCATGGAGCACACAAGAAACATTCTTAAGCCATATTGAAGAAGCATTAAAGGGTGGGATAACCTGCCTTCAACTTCGAGAAAAGAACATGTCTTTTGAAGCGTTTGTGAAGCGTGCAAAAGCTGTAAAAGCACTATGCCGAAAATATAAGGTGCCATTTTTGATAAATGACAACATTGATGTGGCAAAAGAAGTGGATGCAGATGGTGTTCACATTGGACAGGGTGATACGACTGTAGAAGTGGCGAGAAGAAGGCTTGGACGAGATAAGATTATCGGTGTCACATGTAAGACTGTGGATCAGGCCCTGGAGGCGGAAAAAGCAGGGGCCGATTATATTGGATCAGGTGCAGTCTTTGGCTCAACCACTAAAACAGATACAAATCGACTGGATCATAGAATTTTACGGGAGATTTGCCAGACCACATCCATTCCAGTTGTTGCTATTGGCGGTGTAAACGAAGAAAATATTTTAAGGCTCCACCGTACAGGTGTTGATGGGGTTGCAGTTGTTTCATCCATACTGGCTAGGCCAGATAAGAAACTGGCTTCAGAAACTTACATAGACTCAGCGGAAAGATTATAGAAAATAGAATGCCCAAAGTCCTAACCATTGCAGGGTCGGATTCAAGCGGGGGTGCCGGTATACAAGCTGATTTAAAAACAATTGCGGCACATGGTTGTTATGGAATGAGTGTGATTACGGCCTTAACTGCCAGAACACCCTCGGCGTTCAGGCCGTTGAAACATGTACCCCAGACTTTGTAAGAAGCCAAATGCAGTCTGTTTTTACAGATATCGTGCCTGATGCTGTGAAAATAGGCATGCTATCCACAAAGGCAGTGGTTGAGACCATTGCAAATGAACTGGAAAATCTTAAGTCAGAAAACCAGAATGCTGTTCAAATTGTCCTTGACCCAGTTATGATTTCAACGAGTGGAAGCAAACTGCTTCAAGATGACGCCATTGATGTCTTAAAAGAAAGGCTCCTTCCCCTAGCGAGGGTTATTACACCAAACTTAAGTGAGGCGCAGCTCCTTTCAGGTCTTACTATCAAAACAACAGAGGATATGGTAAAAGCAGCAAGGGTTATTTCAGAGAACTTTGGTGGGGATATATTAATTAAAGGCGGACATTTAGATACCCATGCCAATGACCTGCTCTACACTCAAGGGAAGATACTATGGTATGAAGGGGATAAGATTGATAATCCCAACACACACGGCACCGGATGCACCCTGTCATCAGCCATAGCCACTCATTTGGCCATGGGGTATGATTTGCCAGAAAGCATAGGAAAAAGCAAGGCCTATTTGACGGGAGCCATTTGCGACCAGTTGGATTTAGGGCAAGGTAGAGGGCCGCTAAACCACATGTATAAGGGCGTCCTATAATTCACCTAGATCAAGTAGTTTTTCATAACTAACAATTAGAATTAGACTGATTATCAATAATTTTTATGAGACCATTTGTTTGAAAGCCAGAAAGTTTTCGACTGATGGTCTCTCTTGTTAGGCCGATGTAGCTGGCCATTTCTTCCCTTGTCAATTTTAAAGGAATTTCAATGCCTTCTTTTGTACGCACGCCAAATTCTTCTGATAAATGAATAAGAAGCTTGGATAGCCGCGTGTCAACATCCTTTATGGTTAGGGTTTGGACCAATTCTTCTAGGGACCGAATTCTATCATAGGCTGATGCCATAATGGCTGGGATAAGTTCTGGATAGGACTCAATGAGGCCATCAAAGTCAGCTTTTGAAATCGTGCATATATGAGAATCTTCAAGGGCCACAGCGCTGAAGTCAAAAATGTCCCCCTTGAGTAGGTTTATATCACCAATAAATTCCCCTTCAGAAAGAATATATAAAATCTGTTCCTTGCCTTCTTTATTATGGCGAAAATCTTTAAACTCCCACCGTTCACTATATAGAGTTTATGAAAGGGCTCACCTTCTGAAAAGAGGGTCTGTCCTTTTTCTATTTGAATACGCTTTATGAGTCGTGTCACTTGTCCCAGCATCTCATTGGAAAAATTCTCAAACAAAGAAACTTTTCGAGCACAGTATTTATGACTGCAAGACACACATGTTCCTATTATTTTCATGGCTTCTCCTCCTTGTAGGCTTATAACTTATTATCGCAGTGATTTGAATCACATTCAAGACGATTAAAGTTAGATACAATGAGTTCAAAGATAAGCAGAGACACGAAAACAAGCAGTGACAGATAAGATTTGTTTGATATCAATCCGTTTATATGTTTCTGAAATTTTTTAAATATGTCATGAACTAAGCAGAAATAAATGCTTGAAGCCTCAAATAGTGTTAAGTGTTTTTGTAGAAATGAACTCATATAAAGGAGCAGACCGATGAAAAAAATTACTGAGAATACCCTATTAGGTGATATTGTTGCCAATTTTCCAGGCGCAGGCGATTATTTCATAAAGAGACAGATTGACTTTTGTTGTGGAGGAGACAGACCCCTTGCTGAAGGCATTAAGGAATCTGGATATGACAAGGAGATATTGCTGAGAGAGATCAATGCCCTCTATAAAGATTTTCTAAAGATGAGAAAAGATACGTAAACTGGGCAAAAGAAGACAAAGACAAACTTATTGATCATATTATGAAGGCTCACCATCAGTTTTAAGAGAGGAACTCCCTGCCCTGAGTGGTCTGATTTTTAAACTGCTAGGTGTACATGGTGAAAACCATGAAGAACTCTTTGAACTACACAAGCTATTTGCCGGCCTTAAAGCAGAACTTGAAAGACATTTGGTCAAGGAAGAAACGTGGTTATTCCCAGCCGTTAAGAAGCTGGAAAAATGTCAAAATGAAGAAGAACGAAATGAATTGTTAAGCCTTATTGAAGTCCTTGAAGATGAGCACGATACAGCAGGCGATGCGCTTAAGAAATTAAGAGAGATCACGAATCACTATATGCCACCGGCAGATGGTTGCCCGACTTATAAAATGACTTTTGACAGACTCAGGGCCTTTGAAAAAAATATGTTCGAGCATGTACATTTGGAAAACAACGTCATGTTCAAAGAGTACGCATAAAAAGGAGGATCACATGGGATTTAAACTTACAGATCATGTCACTTGGGTTGGGAAAATCGACTGGGAGCTTAAGAAGTTTCATGGAGAGGAATATTCAACGGACAGGGGGTCATCTTATAATGCTTATCTGGTTCGTGATGAAAAAACAGTTTTAATTGATACGGTGTGGCTCCCCTATGACAACGAATTTGTTGCCAAGCTTAAAAAAAGAAATAGACTTAAAGGATATTGACTATATAATTGCCAATCACTCAGAAGTTGACCATAGCGGGGCCCTGCCTGAACTGCTTAGGGAAATACCAGACACACCTGTTTACTGTACGGCAAATGGAGCCAAGATGCTAAAGGCCCACTATCATGAAGACTGGAACTTTGTTGAGGTGAAAACTGGGGATAAATTAAACTTAGGGTCAAGGGAAATTATTTTTGTTGAAGCCCCTATGCTCCACTGGCCAGACAGCATGTTTTCTTATTTAACAGGGGATAACATACTCTTTAGCAACGACGCATTCGGTCAGCATTTTGCCTCAGAAATGATGTACAACAGCAAGGTAGACCAGGCAGAACTCTACCAAGAGGCTCTGAAATACTACGCAAATATATTGACGCCTTTTAGCCCGCTTGTGACTAAGAAAATAAAAGAGGTGCTAGCCTTCAATTTGCCTGTAGATATGATTGCACCAAGTCATGGTGTTATTTGGAAAGATGATCCTGCACAAATCATTCATAAGTATTTAGAATGGGCAGACAGTTATCAGGAGAATCAAATCACCCTTGTGTATGACACCATGTGGGATGCCACACGTACTATGGCACAAACCATTGCTGAGGGCATAAAGTCTGTGGATCAGGATGTTGTGATTAAACGCCTTAACACAGGCAAGCTCGATAAGAATGACATTGTCTCTGAAATTTTCAAATCAAAAGCCATTCTTATGGGATCACCAACCATTAATAATGGGATTTTATCATCAACAGCGGCTATGATTGAAATGATCAAGGGCCTTAAATTCAAAAACAAGAAGTTCGCATCCTTCGGAAGTTACGGATGGAGTGGAGAAGGTGTGAAAATCATAGATGAAGAACTGGAAAAACGGATATGAATAAGGTTTTAGAGGGTCTTAAAATCAAATGGAAACCGGATGACGAGGCCAAAACAGAGTGCTATGAATTTGGGCGAGAATTCGCTAAGGCTTTACAAAAGTAGGTGTTTATTAGACCAGATTAATTATTTAAAATAAATCAAAGCGTTCGTTCCCACTTAAAGGGAGCGGGCGCTTATTTTTTTGAATAAGAAAGAAATCATGTACAGGAGATTCTCACATAAGCGGTTATATAACATCAATGCTGATCTCTTAATTGAATGTTATCACACATACATATTGATTTTTCAGGACCTGAAATTCTGTACATAACATGGTGGTTAATAAGATGAGCGACGGATTGAAATATAAAAAAAAATTTTAAAACACCCCTTGACCTTGCCCTTACGGCAAACAGTAGTCTAATACTATAAGGTTGTTTGTTGAGAAAGGAGTAGGCATGAAAACTATTTTAGAGGTGGATCATCTCAAAAAGTATTATAGGGGAAAGAAAGCGGTTGACGACATTGGTTTTCAAGTGAGCGAAGGAGAGGTATTTGGATTACTTGGGCCAAATGGAGCGGGTAAGTCAACCACAATTGAATGTATTTTGGGCATAAAAAAGGCCACAGAAGGACATGTGAGTTTGCTGGGTTTTTCAAACCCCTCACCTAGATCAAAAGGCTACACTGGGCTAATAAAAAATATTGGTGTCCAGTTCCAAAGAAGTTTCTTCCCAGACCGTATTCGCGTGGGAGAAATGTGTGAATGATCAGTGCTCTTTATAATGACCCGCTTTGCTATGAAAGTTATTTAAAACTCTTTGGCCTGCATGACAAAATGAATCAGGATGTGTCTAAACTTTCCGGGGGAGAACAACAGAAGCTGTCACTTATTCTAGCCATCCTCCACAAGCCAAAACTTGTTTTTTAGATGAGTTGACGACAGGACTTGATCCTGAAGCACGCAGAGATGTCTGGGCTGTTTTAAAGACCCTTCAAAGACAAGGGCTTACAATTTGTTTTAACATCACACTATATGGATGAAGTTACGAATTTATGCGATAAGGTCATGGTTATAAAGGAAGGACAAATGATTTTTCTGGGAGCATACAAGATGCTTTGAAGTGGACTGGAAAAGACAATATGGAAGATGCCTATTTGAGCATTGTTGGAGAGGAGGCAAAGCGTGAAACGCTTATGGATATTATATAAAACAGAAATGAAACTTGCCCTAAGAGAGTTTTCCGGCATTTTATTCGGAATTATGTTGCCTGTTGGAATTATACTCATCATGGGAACAATATTTGGGGAAAAACTGTGGAAGGTCAGACTTATACACAGCTTCAAAGGGCTATCGGCGGGGTTATTACAGTGGGACTTTGTGCAACAGGATTTATGGGGTGCCTCTGACAATCTCGGGTTATAGGGAAAAGAAGCTGCTTAGAAGGTTTCAGGTCTCACCCACGTCACCCGCCCTTCTCATGGGTGTTCAAACCCTCTCCAATTTCACAATAGCAGTCTTATCAACTGGGGTGGTCTTTCTTGTAGCAAGAATGTTCTTTGCTTATAAGATGATAGGATCACTGGGTGATTTTATTGGGGCTTATGTTATTGTAGGGGCTTCAATATACAGTTTAGGGTCCTTCATTGGCAGCGTTTCAAACTCAGTGAAAACGACAAATCTCCTATGCACCTTGGTTTACTTCCCCATGTTTTTCTTGTCGGGAGCAACAGTGCCCTATGAAATTTTACCGAGGGGTCTCCAGATGTTTTCAAGTATCATGCCTCTAACGATGGGTATAAAACTCCTAAAAGGAGTGAGCTTAGGCGAACCTATAGTGAATTTCAGGCTTGAAGTTATAATTCTTTTAGGTCTTGCTATCCTGTTCACAGTGGCGTCAATGAAGACATTTAGATATGATTATGAGTAAGGGGGTGCCTTATGTACTCAATAGGCCTATTTCTAAAATGAACCGCATAACGACAAAAACCTTAAGACATTATGATGAAATTGGTCTTCTGAAGCTGCCCATGTGGATGACTTTACTGGGTACAGGTACTATTCAAGTGACCAGCTCGTAAGGCTCAATCAGATTATTGCCTTAAAGCAAATGGGCATTGGACTAAGTGACATTGGCAAGATCCTTGAACACCCAGAAGGTGTTGAAGTCTTACTATCTATAAAAGAAAATGACTTGCTTAAGCGTATAGAAGAGCAGAAAAAAATGCTAAAGAGTGTTCAAAATTACATGAAGCGAATAAAAGGAGAGTTGACTATGAAATATACACCAGTTGTTCGGTCCCTTCCAGACGTTATTGTGGCATCCATGCGACTTATCGCTCCCGACTACGATTATTACTTTGAGATAATTCCCAAAATGGGAGACGAAATGAGAAAACAAGGCGCTGTATGTGCAGAACCGGAATACTGCTTTAATATATATCATGATGGGGAGTACAAGGAAAAGGATATTGATGTGGAAGTGTGTGAAGCGGTGGTAGACTACTGTGAAGACACTGACTTAATTAAGTTTAAAAAGATAAAAGGGCTATAAGGAGGCCCTCTGTGTTCTACACAAGGGACCTTACTCAACACTGCCCGATGCCTACAACTTCGCCTTTGAATGGGTTAAAGACAACGGCTATGAAGTGGTGGGCCTACCTAGGGAAAGTTATATAGATGGAATCTGGAACAAAGACTCCGATGAAGAGTGGTTGACGGAGATTCAAATTCCAATTGGAAAATAGGAAAAGGAAGAGGCTTGTTTTAAAAGCCTCTTTTTTATTGCTAATAATAAAACTACACAATATTAAATGTACATTAAAAGTATACGAAAGAGGTTGATATGAATTTATACATGATCAGTTTAGGTGGTAAGGTAGAAGGCGCTAACATTGAGGTTCATGATGTTCAATTTATTGCTGCAAATGATATTGATAAACTCAATAGAAACCTTGAAGAAAATGTGGTATGGTGAACCGCAATCCCTTCATATGGATAGCCACAAGCATATTAGTAGTACCAATGGTTATAGCGTGAAATTGTCTAAAGCGAAGCCTGATCAAAGTTTAAAATTGTACTTTATCTACTTAGGAAAATATGATGAAAGCAACACGCAAGAATTACACTATGTGGATTTGGTAGTCGCTAGGAATGAAAAAGATGCTAAGACAAAAGCTTTGAGACCAGATAGACAACCATCTGGAACACATGTCGATGCGGTTGTTGATGTTGAGGCAAAACTCCATGCAGCAGATGGTGAGACGTATTACCTAATTCTTGATGCATTTGAGGCAGGACATGAGGCAAGTTTAAACCCAGTTTCAGATGTAAAACCGGACTGGAAAGGGTTTAAAAAGCTTTATTAAGATTGAATGTGACATGACAATTGTTAAGTTAGGCGCTTGCAAAATTTCAGATCTATTCCTTTGCTATACCATATATAGAATTTTTGATTCTTAAATCTCTATATACTGTATAGCAAGGGGACTTGAATGATATTTTGCAAGTCGCTCAAATAAAAAAGAGTGCCAATTAGAAAGTAATTGGCGCTCTTCTTTTATTGATAGCAAAGCTTTATAACAGTATAGACTCAATTTCCTTCCAACTGGAAACAATGTTGCCGTCATACTTATTGTAGTCGGTTTCTTTAAACTTAAAGAGATACTTTTCAGAGGCCTTGGTGGATCGAAGGTTCTTGGGATGATCATCAATGAAAATAGAGTCTTCTTCCATCATGGCCACACGTTCCTTGCCGTAGCCATTGCCTGATTTGTTGATGAGTATGATGATTTCATCCACTTCTGGCAGGTGTTCCTCTATCCAAAGGACCTTCTTAGATGCGTTCATAGGAAAAGCTGAAGTGCAAATGATGACATTGTATTTTTCAACGAGACGACCAATAACCCGCTTGGCGTCATCGTAGAACTCAAGGTATTTGAAGAAATCCTTGTCTCCAAAATAATCTTTTATAACTTGTATAGGGTCATCTTCATGTCGGTGTATTAAGGGACAAACACCCTTATAGGCCCAGTTTGAATGTTTTTCCCACTGTGCAGGTACAAAATCTTCATAGTCACTGTAACGCTCATTATACATTTTGCAAATGGCCTTGTCTGCATTCACTATGGTTGAATCAAAATCAATATATAAGTCTTTTTCATTTCTTCCACCTCTTTAATCAAATACGAGTCACTTTTCTCAGTATAGCATACTGATGGGAGGGTGCTCTATTGTCAAAGTTTATAGGTTCAGTCAAAGACTTTATTATTGATACATAGAGCAAACGCGATATACTACATGTTACTATGTTTCTATGTAATTTATGGGGAATTTATGGAGAAATATATCATATCAACTGACCACAGCGGTTGTTATTATGGGTGTAAGCAGATTCATTATATGTTATGGTGAAAACTTAAAATTATATTTGCAAGCCATTATAATATAAGCCTTATAATTTAATCCTTATAATTTAAACCAGTTAGGCTGGAGAGTCCAAATAAAAAGTGGCTGAAGAAATATTCTCTAGCCACTTATATAAAACGGAATATATCCCTATTTTAAATCAAACCGGTCCGCATTTATAACCTTATTCCAAGCTGATACAAAATCACAAATGAACTTGTCCTTGGCATCCACAGAAGCATAAACTTCTGAAATAGCACGAAGTTGAGAGTTTGAACCAAAAACAAGGTCTACCCTTGTGCCAGTCCACTGGATTTCACCGGTTTTTCTGTCGCGACCGACATAAATGTCTTCTTCATCTGGACTCGGCATCCATGCTGTCTTCATATCGAGAAGGTTTACGAAAAAGTCGTTGGTTAAGGATTCTGGTGTTTTCGTGAAAACGCCATATTTTGTGTGTCCATAGTTTGTGTTAAGAACACGCATGCCGCCAATAAGGACAGTCATTTCTGGCGCTGTAAGACCCAGAAGCTGAGACTTGTCGAGTAAAAGTTCTTCAGCGCAAACCGCATACTTTTTCTTTTGATAGTTTCTAAAGCCATCAGCTACTGGCTCAAGAACAGCAAAGGCCTCGACATCCGTTTGATCTTGTGTGGCATCTGTTCGGCCGGGTTCAAAAGGCACCATAACATTTTGACCAGCATTCTTAGCGGCCTGTTCGATGGCGGCTGCTCCACCGAGAACAATCATATCTGCAAGGGAAATTTTTCTTACCTTTGATTCCACGTTGAAGTCTTCGCGGATTTTCTCAAGCACACTTAAGACTTCTTGAAGTTTCATAGGTTGGTTGACTTCCCAGTCCTTTTGTGGGGCAAGTCGAATACGAGCTCCATTGGCTCCGCCTCGCATATCCGATCCCCTATAGGTAGAGGCGGATGCCCAAGCGGTTGTCACAAGCTGACCTAAGGTGAGACCAGAAGCCAGTATTTTCTCCTTGAGCATTTCTTCATCCTGCTTACTCATTAAATCATGGCTGACAGGTGGTACAGGGTCTTGCCAAATGAGTTCTTCATCAGGCACCTCTGGTCCCAAGTATCTTGAGCGTGGCCCCATATCGCGGTGGGTCAGTTTAAACCAAGCCCTTGCAAAGGCGTCGGCAAAATCATCTGGATTTTCTAAAAATCGTTTTGAAATAGGCCCGTAAATAGGATCCATTCGAAGGGCCATGTCAGCCGTGGTCATCATTGGAGGATTTTTCTTATTAGGGTCATGGGCGTCTGGAACGGTTTTCTTTGCTTCCGGGTCAGTTGGAATCCACTGCCATGCCCCGGCTGGACTTTTAACCAAGTCCCAGTCATATCCAAAGAGGGTCTCAAAATAATTGTTGTCCCACCTTGTTGGTGTGGCATTCCAAGCGCCTTCAATACCGCTTGTGATTGTGTCACCTCCATGGCCTGTGCCCTGGCTATTTTTCCATCCTAGGCCTTGCTCTTCTAAAGGGGCCCCTTCTGGTTCTGGTCCAACTTGTGAGGCGTCTCCTGCCCCGTGGCATTTCCCAAAGGTGTGACCGCCTGCAACAAGGGCCACGGTTTCTTCGTCATTCATGGCCATTCGAGCGAAGGTTTCACGAATATCTCTACCAGAAGCCACAGCACTTGGCTCGCCATTCGGGCCTTCTGGATTGACGTAAATAAGGCCCATTTGTACCGCAGCCAGTGGGTTTTCTAAATCCCGGTCACCGGAGTAACGTTCATCATCCAGCCACTCCATTTCAGTCCCCCAGTAAATGTCTTCTTCAGGTTCCCAAATGTCTTCACGGCCTCCGGCAAAGCCAAAGGTTTTAAATCCCATGGATTCAAGGGCGCAGTTGCCTGCAAGGATCATGAGATCGGCCCAAGAAATTGATTTTCCGTATTTTTGCTTAATGGGCCAGAGCAGGCGTCTTGCCTTGTCAAGATTGGCATTGTCGGGCCAACTGTTAAGGGGTGCAAACCGCTGATTGCCTGTGCCGCCACCACCACGACCATCGCCCATCCTATATGTACCAGCACTGTGCCAAGCCATCCTAATAAAAAGACCGCCGTAGTGTCCCCAGTCTGCGGGCCACCAGTCCTGAGAATCTGTCATGAGCTTAAAAAGGTCTTCTTTGAGGGCAAAGTAATCAAGTTCCTTAAAGGCTTTTGCATAATCAAAAGATTCATCCATAGGGCTTACTTTTTCAGAATGCTGGTGGAGAATTTTTAGATTGAGTTGGTTGGGCCACCAATCTTTGTTGCTCGTGCCACCTGATTTGGCGCTTGCCATGTGACCAGTGACAGGGCATTTTCCCTTGCTTTGCATGAAATTTTCCTCCTTTGAGTTCTTTACATTTTGGACAGTGAGATAAATGTGATTGGAATCAGTGTCGGATGAAGCGTTAGAAGGTGAATGCAGAGTTGAGCGACATAAAATAGTATGTATAACATGTATGTGTGGTTGCAGATTATATATTGATTTGTTTTTATTTATATGTGGAATACCGCTAATGGGAACTTATAATTCTGTGTGCCTTCTTGTCAAAAAATGATACCCAATTTTAATATGTCTATACAAAAATCCTTTGAGTATGTTACTATGACCCTAAGAATGTTTAACAGTGGACGCGCTGTGTGCATAAGAAGGCAGTAACTGACAATTTGAACGGAGGCATCCATGTCAAAACTTGTACTTATTGTGGTTGTACAACTTATTTTTGTACCGCTACTGACTCTAAGAACAATAACAATGGTTAAGAACTTGAAGGTATTGACCGCTGTTTTTGGGTTTCTAGAGGCCCTGGTGTATATATTTGGTCTAGCCATTGTTCTTTCTGGTGAATCGACCTATATGGAAATGTTCGTATATGCCGTTGGTTTTTCAGCGGGACTCATTGCGGGGATATCAGTGGAACAAAAATTGGCCATTGGCTATTCCACTTTTATGGTAAATATCAATCATAGAAATGATGAAATGGTTAAAGCCCTAAGAGACAGTGGCTATGGTGTAACGCTTTTCTCTGGAGAGGGACGAGACAGTGGGCGTGTGAAACTTGAAATTCTAACCAAGAGAAAAAAGGAAGCCACCCTGCTCAAAATCATTAAGACTTTTGAACCCAACGCATTTATTATTTCCTATGAGCCAAAGACATTCCACGGTGGCTACATCAGCGATATTATGAAAAAGAGAATGCAAAAGAGACGAAAATGGCGCTCAAGTGGTTGGTAGTACAG
>LQAG01000274.1_pt1 | contig 17935 bp, 27 predicted proteins | sample 1535801 | NCBI WGS metagenome assembly LQAG01 (sample SAMN04331584, study PRJNA305678) | bioreactor metagenome | isolation source: bioreactor_3 inoculated with Wadden Sea sediment 1st replicate of a... | place: Germany:Bremen | reverse complement strand
ATAAGGGGTCATGTCTATGTAAGGCTGTTCGTTTTAAAGTGGTGGGTCATTTGATGATTTTTACTTATGTCACTGTAAATACTGTAGAAAAGACTCAGGATCCGCCCATGCAGCCAATCTTTTTGCTTCTCATGCAAGTTTAACTTGGCTTCAGGGTCAAAGTGAGGTTTCAACTTTTCATTTAAAAGATACGAACCATTCAAGGAGTTTTTGTCGTATTTGTGGGTCAGCCCTACCTAATCTTCAAATGGATGGTGATCTCATAGTTGTGCCAGCAGGTTGTCTGGATACGCATCTTGATAAAGAACCTGATGGTCACATTTTTATCTCTAATAAGGCCAACTGGGATGTAGACCTATATAAAAATAAAAACACTTTTGATAAATTTCCAGTTGCAAAACCATCCAAGGAATAAAGAGTGGTTTCATATTTATATACGATGATAAAATGTATAGACTTTTATTACGAGGAAACACAGTGGAGATTATGTGCCTTTCACATTAAAAAAATGTCCCTTTTATAGCTTATGACCGGTCAAGATACAACATGACTGGTACTATAAGTTTATCGAAAGGAGTGCTTATAATGAAAAAGCATAGACACGTATTAATGTATATATTAGCAATTGTTTCAATGGCACTAAGCAATGGAAAGTACTTATATGCTCCGGCCGCTTTTGTTTTTCCATTATTATTTCTCATGTCATTTAAAAAGGAGACTTTTAAAAAATCATCGCTCATGCTTGTTTTGGGTCTTGCTATAGGCAACGCCATAAGTTTTCATGGCATGTTGCCAGACGTGGGCATGAAGTATTTGCATGCGCTGCCATTTCTGGCTGGGGCACTTATGGCGCCTGCCTTCATTGCGCAAATGTACGCTTTTAAGAAATCAAAATCATATTCAATGGTTCTCATTTTACCAAGTCTCTATACCCTTATGGATTTTCTCAATTCTAAGTTCAATCCATTCGGTGGATTTGGATTATTAGGCTACTCACAGCATAACTTTTAGCACTGGTCCAGTGGGCATCTGTTTTGGAGCCATTGGACTGACATTTCTTATATGCTCTTGGTCTGCAACATTTGGCTGGTTAAAGAGAATAAATTCACTTATCCCAACAAACATCTAGTCATATATGCTTCAATAATAGTCGCTGTTTTAGGTTTTGGCATGGTTAGATTATACACGCCAAAATGTATCTGACACGTTTAAAGTGTCAGGCCTTCACACTCTTGATAGAACTGTAGATGAAACGGCTGACTTATTTTCAGACTATGCCGATAATCCAAATAAATTTATTGAGGCATCAAATGCAAATTTGGATAAAGTCCTTACTTTAACAATAAATGAGGCACAAAGTGGCGCTGATGTGGTCAACCATGCAGAAGCCACAATTGTTTTATCCCATAAAACAAAGAGCTCGGTATAGAAAAATTAAAAACACAGCAAGAAATCAAGGTATTGTTATAGTTACTACGATTTATGTTTAAACCCACCACCTGAGAAAATGAAAATGTCTTGCTGATCATTGACGAAACGGGTCAAGTGGTGGTTCGACATTATAAATATGGAGGAAATGAGTTTGAAGGCTCTGTGAAGGGCAATAGAGTCATTGAATCCGTCGAAACCACACATGGGCACATAGCTGGTATAATATGCTGGGATAAAGACTTTCCATCGACAGTTGCTCAAGTGGGTAGACGAAATACAGACACACTCTTTATTCCATCCGCAGACTGGGAAGCCATTTCTCCATATCATGCCATTGTCGGAACATTTAGAGGTCTTGAGAATGGTGCTAATGTTGTCACACAAACTGTCAATGGCATGTCTATGATTGTGGATTATAAGGGTCGTGTCATTAGTGAAATGGATCATTTTCAAAATAAGACTTGGATCAACCGAGGAGACTTGCCTGTGCATACTGCAAGTACCATCTATCCGCATATAGAGCCCTATTTAGGGTATGTATTTATCATACTATTGGGATATGCGCTGTTTAAGCTAAAAGTATCAAAAGATAATGAAGGAGTCATATGAAACTGGGACTGATATGTGATGACAATTTCAAGAGTGAAATTTCTGAAATAGCTTCATCTAAAGGCATTACCTTTTATGATAATCCCGACTTGTTCATCGTTCAATCAGGGAGGGAAGGGCCGTACTTACCTTGCATCGTCTTTGACACGAAAGATGGTAAACAGGTTTTAAGTATAATTGAAACATTAAGCCATACGGCTCAGACCAATAAAATCATCGGCTATGATGATGAAACGATGCATATTACTGATTTGAAAGATATACTTTACTTTGAAGCCAAAGAGGCCTGCGTGTATTTTGTGACTGAAAAAGAGGCATTAAAGATTAAAGAGAAACTTTATGAAATTGAACACAAAATTATGCATGCTGGCTTTATTAGAATCAGTCGGTCTGTAATCATTAATATTGATAAAGTCAGCACCATAGCGCCTTGGTTCAATAGAAGGCTCTTAATCACTTTTGAAGGTGTGGACTTAACCGTTGAAGTTTCAAAAAATATGTTTCTGACTTTAAAAGATTTCTAGGAATGGGGTAACTATGGGAAGGATAATTACTTTTATAAGAAACAGTCTCCTGCTTGGACTTTTTATAGCCCTTGCAATTGATCTTATAGGGGACCTGAGCCTACTGAACGATTTAAACCTATATGTGTTCTCAATGATATTGTCCATGGTTACTGGGGCAACAGTTGAAATTGTTTACAAGAAGGTGATCATACGCAAGCATGTTTCACCCTTTACCAAAATCCTATGCGTATATGGTATTACTGCGTCCATATACACCTTCGCCAATGGTCTCTTCTTAGGTCTTGAAATATTGACAAATGGTTTGTTTTATCTGTATGGATTTCTTATATTAATTTTGGTAACACCTATGTTTTATTTCGTAAACAATCAGATGAAAACCTATGAGCATCATCTTAGTATTAAGAAAAAATCAATTGATCTAAGGGATTAGCAAGATTTGATGTCCTAAATGTTAAAAAAGAACAAATAAAACGGATAAGTGTTTTGCCTAAAGAGCTGGTTTTGATCATAGTTCTTGAGGCAAGGCACTTTTTTATATGCATCATAAACAGATCAGATAAATCATATCCATCCACTCCCTATACTGGCAAATATTAAGATTAGAAGACAAGACCTATGTCCAAATTGTGTGAAAGTTAAATAATGTTAAAATAGGAAAAGAACATATTGGTTGGAATCACTGATATGCCGATAGAAATTTCATTTCTAATTTCTATATTTTATAACGTCTTTCTAAAAGTTTGGGGGCTCGAATATGATTATATGGCTAAATGGTGCTTTTGGCAGTGGAAAAACAAGCGTTTCAAAAGCACTCAAAAAAATGCATCCAGAACTTGCAATATTTGACCCGGAAGATGTGGGACAATTCATAAGACAAAATCTGCCTGATGGAGATCACCACTCAGACTTCCAAGATCATGGCCTTTGGAGAACTTTAAACTATGAAATTATCCACCACATCGATCAGTCCCATGAACATCCAGTCATTATTCCCATGACTCTTGTGAGTCAAGACTACTATATAGAAATTATTGAAAGACTTAGAAACGGGGGAACAAAGGTAAGGGTGTATGCCCTCTTGGCCTCTAAAGAAACCATCCATTCGCGGCTGTTAGAAAGAGGAGATCCGCTAAACTCATGGGCTTTTCATCAGACTGACCGCTGTCTTGATTTCTTCAAGGATGATAAAGATGGTATTCAGCTTGATAGTGAGCGAATGAATGTAAATGAAATTGCACAGCTCATTCTAGAGGACATTAATACCTGTGATCAATGAAAATAAAGATAAAAAAAGAAGTGGCATTCATTTGTAAAACATGTCTTAGAATATACTAGGAAGGTAAATGGGAGGTTTTGATACATGAAATTAAAGATACTAGGCAGTGGTGGCGCTATGCCCACACCAAGACCCTTTTGCCAGTGTGATCTGTGCAGAAAGCCAGATTGGAAGGAGAGCCTTACAAACGTAACAGCAGTTCTCTTTACATTGAAGCTGCCCTTGCGGTCATAGATTGTCCAGAAGATATTGGCGACTCCTTAAACAGAAGGATGATAGACAGGGTTGACAATCTATTTCTAACTCATTGGCATCCTGACCATACTTTCGGGCTTAGACCCATTTTGGAAGCCAATTTTGATTTTATAAACAACAAGACAAGCAAGGTAATGAACCTATATATGCCAGAAAAAGTTTATGAACAAGTGAACAAGGTCTATCCAAATTTCTACTATTTTGAACACATAGCAAAAATGTGTGTGGTACATAAGCTCAATCATATGGAATCGTTCCAGATTGGTCCCTGTAAGATAACCGCTATTGGATTCGAAGGAAAATGTTCAAATACATTTGGATACTTAATCGAAGAAAGTGGTCGAAGTGCTTTATATGCCCCTTGTGACACCATCAGTTTTAATTATGACATCCATAATGATCTAGATTTATTAATAAATGAGTGTGGGATTCTATCACCTGAAGTTGAAACTGAACAGTCGTTTGATAGCCTTATGCAGGTTATTTCTAAGCTAAATATTCAAAGAACAATTTTAACCCACATTGAAGAAGTTGAGTTGCAGCGCTATGGCATGCCTTATTATCGGGCCCTTAAAGACAAGTATCAAGATATTAACTTTGACTATGCATATGATGGTATGGAAATTGAACTGTAGTCGTAGTGATCTAAGATCCGGCAATATGAAAAATCAATAGATGTATCATTCCGCTGGCCTGTGAAGCGGTTTATAAATTTGGTCTTAATAAGTTAGGGAGGGTATAAATGGAAAATTTTTATGATTGGACATTATGCCGTGTTCAGCTCAGAAAAACAAGAGCGGGACTTCAAAAATAATTTCTGGGGTGTAGAAGCCTGTCTACTGCAGAATGAAGAAGAAGTTGAAAAGCTTATGGAAACAAAAAAGAAAAATGATTTCCATATCGGAATCCACTTTCCACTTAGGTCTGGTGTATGGTCCCATAGAGACCCCCAGTATCTTTCTTTAAACGCTGATACTTATAAAGCCTCCTACGATTACATGAATAAGGAACTGGACTATGCGATAAAAATATCTCCTTCATATGTTTTAATCCACTATCCCAAACCAGTAGTGTTAGACCCAAGAGTGGATTGGCATGGATGGGGTTGGCGTTTTAGTCATCCGACAGAATTCATATGTGCATCTGACTTTGACAAAGAAAGTTTTCTAAAAAAAAGCAGGAATTTTTTCCACTGGTTTTCACACGCCGCAAAAAAAGTATGATTTTGAGCCTATAATTGAACTGGATGCCATTCCTCCTTACTTGTATGAGCAAAATCTTTTAAGTGTATTACTGGAAGAGTATCCCATGATAAAAGTCTGTGCAGACATTGGTCGCTTGCATTTACAAGACAAAATTGACTGCAATTTTGATCCATTTGCATTTTTAAAGTCCATAAAAAGGCATGTCACCCAAGTGCACCTTTGGAATATTAAAGTGGCAGACAAAGTAGAGTACAGCCATTATCCAGCCCTCCCAAATTTAATTGTCGAAGATGGATGGGCAGACATCGAGAAATACTTTAATATTCTAAAACAGTGTCCCGTTAAACCCAGGATACTTTTTGAACATGACTCCAGCCAGATTAGTAAAAGTGATCTTGAATCGTGTTACGAGTGGATTTTAACAATGCAAAAGTAGGGGCAATAAGGATGAATCAAAGGACAGATATTTATAATTTTAATCTCAATATCGTATTTTACAGATAAGTAACATATTACACCTCAAGTCCTTCGATGAAATCTTCCGATGTTATGATGAATGTAAAGTATAAACATAATTGAACGTCTAATCGAATTGATGAATGGTGAGGTGACAAATTGGGTTACAATAATGATCCAAGCAGGCAATTCAGAGAAAGCACACGTATGCTGGGTGAGACTTATAGTCAGTCGACTCAAAGGGCAAGACAGGGCAGTAAAGTAAAAACGTATCCTATTCCACGTGTGGTCATCGGACTTATGGGTCTCATTTTTATTAAGGTGGGTCTAATATTAATGGATAGCGAATTTCATTTATCTGTTAAGTTTTTAGCGTTCGCATTGTTCGGCAGTGGTATAGTAATAGCCCTTCATTTAACAGCAGTTTTTATGGGCTTTATTATAACTTTGTCACATCAAAGACTAAATCGATATAGTCCCAAACATAAAAGAGAAAAGAAGAAGAGACGAAATGATGATGATGACCCTTATTCTCACATTTAAAGACCTCCTAAACAGTGAAAGGACTCCAAGGAATGATTGATTCATATAAAGTTAATTTAAACAGCCAAGACTTGAAAAAGCAAGTTAAAATCTATTTTGAAACATTCAATAAAGATGAGACTTATCAACACACACTTGATGTTGTGAATGAGCTTGATAAAATACATAAGTTTCATGACATTGACTATGACAGGGCCTATAAGGCCTGCCTTTTACATGATATTGGACGTGTGGTAAAAAAAGAAGACCTTATAGCGTTCTGCGAAGAACAGGGACATGAATTTCTAGAAGGTGAAAGAGACCTGCCTAACATTTTACATCAAATCGCTTCGAGAATACTTGCAGAAAAAGTCTTTTATATTACGGATCCTGATATATTGTCTGCGGTTCAATGCCATACAACTTTAAAAAATCATCCAAGCTATTTGGAAGAAGTTGTTTTCCTTGCTGATAAACTCAGTTGGAAGGAAAAAGTGCATGAGGAAAGTGTGATGGCCCTGAAATCTTTAATGGAAAATTCCATTGAAGCGGCAATTTATCACTACCTTGCTGCTATGCACAGTGATCGACATAATATGATATGTTATCACAACTGGTCTCGAGACGCCTATAATTACTATAATAAACGGCAGAACCAGAACCATGTGAGTCATTTCAAAAAAAGGATGATTAGAATGTATAAAATGACTGCCTGTTTAATAAGCCTTGTTGTTGTCCTAACTGCATGCACGCCACTTTCAGTACCAAGACAAGAACTCATAGAGTCTAAAGGAAATGAAAATGCAGTCAAATGATCATCTTGATATAAAGAATGAAAGGTTGAAGAAATCACTTGCAGACAACCAAGAGAATGAGCGCTCAAGAAGTGAAAAATGGTCTGAGGATTTAGACTTTTATTCTTGCAATTTGAAGAGTTTACATGATGATCTATATAAAAACATCTCTGAAACCAGTTTTGATGCCGAGGTGGACTTATTAAAAATAGGGCTCACAGATTAAGCGATGCGCAAATTGCTATTGAGCTTAACAATCACGGCTAGAATAGGAGATTCTCATACTCAATTAGAGATTATTCCATTTCTTTGCGATGACTTTATACCTCTTAAGTTTGCTCACATTGATAATGAAATTTATTGTGTCAATGCAAGTGACATATATAGCGATCTCCTTTTCAAGAAAATCACACGCATTAATGGGGTTGAGTCTATGACCCTTTTTAATGGTTTTATGCCCCTTGTCGAATCTGAAAATGAAATAGGCAAGGCATACTCAGCACTTGCTTATTTAAGACTGCCGGACTTATATGTTGCAATGGGGCATTCGACTTCTTCTGACAGTCTGGTGGTCGAATATGAAGAAAGTGGCCAGAGGGTAACTCGTCGTGTTGAGTCCCTAGACTTTGATGCCCTTAAACCACTGATTATATGATAGATTCTCCTATTAACAACAAGCTAAGCTTTTAGACATCTTTAATGATACATATTACTGGTATGACTACGATAAAATGAATAAAATCCTATTCATTCACTATAACAGATGCATGGATATGCCTGATTATAGTTTTCAGGCATTTTCTCAAGATGTCTGGACATTTGTAGACACTCATACAGTGGATAAGCTTGTCTTAGACCTAAGATACAATACGGGTGGATTTCCTTTTCTACTAGATGATTTTAGAGTGGGTCTGCTAAAACATAAGGCCTATAATTCACCAGAGAAACTTTATGTTCTTACGGGAAATGCCACATTTTCAGCTGGCGTATTAAGTGCTGCTACCATGAAGCGTCTTACAAATGCTTTGATTATTGGTGAGCCCACATCTGGATCTCCAAATACCTTCGGTCGTGGTCAGGACATAGAATTGCCAAACTCAGGGATATCGCTTAGAATTTCTAGCAACTATCAAGAATACTACCCGAATTATGACTATAAGACCCTGATGCCTGACGTTTTGATTTCTAGAACCTTAAATGATTATAAGAAGGGACTTGATCCTGTTTAGAATATATATTGAGTCAAGAATATAAAAACTAAAAAATCCGCTTAACGATGCATTATACAATCATTAAGCGGATATATTCTATTAGTTGATATTGTTCTGTTCGTCATTGATTCTATTCGTCTATGTAATCACTGATTTTTTTATGTTCTGAAATGTCATTGTGTTTAGAATTGTATATTCTGATGACTTCACGAACAACGTCATCAGACAAATCATCGAGGTAGGGCTCAATATAGTCCCAATTTCCCGTTCTTTGAATAAGCTTAATGGCATTGTTTTCTAGTTCACTTGTGGTCAAATCAAGGGCCATATTTTGACTGCCTTCGTTGGTTTGAGAAAAGTCTTGCATACTTAGAATAACAGTGTCAACATCTTGATTCCACTCAACGTCGAAATTGAAATAAGTCATGATCTCTTCAAGTGGCATATAAAGGACTGCTTCACTTCCATCAGGACTTACAGCTTCTATTAGCTTATGATTAAGGGCACTTCATTTTGATTGTAGTATACTTTTGAGTCATTAAAATAAACACATTTAACTTTTTCTAGCGCTGGATCCTCAGATGCGATCGTGACTGTACCAACACATAATAGACCCAGTGTTAGTCCTAAAACAAGACTTTTCAAGTCGATTTTAAACATAAGATCACCTCATTCATATATACCATTTTTATACAGCTATCGTCTTGATCCTATCATAATTTATGAAATATTGAAAGAATCGATACTTGATTTGCAGTTTTATTGACACAAACTGTATTTTATCTAAGATAAATAGCATGTATTATTTTTTTTAAAAGTCAAATATAGGGAGGCAATTTTATGAAGAAATTTTGAAAAGGCGATACCAATTCTATTTCTAGGTATTTTGATATTTGGCATTGTTCAATCATCACAAAACAATTTTATTGTAGTAAATCAGTTGGTTCAGAAGAGTATGGGCCAGATCATATTGGTTTTTGCAATGCTTTACCTATAACTATGGGGGTTGGAATTAATTTTAGTATTATTGTTGGCGCCATGGCCGGACAACTGGGGCCATTCTAAGTTTAAACATGGGGCTAGACGGGGGTATATCAGTTTTGTAGGTTTACTTATAGCAACATGTATAGCACTGATTAGTGGTTTTCCTGTGGCCTACTGTATGAAAGGGCAGAAAAAAATGCGGTTCTTCTATCCTTGTTTATAGCCTATTTTACAAATGGACTTTACCAATTTTTAACACTCAATATGTTTGGAACCATTATCAGAGTTCATAGGGAAGACCTCCTATTGCAAAGTGGCAGTGGACTTCGCAACACAATTGCGCTGGAGGGTTTAAGTATCTCGCACAAATCAATATCTCATCGTTTTAGCTCTGTTTTTTTCTGTTCTTTAATGATCAAACTATATAAATCTAAAGACAAAATTCATAATTACAACACAGAGTCAGGTTTAGCATTTCGCTCACGACAACTTAGACCCTTCATAAAAAGAAAATTTATCTACCTTTTATTAACCCTTTTTCTTTTATGGGGCCCCTTACCACAAGAGCTTACTATGTTTCGACGTATCCAAGTCTCTATAGTGCCTGTTATTTTATCACTCATAGTCTATATCATTGTTAGATTTGTTCAAAGCCGGTTTAAGGGGATAGAAGACAAGAGAGATCAAACATCATATATGAGATATAAAACCATTATTGTCATTATGACTTCGATTGTACTGGCTTCTTGGGGACAGCTTATGAACATTCAGAGTGCAGGAAGTTTCACCGCTTATGGCTCTCATTTGGGTGTGGCCAATATGGCATTACTCGCCTTAATTATAGGTGGCGCTAAACTTGATACAGCGCAATCAAAACACGTTCTCATAGGATGTTTTCTACTACAAGGTTTTACTCTGGTTTGGCCGGAAATTTCCGCGGCTCTCTTAGGCGACTTTCTGTCGATCGAACCTCTTCGCACACTTATAATAAATGGTCTCATCATCTATGCCCTTGTGGTTGACAAGGGGAGAAAGGGACAAAATACCAAGACTGATATCAGCTAAAATCCATTACGAACATGTATTTTAAGAAGTATTGAACATATTTGCTTTTAAGTATTAGGGAGGTTTTGATGAAATTATGTACATATAATATATGGAATCATGACAAGAATTTTGACAAGCGTATAGAAAAGCTTATTGAAGAAATTAATAATGAGGACATTGATATTCTAGCTATGCAGGAAGTTCGCTCACAAAATATTGTTAAGCGCCTTGTCAATGCATGTGATTTTTCTCATTTCTACTGGAAAAAGTATCATGACTGTCAAGAGGGTCTTGCTATACTGTCAAAGTATGAAATTGTGGACATATGGACAAACTGGGATGCCTCCACAGACGTTCATAATAGTGGATCCATGATTGTAAGCATAAAATACAATGATATGATTTTAGGTGTATGTAATGTCCATTTAGACCATAAACATGCCTTGAACAGGGAAATTGAAATCGTAAAAGCGGTTCAAGCCACTGAGGACTTTCATACAGACTACAATTTTATTTTAGGGGACTTCAATTGTACGCCTAAAGCTTCAGTATATGCATATTTGACTGGTCAGTGGTCGATGTTAAATCACGGTACTAAATGGATTGATTTAGGTCAGTCCTATGCATCATTAAAGGGACAACCCCTGGCGTAACCATTGATTACTATAACAATCCAAGGTGGGACAAGAAAGTTGTTCTCGATATACCAGCAAGATTTGATTGGATTTTCATAGAAAGTCCTTATCCCAAACCTCATCCTGAACTAAAAAGTTATAAAGTTATAGGAAAGCAAGGGGCAGAAAATATAACACCTAGTGACCATTATGGTGTCACCTGTGTCCTAGATTTTGAACCGGTCATATCTGAAAATAGATCCCTTTACAAAGGACGTGAATAAATGATTTATGGCGATAAAGTAAATTTGTATCCTTTAGATCCTGTGGAACTTTCCTTGATTTTAAAGAAGTCTTATGAGTCATTTGATTTTAATATGGTAGATTTTGAAGTCACTCGTGATCAGGCTAAGGCCATTGAAAAGAAAATCTTAAAAATCAATAAGCTTCCAGATAGTGACATAAACTATTTAACTTATTATTTGATCATCGAGAAATTTTCGAATAAAGGAATCGGACTGATAGGATTTAAGGGACTTGATGAAGAAAAAACAGCGGAGATTGGTTATGGCATTACAAGGCAATATGAAGGTCAAGGGCTTACAAGTGCAGCCTTAAAAACTTTATTGAAAGTGGGTAAAAACACAGGGGCAATGTCAACGGGTGACCGCCACTAGAGTTTTAAAGAGTAACTATGGTTCACAGAAAGGTACTTGAAAAAAATGGCTTTAAAAAAAGCAAGGAAGACGCGTATGAATTAACTTATATGAGAGTTTTGTAATGGGGAGGCTACCATGAACAAGGGCGAGCGTTATGATCAAATGACTTTTCATCCAGACAATGATCCTCTAAAATGTTTTGAGAATTATTCTCTAAACATGGAGTTTATCCAGGCAAAACTCCTGTCATACAAACCAGAGCGGATTCTTGATCTAGGATGTGGCACTGGTAATTTGACGGGACATCTAAGCAAAAGGGTTGAGGTTATAGGTCTTGATCAATCTCCTGAAATGCTTCAGCAGCTTAAAAAGAAGTATCCTGAGATGACTTGTATACAAGCGGATGGTATAAAGTGGTTGGAAGCTTTTAAATTTAAAGAGAATGATATACTGGCAAGTTCATTTGTTCTACATGGCATTAAGCAAAAGGAGAAGCTGTACAAACTTTTTTTTAAATGCATTGCAAGAGGGTGCAAGAATCATTCTTATGGACTATTGTTTTGAAAGCCAAGCTCTGAAAGACAATTTTGTACAAACATTAATTGAGGAACATAGGATGGACCTGGTTGCATTCATAAATAGCAAACACTATCTCTACATAAATAAATTCAAGGAGTGGTGTGACCATCATAATATTAAAATCGAAATTCATAAACATACGCACTGGATATACTCTATGGATCTTTCTTTGTAATCTGACAGATTGAATACTTTTGTTTTCAGAATAAGGTAATATGGGTAAAACAAGTATACAAATCATTGATTCCTAAAAGCTATTGAGAGTATATACTGAGGTGTTCTTATGAATAAAAATGTAATAACACAATTTGAAAGTTCTGAGATCAAGAAAATTGTAGAACCCATCTTACAAAATATGGACTTAGCGGAACTTACTATTAAGAATTACGAAGAGTTCTTTCATGCGCTTATTCATGTGAAGCCAAAACTTTTTTCTTGTAGAAATAGACACAGAATACAATCCTTATTTAAAAATCATAAAAATTATGAAGAAATCAATCGTTACAAAAGATGTTCCTATTATGGTGATCACTTCATCAACCGATAGAAAACTACTTGATTTAATCAGTTCTCTTGATATAGAGTCCCTTGTCTATCCACCGCTTCATGAAAGCATAATTAAACTTTATGTTACCAACACAATGAACACAATGACTTGTAAAGAGAGCGCACAAGTCCATCAAGACCTGCAAACTGTCCAATCTGTCATGATTTCAAGTCTGGCTTCCTTAGCTGAGTATAGAGATCCAGAAACAGGTGAGCACATAAAACGGACACAAAATTATGTCAAGGCTCTGGCCACAACTTTAAGGCGAAAGGGATTCTTTGCTGAAGAACTCACAATAGAGAATATTGAAGCCATGTACATGTCGGTGCCCCTCCATGATATTGGTAAGGTGGGAATTCGTGATGAAATACTCTTAAAACCCGGACGACTGACAGATGACGAGTTTGAGATTATGAAAACCCATGCCTTGTTAGGCTACGAGGCTATTATGAAAGTTGGCAATAAACTTAAAAACAACACGTTTCTAGAATATGCTGCAGATGTGGCTTATACCCACCATGAAAAATACGACGGATCAGGATACCCTCGCGGTCTGAAAGGGGATGACATCCCACTTATAGGGCGCCTCATGGCCGTTGCAGATGTGTATGATGCACTGACCAGTAAACGGGTTTACAAAGAAGCCATGAGCCATGATGAAGCCATGACTATCATCAAAAATGGTATCGGCAACATTTTGATCCCACGATTGTTGAATGTGCACTTTCATTAGAGTCAACCTTTCAAAATATCTCTCACACGTATAAGGATAAAACCTCTGAAGATTCGACATTCACTCAACTTGTTGATCTGTATGAAACTGGACTGCTCAAAAAATACTTGTGGTCGAAGACAGTCGTATTGTTCGTGAGATAACAAGAAATCAGTTGCAAGCATTGGGTTTGAGGTCGATGAAGCCTTCAATGGCATAGAAGGCTACAAAGCCGTCGAGAAAAATGACTATGATATGGTTCTTTTAGATATTGAAATGCCAAAGATGAATGGCTATGAAATGGCTTCAAAAATACGATTAGGAAATAAAACGACCTATAATGATTGCAATGACAGCCGCCGATTACAATATTACGGTCGAGGAACTACAGGATTATGGTATATCGGGACTCATACTTAAACCTCTTGATTTTAACAGACTGGCCACACTATTTCTGGAAGCCAAGAGATCCGAACAAGAGGGATAAATAAGAGCTATAAGCTGTAAGCATTCCAAAAATAACATGTAATGCAGAAAATCGTTTAAGTCTTGTATCAAGTGTGCATGACATAAGCGGTTTCTTTGTAATTATGTTAAAATATAACATATCAGACCATCATCCCATAGATCATACGATCTATAGGTGGACTTAACAACTAGACAGGAGAGATGATCATGCTATTTCAATCAATAGAGGAAGTTGAAGATATTCTAAAGAGGTGGCAAAGCATTCTTAAGCTATCAGATTGGGACATATCTATATATGAAGTACAAAAGCCGTGGAGAAAAACAGGAGATATTAAAATTGATTCTGATGACAGGCAAGCCATTCTAATGCTGAATAATTATGACCCAAAATCTGATGATTTAGAAGCCTTGATTGTTCATGAGCTTATGCATTTTAAAATTGTGGGGGCTTGACCAAACCATTGAACAGCTTATAGATATTGTTTTTGGTAATAATGAAGATGATCCCAAAAGAGAGTATGCAATGACGAAAATTTATGGAAGTATTAGAGCCGACAGTGGAAGACCTAACCAAAAGTCTTCTAACACTTAGTGGTAAAAATATTCGTTCTCCTAAAGAATTCAGCACTTAGTTGATGAAGAAATTTCCTAGAAGAATTCGGAATTTTATATATACTCATAATGATGAGCGTGTGAAAATGGAAAAGCAAAAAGGTAGGCTAAAAATGATAGTACAACATAATGTCAATCAATCCATTAACCACTTGCTTGATCTTATCTGGTATGTTCATGAAACAGATTTACCCCTAGAACGGCAAGAGGATATTATAGTGCCCTCAGGGCATATACATATTGTCTATAACTTCATGGATCCTTATTTTCTAAAGACACCAAAGGGGCTTCTTCAAGTTCCTGATATTGTTCTTGTAGGTCAATTTAAGAAAGCCATGCATATTCAATATGGTAAAGACGTCAAGCAACTTGGACTGGCATTTTCACCCACTGCGTTCAGAAGCTATTCGGTGAAGTGAGTGGTCTATATATGGAAACTATGGTGGATTGTCATCTAATGAGTGGTATGAAAGGTCTTCATGATGTCATCCTCAAAATTGTTGATGAGTCCCACAGCCCAGATGAAATCATTGACTCCACTGAGAAATACTTTACATCTTTGTCGATTGAAGACACAAATGAGAAAGTATACGATGACATGATTGTCTATATAGAGTCCCGAAAAGGACTAATTGATGTCTCACAAATGGCGTATCATTTCGGTTATTCAATGAGTGCACTGGAACGAAATTTCAAAAAAGTACTTGGACTCACACCTAAGGCTTATGCCAATATAGTTCGTTTTCGATATGCAGTGCTCGAAGAGGATCCAACATGTCTTTTTTACGACCAGTCCCACTACATAAAAACTGCAAAAAGTATACAGGTAAAATTCCAGCTGATTTAAGTCAATCAGAAGAAATATCCTTACTCAATATGCTCAACATGAAATGATATGGATAATTTACATTATATTTTAAGCGTTCATGTTGATGATTTTTACAATACACATCTTATAAACTCTAGTAAACTACAATCAATAAATCAAGTTGTCAAAGTAGAGAAAGAAGCTAGAGTGGAGGCATCTTATGAAAACAGCGGTATTTTATTACTTTACAGGATCAGGCAATACACTGAAGGCTATGGATGCTGTAAAAAAAAGTTTTTGAATACAATAACATAGCGGTTAGAGCCCTAAAAATAGAAGAAAGTGGTGGACTTGAAACCATTGAGGAGGATATTCTTGGACTTTTCTTTCCAGTGGCCATACAGTCAACTTTTCCCCTTGTATGGGACTTCATTTATGAGCTTCCCAATGTACAAAGCAAAAAGGTGTTTATGCTGGACACCATGGAGCAGTTTTCTGGTGGAATTGTTGGGCCAGTAAAAAGGTCTCAAAGAAAAGGGTTATGAATGCATTGGGGCTATGGAACTCAAGATGGGGAGCAGCATGCAGGTGAAAACCACTGACCTGGCGACCAGCGAAAAGAAGAATCATGACGCATTAGAATTGGCACGACAATATGCTGAAAACCTGATTTTGGGTAAGACCCATTGGCCACGGGTTCCAATTTTATCAGACCTCATGCGTGGTATATCAAAGGACCGAAAAATTTGGACCACAACCAGCAAGAATCTGGAAATTCAACATGCCAACTGTATTCGATGTGGACTCTGTATAAAGAAATGTCCTGTAAATGCCCTTTCATTGCCAAGTAATAAAGTGGTCCTAGATCACAATGTATGCAATGTCTGTATGCGTTGTACACACATCTGTCCTAAAGATGCCTTTTTGTATAAAACAAAAAATGTTGTTCATTTTAATAAGACGATACAATAAAGAGGCTTATAAGGTCTTATGATTCATATATCGTAGTGTCCCCCTAGACAAGAATATTGACTTACTGTAAAGTATAAGAGCATCTAAGGACAATCATAGAATAGGGGTAAATTATGAAAAAATCGTCGTTATTGAGACAACTGATTTTTTAAGAATACAGATTGAAAAATTGTTAGTGAATTTTGGCTATGACAATGCTGAGGTTTTAAGTGGGCTTTTAAGAAATAGTGTTATGCCAACTTTTTTAGGCGCAGACTTATAATAATGGACCTGGATAACTTTAGCCTAGATATTGTTGACTTGATAGAAAAGATTAGAGCCGAGCATGCGCTTTTTCAAATTCCAATTATTCTCTTGAGCGGACAATCAGATATAAAAACGCTAAAAAAGAGCTATACAAGCTGGTTGTAATGACTTTATCATAAAACCAATGAACAATGACATACTCATGCAGAAATCCACAAGGCCCTTAAACGGACTTCACAGACAGCCCTGCAAGAAAGTATTCTTTCAAAAGCATCGAGAGTGGAAGCAAAAAATATTGCAAAACTTACATGGAGTAAATCCTTTCAAATTGGCATTGAAGAAATCGATCAAGACCATAAGGCGATTATTGATAACTATCAAAAGCTTTATGATCAAATGAAACTGGGGCAGGGCCATGACTACTATAGGGAAGTGGTCCACTTTATGTCAAAATACATTAACGAACACTTTCAACGCGAGGAAGCATTTCATAAAAGAATTGATTATGATAAACGACTGGAACATAAGGCGCTTCATGACGATTTCAAAAGACAGATCGATTTATTTATCGAGGATGTGAAAGATGATGCCGCAGATAATGAAGACTTGATTCGGCTCAACTTATTTCTTAGAAACTGGATTATGCACCACATACTTATTGAAGATCTCAAAGTAGGCGAAAGTTATTTAAAAAGTCAATAAACATTTGTGTGATAAAAAAGGCCCATTTGAGCATTTGTTTGCTTAAATGGGCCTTAATAATTTTTATTCAAAGACCAAAGTCTATTCTTGAAGAGCCTTAATAATTGTTTCTAGCTTTTCTGACCACTTACGAGCCAATTCAAAGTCCATATCTTGAAGGGCATGAGCCACTTTGATCTCGTATTCTTTTTTTACGGTCTTCAATCTCTAAATAGTTCTTGTTGAAATGGTTTTTATAAATCATTTTTTCTAAACTTTCGCATACTGACTTTTTCGTATGGTTTTATCATCAATGTATAGAACATAATCCATACAATTTACAATAGAATAGAAATCGTGTGAAATCATGACAACTGCGCCTTTGAATTTTTCTATGGCTTCTTCTAAGGCAATCTGAGAATGAGTATCCAAATGACTTGTCGGTTCATCCAGTAGGAGTAAGTCATAAGGTTTTGCCCCCACTTTTGCCAGCTGCAATATGTTTTTTTCTCCGCCAGATAGGGAAGAAATCTTTTGGTCTAGGTTATCCAGTACAAATCCATATCGTCTTAGATACATTCGTATTTCACGATAGGAATCAAAGCCTGCCTCAACGAACTCTTCAGTTACTGTATTATCTTCACAAAGTGTTTCGCCTTGATTTTGTGACAAGTAGCCCATTTTAACAGAGTCTTTGACAATGATCTCCTCATGCATATT
>LQAG01000273.1_pt1 | contig 17939 bp, 33 predicted proteins | sample 1535801 | NCBI WGS metagenome assembly LQAG01 (sample SAMN04331584, study PRJNA305678) | bioreactor metagenome | isolation source: bioreactor_3 inoculated with Wadden Sea sediment 1st replicate of a... | place: Germany:Bremen | reverse complement strand
CAAGAGAAAAACTTCTAGCTTTATATCTGTTGATTCTAAAGGATCAGGATAGCGTGAATAACTACTATGAGTATTTAAATGAAAGTCCAGATATAACAATAAACGCCTTGCTGGAAGGTCGGTCACTAACTAAATCAGATTATCAAAGTCTTATTCAACTCAAAGACATACCTGATGGATCGGTATCGGATGCAATTCTTTCTTATATTAACAAAATTTTTATAGAAGATAGCGAGACCCTATTCAAGGTCAACTATTATTCATATAGTGACCCTAAAACACTAAGTGAGTACATTTTTCCATACGACAGGGATGTCTATAGTCAAGCATATAAAACCGAAATGTTGAGAAAATATGATGAGATTATTCAAAAAGTGACTCGAAACTTCCTTCGAGACTATAGTAAAAGAAAGAGAAAAAAACAGGCTAAGAAACAGTTTGGAATGTAATAATATAAGAGGTGTCAGATAAAATCTATCTTTACATGCGAAACATATTTTAAAATTAAAGACTTCACTTTATCAATAAAGCAATGTATCAATTAAATAATGCATTAAATTGAGAATAAAAAAACTTTGGAAGTGTTTCTTGATGAATAGCAAAGGCAGAAAGAATGGTGTCCTGGTTTAAATAATTTCAATGAAGGATATATCTATAAGAGATTACAAATTAAGTGGGTATAAATGCACAAGAGTGGGAGGTTTTTTATGAGAAAGAAACTGAGTGCGTTTATTAATGAACTCTTGTTATACTCAGGCCAGTACGCCCTGTTTTATATTATTATGAACTTTAGCAACTCTGGAATAAAGTATTTTGAGTATAATGCCCATGTGTACCTTATACTGGCCTTGATTTCCCAGACCTATATTTTATATAAATTTGGAGAGCGTGCGAGTGTAAGGTTTATGGGAAGTTTAACATGTCCATTTATTTACACTGTATTTGAAATACATGAATTTAGTGATTTTATATTAAACATTGGCCATTTTTTCTTTTGGACATTTTCCCTTATGGTGGGTCTTCTCAGTGCGCTTAAAATAAAGAGTAAGGGGAAAATTAGATTGGCTCTTGAATTTACAACTGTTTTTATTGAACGTTGTTTATATTTATTTTCATATATATGTATTTTGATATTAAACTAGGTCAGGCAAGTTTAAGCACTCAAGTGGCCGATGAATACTCAAGTGCCTTATCGGTCAAGAATATTGGCAAGGAAACAATCAATTTTTTGTCTGACCGAGCCCATATTTATATTACAGTGGCTGGTCTTGTTTTGGGAGTCGGGTTGGGGATGAGCCAAGTTAAGGTCATCAGACTTAAAGATAAAATACATGATTTATTTGGAAAATATGTGGACACCTCGATCCGGGACACGCTCATCGAAAATGATGGGGTCTACAATGAAAAAAGAGAACTATGCATATTATTTTGTGATATTAGAAATTTTACGACAGTGTCCGAGAAAGCTGAATCATCGAAACTTATAAAATCCCTGAATCGTTATTTTACTTTATGGGAAAAGACATCATACAAGCATGGAGGGGTTATCAACAAGTTTATAGGAGATGCGGTTATGATCGTATTCGGCTTGAATGGTTTGGAGAATCCTGAAAGTAGAGCTGTTGAGTGTTCTAAAGAAATACTGAAATCACTAGAGAGGCTGAATCAAGAGCTTCACGAGAACGCCTTAGTGAGCTTTGAAAGATTGGAATTGGTATTCACTCTGGCAAAGTGGTTCTAGGAAATGTTGGAGGGGAAAACCGAAAAGAGTTTACAGTCATAGGCGATGTCGTGAATACAGCCTCTCGCTTAGAAGCATTAACAAAGAAAATAGATCAAGACCTGTTGATTTCTCAAGACGTTTATGAACGATTATCAACTGCTTATATGTCTGACTTTGCATATTATGACTCTGTAGAATTGAAAGGCAAATCAAAAGCACTCAAGGTCTATAAATACAATAAGCAGTAACCTGTACAGATATATGGACCTTAGGAAATGTGGAGCAAATTATAAAGTCCTATTGACTCTTCCTTTAGGGAACAGTTTATATTATAAGTATCATGACGGCGAGGAAATAGGAGGGGAACTTTATTGAATGATTTAGTCAAGATTAAAGATGTAGCCAGCAAGTATGATGTGACTGCTCGAACGCTGAGATATTATGAAAGCAAGGGGCTTTTGTCGAGTACAAGAAGTGATGACTATGCATATAGACTCTATGATGAGAACGCTGTAAGGCGACTTGAACAAATTCTCATTCTACGTAAACTAAACATCAGTATTAAAGACATTCAGCGTGTGTTTGAAACATCAGACACTGAAGTTGTTTTGGATGTTTTGGGCAAGAAAGTAGAAAACATTGATGATGAAGTGGCCCTACTTCATGAACTAAAAGATATTGTACTAGATTTTATTCATGAAATAGAGTCAGTTAATTTCGCAAATAACTCAGATATTAAACTTCTCTATAATAAGGCCAAGGAACTCGAAATTCAGCTAACAAGTGCAGATTATGGTGGTAAAACGTCAAAAATTAATCGATTGATTAAAGTAACAGATGAACTCGACAAAAAAATTCCTGACATATTGGTTGTTAAAATTCCAAGTTTCAAGGCTGTGACAACAAAAGAACAGTCATGGGATGATATGTTCAGTGATGGGGGGTACATGTACCAGTTGTGGCAGCACTGCCATCTTTATGATCCTGTTATATTTGATTGTTTTGATTTTCTTATTTCAAGGGGAGATAAGGCTGAATGGATTTGCGCATTAAAAGACAATGTCTGTGCACACGAGGTCACTCCATTTGAACCTATTGATTTTCCTGGGGGCATTTATGCCATGGCTGTGAGTATAGATGAAGACAACGAAAGTATAAGTAAGGTAGAAGGCAAGGTTCGCCGGTGGATTGAAAACACTAATTTCGAGATAGATGAAAGCAGAGATGTCATGTTTAATATGCCCTATCTATACGAAGATGGTCGGGACCCATCCTATAAAGATATTGAAAAGGGCCTGGGCTACAAGCAAATGCAGAGGTACTTTCCATTAAAACTCAAGGAAAATCAATCGTTATAAAATTTGTTTTATGAAAACATAGGAACGTCCTAAAGTTTGAATCTATAGGGCGTTTTTATTATATCCAGAATGATGAGGAGACGCTATGCTATAGAAGTTATACTAATCTGTAATTTTTTCCAGTATAAAATAGTTTATACTTAAATAAAGAAGAATAACGATATTTTAAATGGAGTATATTATGATTTATCTTGAAAAATTCACCTTCCCAAGTAAAGATGAAGAGTTCATGTTCTTTATGGAAATTAAAAGAAAATGCTATACGAGTTTTTATCCATTTCAAGTTTTTGCATACCACGAAAAACTAGAGTTAGATTTTGAACCCATTACAATACTCTATGGTGGGAATGGTTCAGGGAAATCCACAGCGTTAAAATGTCATATCTGAAAAAGCTAAAGTTAAAGAGAGAGTCGGTTTTTAATCGTTCTAGTTTTTTTGAAGACTATCTGGAACTTTGTCATTACCGGCTTGAAGATGACATACCTAAGGAAAGTTCTGTGGTGACCAGTGATGACGTCTTTGATTATGCCCTAAATATAAGACATATGAATATGGGCATTGACCTAAAGCGATCAAAAATGTTTGAAGAGTATTTAGAAGCAAAATATTCAAAATTTCAAATGAGATCACTTAAAGATTATGACCGCTTAAAAGCAGGTGAATCAGGCAAAGGGTAAAACCCAATCAAAATATGTAAGGGATAATTTAATATCTAATATTAGAACAAATTCCAATGGAGAGAATGCCTTTAAGTACTTTCAAGAGAAAGTGACGGAAAATGCACTTTTTGTATTAGATGAGCCTGAAAACAGCCTGTCTCCTAAAATGCAAATAAAACTGAAAAACTTTATAGAAGAATCGGCAAGGTATTTTGGCTGTCAAATCATAATGGCCACACATTCTCCAATACTCTTATCTATTGGAGGGGCAAAAATTTACGATTTGGACAGTCAACCAGTTGAGATAAAAGCATGGACTGAGCTAGATCATGTTAAAACCTATTATGAGTTTTTCAAAAATATTGACATGGATTCAACGGGGACTTAATCCCTAGAATAGGCTTTAGAAGGTGCTTTATCTATATGAAGATGTTAAAATATAGTATAAATTCATTATAATGATATATTTATATATGGGAGACATTTTAAAAACTGGGCGTCATCAAGTAAAAGGAGATTCGTAATGAGTCAACTGTTATCATGGAATGGTCGAATGAATCGGTGGCCATACTTCATCACAATCACATCAATCCAATTGACATATTTTATTGATTAATAGGAACTTGGATTCATCCCTATCATACATTTCTGCAATACTGGGCTTGTTAGCCATGTATCTACTGATATGTGCTGCAATAAAAAAGACTCCATGATATTGGGTGGTCAGGGGCTTGGTTTTTTATTATTTTAATCCCTATAGTGGGCATTATATTCGGATGGGTCATATTGCTTAAGGACGGGACACATGGTTCTAATGACTATGGTGAAGACCCTCTCGATGAGCATGTTTAAGAAAATAGTAACGACTCTCACGACCTATGAGGTCGGCTGTGAAATAATTGTGTTTTCGTGTTTTACAAAGGACAGAGACTGAGGTAATTATGATTATAATATATGCACTGGTTCTACTGGGCATTCCGGCCTTACTATCAATTATAAATCTAGGCACACTCATTGAATCATTTACAAGGTCAAATCGCCTTTATGACTATACAAGAAGAAAATATCTGGACGTTGCAACAATTGTTCTTGGAGTTCTTTTCAGTATTGCATTTTGGGGACTATGTGAGTTTAGAGAGTATAATGATCCCATACAAATTTCTGTGGATCTGTTTCACCTGCATACACCAATAGGTTCTGAGCATATGTTAAGTGTCATGCTCTATTTTACATTTGGCTATTTAGCTTATCTCTTACTCCGCTTTAAACATAAGGCACTATCGCCAATCCTTGTTGCTGTTTCTATAAGTCTATTAATCCTGTCTAATCTATTAAATCTCATTTTTATAATCCAGCTGTCAAATCATATTTTTATAGATGGAGAAGGGCGTTTCACTATATTTTCAGCGGCTTTACTTCTGTCCTTGTTACCGGCTAATTTTTTTATATTATCAGGCCTGCTCATCAGAGATATCACATCTGATTTTTCCTATAGGGATAGGGTCTATAAAAATCCTGTTTTAGCAACCATCAATCAAAGTTTAATAAAAAGCGATAAATACTTTCGGAGTGCACTTATATTGTTGTTTCCCCTCTATGGTCTGCTGACAGCTCTACTTGTACTTTTTGGACAGAAACCAGACAGCCTAATTCAAGCCTTTACACAAACAAGCGACTGGACACTATCCCAGCATATTGCTCCACCACCTGTTGAAGTGGATGCACATTACTTGTGCACTGTATCCCTGCGGGGGCATAAAAAATTGTCAAGCCCCTTCGGTATGGTGTGAGAAAAGGCAACAAGATAGTTGTGAATCGTCAACTCATGGTTGCAAATGCCTTTGAAGAGCTTATTCAAGAACGTTATCCCAAGATGCATAAGGGTATCAGGTATTTTTATGACCGGTATGGTTATCCCTTATCAGATTTGATCACGAATCAATATAAAGCAGATATGACATATTTACTAATGAAGCCACTTGAGTATGTATTTTTACTAACACTATACTTATTTGATAAAACCCCAGAAAACAGAATAGCCCTTCAATATTTGCCGAATGATGTAAAAAAAATCACTTGGAAAGAGCCATCTATAATTATATAAGTATGACTATTTTCATGTATCTAATCTTATGTACAAGGCAGCATTATGAACCGCAGTATACTTATATCCATCTTGTTCGAAATCTTCTGAATTTCATGGGACATTATTAGGGCTAGGGCTTGTATTAATAAGTTTTGAAAAAATATAAGTTTATGGTGATAAAATGAATAAATTTTATATGATCCCCTTACTCATTTTGCTTATCTTAATGAGTATTTGGCATTATGACAGACCTTATCAGATTAAGAATGCATTTAAAGACATATTGGTCACTGCCCCATCTCAGAGGGTCGATGTGAGCAAATACGGACCAGGCTTGAAACGGTTGATGGACCTACATATTCAAAAGGGGTATGATAAGCCACGCTTGTCTATCTTAGGCGATTACAAAAATGATGAAACCATTGTCTGTATAACAGCTATGAAGTATTCTGACCAAGAAAATACGCACGGGAATGTTATTGCCAGTGATTCCACATACTTTAGGTGTCAGTTCTATAAAGTGCCCATACTTAATATTGATATATTAAAGCGGGTGATACCGGAAGATCGGTAAGGGCCTATGTTGATCTGAGTGTTCTAATGAAGTATTTGTAAATGAGTGAATGATACGAAGTGTGCAAAAGACATTAAAAACCAAGAAAGGTGTGAAGGTATGAGTTCAGAACATGGTCCAGTGACCCAAATGAGTATAAGAGAAATAGCAGAGTTTTTAAATAAACTCCTGCCACCAAGGATTAATAAATCACATAACATCGTGCCACTATTTAAGGCCATAGCCAGTGATGATGAAATATGGAAGGGTGTGCTAGCTTACAGAGATTTTTTACATACCTTTTTCGTGGCACTTGCCGCTCATGGTCACACGTATTTCAAATTGAAAAACAAACCTAAAAGTGAGACAGACTATCCATTCTTATATGCCCTAGCTGATCTTTTATCAGATATTGGCTATTTTGGAGAGCTTTCTGATGATCATAAGACCATGAAAGTGACAAAGCTACCATCTTTTACAGTCTTTACAGATAAAAACGGACGAAAAAAAGAGTGCAAAAAACTCTGTGCGATTGCTCACAGACTGTATAGCATTTTTTGGAATCACTGGGCCTTGTCATAGAAGGCCATGTCATTAAGAATAAAAAAATAAGCCTAGAAGATACCAAAACCATCCATGTATCTTATACTGAGTCCCCCCATTTGATGTTGGGTCTTAAGGTCATGGCCATAGCAGATATCGAACTCAGGGAAAAACGATACAAGAACGATTTCAATCATGACAACATTTTGTCCTGTGATTATCGGCTTATATGTGCAAGTGATCTGAACTACGAGAATATGCTTAAAGACTATCTGAATACTATTTCAAATGAGACTCAGACCATGCTGGTAAACCTTCACAAGACATGCCTTGATATGGGACTGACTTGTGTGAAAACGCATCAACTTTTGATGTACATTTTGCCTATGCTTCACTGGTAGAAGTAAAAAGCCATTATCTGAGCGTGATGTCTATAAGAAAAGAATTTGGGAAGTCTCAATATCTGCAAAACACGGGTATGGCCTAGTGGTTAGGAGTAAAAAGACCGACAAGTACCAAGATCTTATAAAGACATTGTCTATGCCCATTCAGGAAAGAATTGATATGGGGTATGGTTGTGATCGAAAGCTAAGAAATGAACCCTGTCAAGGTGGCTGTGAAGGTTTCCGTTTCCCCTTGATGATACTTTTGAGAATATCCGTGATGACATTAAAATATGGATCGAGAAAGAATCTGAATGCACAGTGGGTTAAACATTTGCCTGATATTCCAACCTAAGAAAGGTGGCAATGACATCAATGAAAAACAGACGAATACTCATGGGTGCAGTTGTTATGGTGGTGCTTTTGGCAAGCTGTGCTTCAGAGACTAGGGAAAGTGCGCCATCTACAAATACACCGAATGAGAATACGGTAAAGGCTCCTAAGCTGGCTTTAAAAAGTGAAGATAGTGTTGGAGAAGCTAAGACGAATGATGCTAAGAACAATCAAACAACTGAAAATGAAAAGAGTGGAAAAGTGGTCAAGTGACATTGATCAGATGACAAAGTTCTTAAAAGAAACCATAAAGATTTATATAAAAACATGAGTCAAACAGCCTTTGATGCTGAATCTCAACTTTTGAAAAATAGGATTTCTGCCCTAAATGATGACGAAATCATGCTGGAAATTATGCGGCTTATTGCTAAGATTGGTGATGGACATACCTATTTACAATGGGAGTATCAATACAACAATGAAATTATGCCTTTGAAATTTGTTCAGATTGATGGACAAATCTACTGCGTGAATGCAACTGAAACATACAAGAACTTATTATTCAAAGAAAATCGTAAAGATAGAAAATCATGATATAGACACAGTGTTTTCGGACCTAAAAGAGTTAGTCCCAGCAGAAAATGATCACTGGAAAGATGCAAATGCCCTTGGACTCCTGCGTGTACCAATGTTTTATAAGGCACTGGGGCTATCAGATGACCCAGCCTATACCACATTAACTTATGAAGATAAGGGCATGTTTAAACAAGTCAAGGTTAAAAACCTATCAGGTGAAAGATCGCCTCATGACACATTTGTTTATAACAATCGTTTGAATAATATAGTGAGCTCAATTGATGTCCTAGAGGGCGAAAATTATTGGTACCAACATGATAGGAGCAACAAGATCATTAAGATAAACTATGATAGATGTGCAAATACTGAAAACTACAGTTTAATGACTTTAATGATGAAGTTTGGAAGTACATTGGTGACAATGACATTGATAAGGTTGTTGTGGATATGCGCTATAACATGGGAGGCGGGTCAAGTGTTTTTTGATGCCTTTCGTTCAGGGCTTTTAAAGCACAAAAAAATTTAACACTCCAGATCGCTTGTTTGTTATGGTTGGTAATAGAACATTTTCATCAGGGGTTGCATCCGCTGTAATGACAAAAAGGTGGACAAGTGCAACCATACTGGGTCAAAAGACGGGTGGAATGCCAAACAGCTATGGCAATGGAAGTATGATCCAGCTAAAGAATAGTGGTTTAATCTTGACATGCTCCACAATGTATTTTGAGTTTTATCCAGGTCATGACAATAACACTCTAGCGCCAGATGTTCAAATTGAGTATAGTCTTGAGGATTATAAAAATAATAATGATCCAGTCTATAATTATGTTGTAGACAAGAGTCTGAGTCAGGGAATGTGTCAAAATTACACTCAAAATTAAAGCTGCAAGCACAGACAAAGTAATTTGCGTATAAATATCTAGGTTGCTTGGTTCAGCAGATAACTTGAGAATAAGTGACAGAGCATATAAGAAAAGAGGAAATCATGACATTCAATTTAGGACTTATTTGGAAAACACCTTGGATATATTAACTAGGCTAAACTGTCGAGTTCGATTTAAGACTAGTAGATTTCAACAATATTTAATTCTTAAAGGGTAGGTAGAACTCTGGGGTGGTAAGTGCATATACACATATGAACGACTTGTAAAACATCACTCTATAATAAATTAAATATATGGTATGACAAGGCTTTAGGTCTGTAATTTTGCAAGCGTATGAAGTGCATATTTAATAGAACTACAAACTCTTAATGGAGGTTAGAATAAGTGAAATATACAATAAGCGGAATAAACCATATAACTTTTGCTGTAGAAAATCTAGACAAATCCATTTGGTTTTATCAAACGGTTTTTGGTGGTGAAATATTGGCAAAAGGGGAAAAACTAGCTTAATTTAGTATATCAGGTATATGGATTGCCTTGAATGTGGAAGAAAAAATCCCTGCCCCGGATAGGGACCGAACATATACACACATAGCTTTTACAATGTCGGAGGCAGACCAAATAGAGTTTGTAAAACATATCAACCACCATCAGGTAGATTATACGTTGGGACGGTCAAGAAACTTAAAAGAGGGCCAGTCTGTTTATGTTAGAGATTATGATGGTCATCTTTTCGAATTTCATAACAAGAACAAAGAAGACCGGCTGGCTTATTACTTAGAAGAACGTCCTGATATAAAGGTATTTTAAGTCGTTTGCCACTATTTACAGAGGTGTCACTTTTAAAGGAAGGGACATTTTTTATTCGGAATACGTGGAAAAATACTCAATATTAGTAAAAGAAGGCTTGTTATCTTGATGAGAAAATCATTGATAAGAGGAGCACTTCAGAGCCCTGTGAACAAGGAGTGATATTAATGGAATACTTTGATATTGACTATAATGATATTCATTTAATAAAAGATCTTTGGGAAGAAAATAGAATCTACCATGAAGTAAGCTCTGAGCACTTTGGACATGCTTACAAGGGGATTTGCTTTGAAGATCGTATGAAGAAGTTCAAAACGTATGAAGGTGATACACTAAAAATTACCCTTTGTAAAGAAAATGAAGTAATCATTGGATACTGTATTTCATCTGCGTGTCAGTCGGTGGGCGAACTGGTATCCATGCACGTGGATGCTTCAAAACGCGGTAAAGGCATCGGGAAAAACTTGTTAAGCATCATTTGTCATGGATGAAAGAATTGGCATGTCAATCTATTGGCGTGACAGTTTCGCAAGAAAATGAATCCACAATTGCCTTTTACAAAAAGATGGGATTCTATCCAAACACCCTCTATATGCAGCAGTTATAAGAAGGATCTGTAGTCCTTAGTAGTATATGTTTAGGGTAAAAAGGATATATCAAAATGAAAGGGGCGTGTAGCATGTCTTATAGGTCGAAAAAAGATTTTTGGTTGGGGGCTTTAATGCTTGGAGCAACAGGTATGACCACCGCTGCAATGCTTGTCCAGGAAGGGATAGGTTTCCAAAGCAGTTTGGTCTTACTAATAACAATTTTCGTATACTGGATTTGGTTTGCAACATATTACACCATAGAAAACGGCACATTAATAACCCGTAGTGGCCCAATAAAACGCAAGTATGAAATATCAAAATTTGAGACAATACGGAACTCTCATAACCCTCTGTCAGCACCAGCTTTGTCCCTTGACCGGATTGAAATTCGAGGGCCAGGTATATTTATATTAGTATCTCCAGAGGATAAGAAAGCTTTTATAAACCATCTTATTGAGATAAATGGTCATATACAGTATATGGAGTGATTTTAATTTCCTAAAAGATAGGAGGCGGATGTTTTGAAAGTCGACAAGTTAAGCATGGTCCTTATAGGTCTTTTTCTGGCCTTTGAAGTCTGGTTCATGGTTCGAACACATGACAAGGCCTTATTCTTTGCATTTTTTGGATTTATTTATTTTCTTTTTATTTTTGTACAACGTCTTGGGAATAAGCAGACAGGGGAAGGTACAACTGGTCATGGTGTCGGTTTGTATTTAGAACTGATTTATAGGATCAAAAATCCCAAAGCAATGAAAAGAAATGTTCTACCAGGACTAGACAGCCTGAACTTGATATTCTTTATTTTGGCACTTGTTAATTTTATTCTTTCCTGGTTGGCATAGATGTGCCACTGTTTAATTGTATATGGACAGTTGTGTGATGGCCCTGTATAAGAACTAGGGATATTTGTATCTGAGGTGTTCATTATGAATAAAAAAACCATAAAAATTTTAGTAGGTATTATAGGTATAGTCTTATTCCTTTTTGTAGGATACTTCTGGAAGGCATTCATACCAAATCAAAAGGAATATACAATCAACAAATATTTTGAATCACAAACCTATCATAAAGGGGACTCATTTCGTATACATAATTGCAATAAGTGGCATAAGGGTGAAATCGTTGCGATTGAGAATAAAAAAAATGGTTGGTGTGGCCTATCTTGAAAAAATGTTAGGCGTGTACAGTGTTAAAAATCATGCATTGCTGAGTAAGGTAGACTTTTCAAAACCAGATTTTATGGTTGATTATTCTTATCAGTATAGAGTATTAAAGGCAAAAGAGTTTGTAGAGAGTAAAGACTTAATTGTCGCATATATAAATGACGGGACATTAGATGCCTTTAATATAGAAAGTGAGCCCAATCAGGTTGTTTTCCCCTTACCACAGTCTAAGAAAATAGTTGTCGGTGAAATCAAACATAGAGTATCGATTATTGGTACGGATACAGATATCGAAGTTATAGAGTGGACAGATAAGAGTATAGAGGACTTCATTAAGTACAAAAGAAGTGATCTTGTTCTTCAGTCAGAAAAAAACTCATGATTGCACATTCAGGCAGCTTTCCCTATAAAATCGGGAACAACATTGAAATGAAAAAAGTAAGTCTGGATCAACTGGCCAACTTAGATACAGAAGAATATGATGTTTTGATCATCAATAGAAATATTAGCGAAAATTGCAGATAGACTTTATAACAAGTATATAGGAGGGGAAGATACAGTAATATCCACTTTTGAGCTGGTACATTTGTATTTTTTGCTAGAAGAATACGACAAGGTTGTGGAAATTTACGAAAAAGATTGGGGCATGATACATCTAAACACAGAAAACATGGAAATGTTATTATTTGCACTCAATAAACTGGGACATTTGAAAAGAGCTGAAAGCGTCCTTCGAGACAAAATCAGTGAAATAGAAGAAGATAGTTCAAGCATCCAAAACGATGATGATTTCACACAAGAGGAAAAAGTGGCATATATTCAAGAGAACAATGCCTTCATAGAAGCCTTACATCAGAGCTTTGAGGCTATTATGAGTAAGACCTTAAAGGTCAAAGTCAAAGATGTTTTCTATGGGTGTCATGGTGTTAAGTCATGCTATCTAATAGGCTGTTTAAGGCATGACTAAGGGGAGGGAACTTGTGAAAAGTATTAAATCCAGGCGGATTCAATTGACATTTGCAGAACTGAAAGACCGCAAGAAAATTTTTGACATGCTTCTTTCGCAAGACGTTTTATGAGTATATGTTTGATAAGGACCATCCAGCACCAACCTGGGAAGAATTTCTTTCAGAGGGGGCGTCTTATTATACAGGCAATACAAACTCTGGTTCAGTTTTTAAATACAACATATAAAATCAGGGATTTCATTATTCGTCCATGGACAAAAAACCTAAATGCCATAAAAGCATATAAAAAGCTTGGTTTTCATGAAATCAAGTCATAGCAAAATTGAGGACTACTATTCAGAAGAAAATATGGATCTGTACGGTCAAGGGGATTATGGTCAAGACGAGACTCTGGATTTGTTTTTGAAGTATGAATAGAATACATATATTTTTTCAAATGGAACCGAGGAGGCATAGATGAGAGGAATAAAAGTCAATCTTATACTGCTTATATTTTCACTGATTTTCTTATCAGCTTGCACAAAACCAAAATGAAGAAATGCAAAAGTATTTAGATACCAGTCCCATCGATGAACGTCACTATATAATCGATAAGGCAGCATCTGAATTATTTATTGAAACTTTTGAAATAAAGGACTTGGAGCATCACGAAGCATATTATGTAGAAAACGAATTTTGCATCAATTTGAAATTTGGTGAGGATGTCAGCCGTTCTAATGTAAGACGGTCACTAGACTATTTTACAATCCTTACATTACAAAGTGGATTAAAAATGACAGCTATGCCATATCAAGAAATCTTATATGGACAATATGATCTTAGTCGGGTCACTGTTCGAATTTTTTCAGAAGAAACCTTACTTATATATTGGAGTTTTGACTTTATAGACCACGAAACTGATTTTTATGAGAACATGGCTTTAGACATGACAGATAGGAAGATGAATGGCGAGAAGTTTGCACCTTTGATATCTTCAATGATGCCTATTGATCCAAGCATCAAGTCTATAAAGGTGGTCAAGCCATTTAAACCCTATGTTATATGTTTGAAGTTCAAGTAGAGAGCGTAGACAATGAAAAAACAATAGAAACGCTCAAAAGACACATTGAGGATAAAGTGGCACCAAAACTAGAAAAAGAGTCAATTGAGGTTTATGGGATGAATACCAATTCACTTGGTCTTGTTCTAGATATTCAAGAAAATAAATATAAAAGTAAGAGATTCTTATATTATAACGGACTGAATAAAAAATGGATCGATGAGAACTGGATGGCAATTGACTTCTTCAGTTTGTACAGCGACGAAAGATAGAACTTTATAAACCTAAGTGAGTTTATCGAAATTCTCAAAACAGATACTAGAAGGGACGATAAGTATGATCGTACAAATTAATCATGAAAATATAGATGCCTGTCTCAAGATGGGGCTCAACTTATGGCCAGATATGGACAAAATAGAGTTTTGGAAGAGATTGAAAACGCAATAAACTCAAGAACCGCGCCTATCTTTATGTATAAAAAAGAAAGCGGAGACCACATTGGATTTATTCAGTTGTCCATTAGGAATGACTATGTAGAGGGAACAACATCATCACCGGTCGCCTACATTGAAGGCCTATATGTGGAGGCGGCCCATAGAAAAACAGGTGTCGCAAATGAACTTGTTGAGTATGCAAAGTCTTGGGGTCAGTCGATGGGGTGCATAGAAATGGCTTCAGACTGTGAAATTGAAAACAAAGCCAGTATTGATTTTCACAAGCGGATTGGATTTCATGAAGCCAATAGAATAGTATGTTTTGTAAAGCCAATTGAAGGGGATTAAAACTAGAAAATACCATGAATGGAGCATGTATGAGAAAATTAATTATCATAAATGGCAGCCCTGGTGTTGGCAAGACATCTGTGAGTCAAGAACTTTACAAGAATCTGAATAACTCAGTTTGGCTAGACGGTGACTGGTGCTGGATGATGCATCCCTTTAAGGTCACAAAAGGTAACAAGAGAATGGTCGAAGACAACATCAATTGCTTGCTCACCAACTTTTTGAACAATGTCACCTTTGAAAATGTGGTTTTCAGCTGGGTCATTCCCCATGATGAGCTTATGGAGAGAATTATAGATAGATTACCCCTTTCAGATATAAGGATCTATAAATTCACTTTAATGTGCAGTGAAAAAAGACTTGGGGAAAGAATGATGTATGATGGGCGATCGGTCGATCAAATTGAAGACAGCATTCGTCGTCTTGAAGCCTATAGACTTATGGATACCATCAAAATAGATACAAGTGATCTAAACGTTCATGACACTGTAACCCAAATTATTGACTCACTTTAGAACCTGGAAGGCGAATATGATTAGTCACAATAAGCTTGTAAGAGATAAAATTCCTGAGATTATAGCCAGTAGTGGTAGAAAGTACAAGTCCCATATAGCAGACTTTGAAGAGTATGAGACCATGCTAAAACGTAAGCTATTAGAAGAAGTGAATGAGTTTGTAGAGGCGCCGTGTACTGAAGAACTTGCTGACATATATGAAGTTATGCAGGCCATCATTAAACATTTTGACTTCGATATAAGCGATGTTGAAGCGGCTCAAAAAACCAAGAAAAGTGAACGTGGAGGTTTTGATCATAAAATCATACTTGAACATGTTGAATAGGAAGGAAGGCCTCATGGTTTCTCATAAACCAAGTGATTATAATTGTCCATTTTGCCAAGTCGTCAAGGGCATAGAAGGTGATAAGCTCGAGACCAGGCAAGACGACATTGTACACAGAAATGATTATGTTACAGCCTTTATAGCCTCATCTTGGTGGCCAAATAATAAGGGACATGTCCTTATTGTTCCCAATGAACATTTTGAAAACATCTATGAATTGCTCGATGAGTATATTTATCAAATACATAGACTGGAGAAGCAGATTGCCATTGCCCTAAAAAAAGTGTATCAGTGCGATGGTGTATCATCCAGACAACACAATGAACCGGCAGGGGATCAAGACGTATGGCATTATCATCTTCATGTTTTTCCGCGTTATGACAATGACAATCTATATGCTTGCACAAGAATGGATTCCAGTGCAGATCAGAGAAAAAAGTATTCTAAACGCCTTCGGGACTATTTTAATACTGAGCGACTTGCAAAATATCATTCAAGCACCCTTGCTATACCACATATAGAGATTTAAGAATCAAAAATTCTATATTTGGTATAGCAAGGTATAGATCTGTAAATTTTGCAAGCGCCTAAAATACTATAAAAGCAGGTGAAAATGATGACGCAATATAGGGGCACAGTGACCATAGACAGCAGGCATCGGAAACTAGATGCAAAAATACAAGTGTGTGGTTTGGATATTAGTGAGAATAATCAGGCTGTATTGTACCTTCCAACTGAGACCACTGTACATAAGGTTGTGTCTGATGTCTTGCTAGATTATAGTGTGCAAACAGACGAGGAATGGAGTCCTTTCATTCTAGGGAGTAAAGACTAAATCTTACATTTTCAAAGACCGAGCAAAAGGACAATTCATTGGAACTCCATTACACATCATATCTTCAAGATTTACCGGATGGGGGGATGAATCAGTGGACAGATGACCTCATTGAACTGGGGATATATACGCCATGGTTCCCTTTACAGCCTCATTTTCCCTTATCTAAGTTTGATATATTTATAGAAGACCATTCGCTTTTCTATATTGGGTCAGACACACAGCGCCTTGAAGGCGGTTGGAGGCTTAAATCACCCAAAGCCACAGTGGGTTTTCCAATTATAGGATCAAGTGCTTTTGAAAAGAACATCCGGTATATCCGTATGAAATCATCGCAAATTAGATTGATACATTCACATGGAGTCGATCAAGAGGTCTCAAATGATTTATATAATGAAATTGAAAGTATTATAGACTTGTACGTGGAATCCTTTGGTACAACTGAAATAGAGAATGTGGATATTTATCTGTCCTCTAGGAAAAACACGGATAATGGGGGCGGCTATTGTAGACCAGGCCTTATTGTTATCCCTTGCGGAAGCAATGAAGCCCAATCTGTAAAATATACAGTGTGTCAAGACCAGTATTTGTTCAAGTATCTTTCTCATGAACTTGGTCATTTATGGTGGAACAAGGCACCAGTTAACACGTGGGAAAACTGGTTGAATGAATCTTTTGCAGAGTATGCCAGCCTTATTGCCCTAAGAGCCTTAAAGGGGAAGGTGACTACAATGTTGCACTGGAAAAATATAAGAATGAGAGCGAAGCCCTTGGTCCGATTGTGGGATGTGGTGCAGAAAATGAAAATCATTTTGAGGTATGGTACATGAAAGGCCCTTTCGTTTTGAGTCAACTGGAAGCTTTCATGGGCAGGGATTCGTTTATGAGTTTATTAAAAAAAACAAGTAGACAGGAACTAAGTCGAACGTCCGATTTACTAGAAATCATGTCAGAGAAAGATCGAGATTATTTAGCGGATTTAATTGGTTTCAATACTGTCAAGTGAGGCAAGAAAAACTATTGTGTGTCTTATGGAAAAGTATTAAAATGTGTATAATATTCAAAAAAATATGAATTGCAGGAGGTGGTTACATGATTTGCGACATTAGCGACATTTCTCATATTAGCAAGGCGGGTGTGGATAAATCAATCACGAAAGCAATCGTAAAAAGGAGATTTGAAAAATGTGTAGCCAGCAAAAATGCATGTACAGACCAAAAAAATCAAGACTTTATACTAAGAAAGCCACATATTGATGATGCTCAAAAGCTTATTGAGTATATGAAACTTGTGGACAGTGAAACGAAAATTTTTAGCTCGCGAACCAGGTGAGTTCACCCTGACAGTGGATCAGGAAATAGACTTTATAAAAAAAGCCCAAGACAATAAAAATATGGAGTTTCTAGTTTGCGAAATTGAGGGTGAAATTGCTGGAAACTGTTCAGTCGGGCGGATTTCTAATAACAAACGATTTTCACATAGAGCTTCTATGGGCCTATCAGTGCAAAAAAAGTATTGGGGTAGAGGCATAGGACGCAAGCTCATGGAAGCCTGTATAGATTGGTGTCAAAACAATGGTATTGAGCAGTTGGAACTTGAAGTGGTTACAAGCAACGCCCGTGCTAAGGCCATGTATGAAAAACTTGGATTTCAGCTTCAGGGTACAAAAAAACATGCAATGAAATATGCTGATGGAACTTATGCCGATGAGTATCAAATGGTAAGGTTTATTGGCAACTAGATTATAGATTATAGAATATAGAATAGAGACTGATTTTTAAACCATCTTACACTGGTAAGGTGGTTTTAT
>LQAG01000272.1_pt1 | contig 17980 bp, 26 predicted proteins | sample 1535801 | NCBI WGS metagenome assembly LQAG01 (sample SAMN04331584, study PRJNA305678) | bioreactor metagenome | isolation source: bioreactor_3 inoculated with Wadden Sea sediment 1st replicate of a... | place: Germany:Bremen | reverse complement strand
GGTCAATGGTTCGGATTTTTTCGTAAATGCCGGCGAGTTGATCCAGATTTTCCGGGCTTCGGCTTAACAGTCCTGCCTGAAGGTACAGGGCCGGAATATGGTCCGGCTGTATTTCTAAACCCGGGTAACCCGGGTTTCAGCTTCCTCTATCTGTTGTGCCAGCAGATAAAAAGAAGCCACCTGAATGACTGTATCCGGATCGTTGGGATCGAGCTGCTCCAGCCGCAACAGGCTGTTGAACCCCCGCTGGGTATCTCCCATCTTCAAATAAGCCTGGGCCAGAAGTTCCCAGGCCTGAACGGAATCTGGATCGATTTCGACCGCATTTTTCAGCTGAATGACTGCGTTGCTGTTGTCTCCGTTTTCAATAAATTTTTTTTCCCTCAGAAAGGAACTGTGCCTTTTTTTCCGCCTCTGATGAACACCCACAGAATAGAAAAAAAAGACAGACCATCACCAGGCCGTTTTTGACAGAATTCGTTTTCATATCACCATTTTTAGCACAAATTAAAAAAAAGACAACTGTTTATCTGCCGTATTTGTCGTTGAACGAATTCCAGAAATTGCTATCTTTCTCCTGCCATCCGGACCCAAAGGATTTGTCAAAAAAGGGCTTGAGTTTGGAAAACCATGCACCATATCCCCGGTTTCCGTGAATCCGGTTCCGGATGACGTCGGCCACATGGGTGGGCAGGTTGGCCAGCTCATCTTTGGGAATATAGGCATCCGCCCCTTTTTTGATGGATTCTTTCAGATTTTCCGGGGTCAGGGCATGGGCGGTCAGCATCAGTGCCGGGATCTCCTTATCCTTGGCAAGGGCCAGTATATCATACCCACGGACTCCCATGATATCCAGGATGGCCAGGTCATAGGTGGATTCATCCAGTTTTTCCGGGCGGCATCAAACGATGCCGCCGAATCCAGAATGCACATGTCCATGAGTTCTTCAATGGTCTCCAGTATATCCGGTTCATCATCCACCACCAGAATTCGGCGGTCTTTGATGAGGTCCTGGGTGGATATGTTGTCCAGGTCGAATTTCACGGTCGTGACCGGGCAGGGCGCTTTGAGAATCACATACCGGGCCGTGGATCCTAAAATGGCTTTCTGTGCCCGGGATTTCTTCCGGATGCCTAGAAAAATACGGTTGATTTCATTTTCCTCGGCAAATTTTACCAGGTCCTCTCCGGCGGACATGCCCCGGACGCTTTGCTGGCAATCACAGTCAATATGGGCATGCGCCAGAAGGCTTTTGGCGAAATTCAGATTTTTTTCCGCTGTCAGAATATCAGCCTGTCTTTCCGAACTCCCTCCTTCCATGGAGGTGATCACATGGACAAAGGCATTGTGAAAAACTGCGGTATCCCGGGCCAGGGAAAGCGCCAGCCGTCCTTCTTCTCCACCGTCATATCCCACCAGAATTTTCATGTTGTGCTCCTAACTGTTAAAGTCTACATCCAGCGTTTGCGACGCTTATAGGATTTTACTTCCTTGAATGATTTCCGTCCACCCCCTTGGTAATGCCCATGTAGAATTCCTTGACATCCGGATTGTTCTGCAGTTCCTTGGAAGGGCCTTCCAGAACGATTTTTCCGGATTCCATGATATAGGCATAGTCGGAAACCGCCAGGGCCACCTTGGCATTCTGCTCCACCACAAGAATGGTGGTCTCAAGCTCTTTGTTGATGCGCTGTATATTGTTGAATATCTCCTTCACCAGGAGCGGGGCCAGGCCCAGGGAAGGTTCATCCAGCATCAGCATTTTGGGGGCTGCCATCAGGGCCCTGGCAATGGCGATCATCTGCTGTTCTCCGCCGGAGCTGTATCCTGCCATACGGTTGGTAACATTGGACAATCGGGGAAAGTGCTTATACATTAGGTCATTGTCTTTTTTGATGGCTGATGCCCCGTCTTTCCGGGTGATGGAACCGACAATGATGTTCTCGTTCACGGTCAGATGTTTGAACACCCGGCGACCTTCGGGCACCATTACGGCACCGAGTTTGACCACTTCAGTCCCCAGCATCTGGGTCGTGTCTGTCTCGTCAAAGGTGATATGCCCCTCCCGGATAGCCCCGTTTTCCGGCTTCAGCAGTCCAGAGATGGCCCGCAGGGTGGTGGTTTTTCCGGCCCCGTTCGTGCCCAGCAATGCCACGATACTGCCTTTGGGAACAGAAAGACTCACACCCCGCAATACCTGAATGATGTCATTGTAGACCACTTCAATATTGTTAACTTCCAGCAGATTTGTTTCCATGTATAGTTTCTCTGGTTTGGGGTTGACCCTGCTGAAACAAAGAATTCGCTTCAGCAGGGTTGTTTTATTATCTGAAGATTGTCAGTTATCTGTCATACGGTCTGATTTTTTCCGGGAATATCCCGACTTGGGTTACCGGCCGGCCCGGACTTTTCGAATGTACTGGGATTCAAAGGACTGGATTTTTTTGAACACCCCGTCTTGTGCCACATAGATGTTTTGGACATCCACACCAATTCGGTCGGTGGGGGAATAAGTCACCGGTCCGGCGGCGACAAAGGAGTTGAAGTTCATTTTCTGCATCACGATGTACAGGTTTTCCCGGGTGACTTCCAGCCTGTCCGTTTTGGCCATTTTAATGGCTTCGGTGGCGATTTGGGCTGCCAGGATGCCGGCACCGTAATTGTGGGAGTTGGCAGCCTTGTCATCCCGGCCGTATCGTTGGGCCAGTTCCAGCTGTTTTTGGCCCCTTCGTTGTTTTCCGAAGTCAGGTTGTACGAATCGGCCCAGATGTAGCCTTCTGCAGCCGTGCCGGCCAGGGCGATCAGGTCAGAGCCACCGGTGTAGTGGGCACCTAAGAAAGTGAGTTTGCCTTCTTCTCCAAAAGTGGTGGCTGAGACCCCAGCCGTTGAGCATCGGTGAGCATGGTGGCCACCGGGGTCTGTACCGTATGACAGATCACGTACTGAACTCCCTTGCTCTGAAGCCGCTGGAGCATGGCGGTGTTGTCCAGGTCCGTGCCGTGTTCCACCACTTCAATGATGTCGATTTTCAATCCTTCGGAAATGGCTTTCTGGGTGTCTTCCAGGGGTCCCCGGCCGAATGCGGAGGGATGAATAAAAAACGCGACTTTCGGGGTATCGGTTCCCTGATGTTTTCTACCACATACTCGGCCAGCCCCACGGCATTTTCCGAGTAGGTGGCCACAGGCATGAAGGTATAGTTGGCATCCACAATCAGGCCTTCATGATAAGACGCGGGGATGACAGGAATCTTCACTTCCTCGAAATCCCGTTTCAATGCCAGGTTGGCACCGGTGGCATAACTGAGGAAAATCAGGATATCATCATCCAGAAATTCTTCAAAAAACCGTTTGGTGGTATCATTTTTATACTGGTCATCCCGGATAGGGCAGTCGATTTTGTCTCCGTCTCCCAGATAGTCGGTCTCATTGACGAATTTGAACCAATCTTCCGCCCCTTTGGCATAGGGGTTCCCCGCATCGGATGTGGGGCCGGTGATGGCCAGAGACATCCCCAGTTTGTATGTTTTGCCGGCACTTGCCGGCAGGGTGAATGCAAATACGAACACAATAACCAAAAATACGTTGAAAATTAATGTGGTTTTGTTCTTCATGATACCTGCCTCCTAAGTTTGGGGTTATGACCTGCAATATGTTTAAAGCCGGAGCGGGTGCCGCACGGTCAGTAGCGGAACGGCCACAGCTTGGTATAGGATTTGGCAATGCGCCACCAGTTGGCAATCCCCCGGGGTTCATACATCAGAAACAAGACGATCACCAGACCAAAGCTTAAAGGCTTCAACGCCGTGGCCACGTTCGGGGCGGATGTCAGATAATGACCCACAATTTCAGAGAACTGCTCCACCTGCAGGTCCAGAAACTTGATGGCCACCGGTCCCCAGAAGATGCCGTTCAGCGTACCTAAGCCTCCGACAATGGCCATGGCCAGGTACCCGACCGATGCGTGCAGGGTAAAGGATTCAAACCCCACGCCCCGGTAAAGGTAGGCATGCAGGGCTCCGGCCACACCGGCGAAAAATCCGGCCAGGGCAAAGGCATACACCTTGGTGAGTCCGGGGTTCATGCCCATGGCATCGGCGGCCCGGTCATTGTCACGCACCGCCACCAGGCAACGCCCGTATTTGGTTTTCAGCAGGTTTCTGACCCCAAATCCGAGGATCACCACCAGGGTCAGGATGACATAATACCAGAACACGTAATGCTCATTTCTCCCCACCTGGCCGGTGAACCAGTGAACCCGCCCGACGTAGATGGTCTGGCCCTGGTTGAAAAAGCTCATGAACTGAATGAACCATTCAAATATCATCTGGAACGACAGCGTGGCAATGGCCAGGTACAGATGCTTAAGCCGCAGGGCCGGCAGGCCGACAAAACGCCCCGAAGGCCGCTCCCATGATACCGGCACACACGATGAGTACCGGCCAGAAATGGGTGATAAACATGTGGTTGTCCCCGATCATCTGGCTGAAGGAAGCCACGGTATAGGCCCGATGCCCACGAATGCGGCATGCCCGATGGAGATGAGACCGGCGAACCCCAGCAGCAGGTTCAGGCCCATGACCGCCACGATGGCGATCAGGATATTGTCCAGCACCAGCATGTACTTGTTGCTGATTTCAAACAACAGGGGCCACCCGAACAAAATGACCAGAAAACAGGTGAAGATGGTCCGGTCCAGGTGAGTGAAAAAGGTTCTCTGTTCTTCTTTGTAAGAGGTGAAAAAATTTCCCGTCGCTAACCACCGATTCTGTGACATAGGCTACACCCGCTCAATTTCATGGATGCCGAACAATCCATGTGGTTTAAATAGAAGGATGATCAACAAAATGATATACGGCATGACATCACCGGTACCGTTGAGACCGAAATTGCCGTCCAGATACCCGGAGGCAAACTGCTGGATCAGCCCCATGATGATTCCCGCCACTACGGCCCCCAGTATGGAATCCCAGGCCCCCCAGAATGACCACGGGAAACACCACGATGCCGAAGGCGTGGAGGGTCTCGAAATTCAGGCCCGTGATGTTGCCGATGATGCATCCGGCAGCCGCAGCGGACAGTCCGGCCGTGGCCCAAGCCAGCCCGAATACCCGTGGAACGGATATGCCCACGGACATGGACCCGAACTGGTCGTCGGACACGGCTCGCATGGAGATGCCCACCGTAGATTTTTTAAAGAACCAGGAAAAGCCCCCGATGAGCACAAAGGTGATGATCACCCCCACCAGCTGGGTCCAGGAAATGGACACCCCGCCCACTACAATGGATTCGGTGGGCAGAAATACTGGAAATGAAAAGTTTTCCGATCCGAACGGAGTCAGGTAGATCAGACCGTCAAAAATGGAGGCCAGCCCGATGGTCACCATGATGACCGAGATGATGGGCTCACCGATCAGGCGGCGCAGAAAGATTCGTTCCACGCTCATGGCCAGAAAAAAGGTGATGAGCATGGATGCCAGGAATGAAAAAAAGATCGGCACTCCCAGCCGGACGGTGAGAAAAAATGTGATAAACGCACCTGCGGCAATGATCTGGCCATGGGCGAAATTGGCAACCCGGCTGGATTTGTAGACAAGCACCAGTCCCAGGGCGGCCAGGGCATAGATGGACCCCACCACAATCCCACTGACTACAATTTGAAAAAATAACTCATCAGACTCCTTTCACCGTGTAAAATGCGATCCGGGTTTTCACGGAAGTGGTTTGTCCGTCCTGATACTGGAAAGACGCTTCCACCTCTTTTTCAGTGATGTTCTCATCATACAGGGCTTCATAAAGTTCCTGGTACCGTTCCTGAACAAATTTGCGGCGGATCTTGCCGGTTTTGGTCAGTTCGCCGTCATCCACGTCCAGCAGCTTGTACAGCAGGGCGAAGCGCTTGATTTTAAAATGTTCCTTCTCCGCCCGGGAATTGACATCAATCACCTGTTCCATGATCAGGTCGGCCACTTTTTCTTTTTTTGACAGATCCATGTATGTGGTATAGGACAAGCCTCTGTCTTCGGCCCATTTTCCCACGACAATGGGATCGATGTTGATGAGCGCCGCCACGTAATCCTTCTGGTTGCCGAAAATCACCGCCTCTTTGATATAAGGGCTGAATTTGAGGGCGTTTTCCAGAAACATGGGTGAAAACATCTCCCCGGCCCGGGTGTGCATCACATCCGATACCCGGTCAATGACCACCAGGTGACCGTTGTCATCAATGAAACCGGCATCACCGGAATGCAGCCACCCGCCTTCCAGCAGCTCTTCGGTTTTTCAGGCAGTTCAAAGTACCCCGGAGAGACAGATAGGGACTTAGACAGGATTTCTCCGTCATCGGAGATTTTGCATTCCGTGCCGGGCAGGGGTTTGCCCACGGTTTCAGGCCGGATGTCTCCGTCTCTGTGCATGTAAGCGATCCCTGTGATCTCGGTCTGGCCGTAGATCTGTTTGAGGTTGACTCCGATGGCCTGGTAAAATGTGAACAGCTCCGGTCCCAGGGCAGCCCCGCCGGTATAGGCCCGGCGCAGCCTCAACAGCCCGATCTGGTTCACCAGGGGCCGGAAAATCAGCTGTTTTCCCAGCCAGGCCCTGAACTGCAGCCAGAATGTCATCGGCCTGCCGGTCATGCGGTATCCGGCCGCCTCAATGCCCACTTTGATGAAATAGTTGTACAGCAGCTTGTTAAGCCAGTAGGACTGGTCGATCTTCAACCAGATTTCCGATCGGATGCCTTCATAGATCCTGGGGGCACCAAACATGAAATGGGGCCCGATCTCCTTTAGGTCGGACATGGCGGTTTCAACGGATTCAGGGAAGTTGATGGTGATTCCCGTGGCCATGGCCACACCAAAGGAGTTCATCTGTTCTCCGATCCAGGCGAACGGCAGAAACGACACATATTCATCGGTTTTTCCAGCGGATCCACCTGGGTGATGCGGACCCCCATGTTGATGTAATTGCGATGCGTCATCATGGTGCCTTTGGGGAGCCCTGTGGTGCCCGAGGTCAGGCACAGGTGGCAGACATCCCCGGGTTTGCCCTGGTCCACCAGTGATTCAAACAGATCCGGGTCTCTGGCATGGGCATCTTCTCCCATTTTGTAAAGGTCCTGAATATCAATGTACCAGTCGTCTTTCATATAGTCCCGCATACCCCTGGGATCTTCGAAAATGACCTTCCGGACATTGGGAATCTGTTCTCTCACCTCCCGCACCTTGTCCACCTGCTCCTGGTTGTCGCAGAACACGATGGATACCTTGAGATACTGGATGATCTGGGCGATCTCCGCCGGCATGGTAGTCTGATAGATACCGGCGGAGATGGCGCCGATGGCATGGCCGCCGATGGCAACAAACAGCAGTTCAGGAATATTGTCGGAAATAATGGCAATGGTATCCCCCTTTTCAATGCCGATGGCTTTCAGGCCCATGCCGGTTTTCCGGACAAAACCATAATATTCTTCCCAGGTATAGGTGTTCCAGATGCCGTAGTCCTTTTCCCGCAGGGCCGTGAGTTTGGGGGTTTCAGTAACCCGCCACCTGAGCAGTTGGGGGATGGAAAATTTCAGCAGGTGTTCATTGTGACTCATATTGATTACTCCTCCCCGATATAGGCTTCGATCACTTTGGGATTGTTGGAGACCTCATCCGGTGTGCCGGATCCGATGATCTCCCCGAAATCCAGAACATAGATCCGGTCGGAGATGTCCATCACCACCCCTAGATCGTGTTCCACCAGCACCACGGTGATATTGCGTTCCTTTTGAATGTCCATGATGAATCGGACGATGTCTTCCTTTTCCTGGATATTCATGCCGGCCATGGGTTCATCCAGAAGCAGAATTTCCGGACCCAGCGTCAGGGCCCTGGCTACTTCCACTTTTTTTTGGATACCGTAGCTCAGATTGCCCACCAGGCTTTTCCGATAAGCCTCCAGTTCCATGAAGTCGATGATGTCTTCTACGTAAGTTCTGTTTTCCGCTTCCACCCGGGACGTTTCCCAAAAAAAATCGCGGCATGAAAAAAGAGTAGGTCAGGTTCTGGTGACGGGCAAGCATCAGGTTGTCCAGCACCGACAGCCCGGAAAACAGTTCCAGGTTCTGGAAAGCCCGGGCAATGCCCATGTTGGAGATCTGGTGCGGGGAGGCATGGGTCAGATCCTTGTCCTCATAAGTGATCTTTCCTGCAGTGGGATGGTAAAATCCGGAGATGCAGTTGAGCATGCTGGTTTTTCCCGCCCCGTTGGGTCCGATGATGGAGGTGATCAATCCCGGCTCAATGGCCATGTCCACATGGGACAACGCCTTGAGACCGCCAAAGGAAAGGGTTACGTCGGAAATGTTTAATTGCGCCATAAAGAATCCAAATGCTTTAGGTTATTGGAAAAAATCTTTACTTTTGCCGCCCAAAAAACAGGTTTTTCAAATACATAACGGGTTTGGGTTCACGAATACTGCTGTTTTATTTTTTCCCGGTCAATGGTGCCGTCCGCCGTCTTGGGAAGATCCATTACGAATTCCACGGACCGGGGTTTTTTATAACCGGCGATGATGGATCCGGTAAACCGGATCAACTCGTCTGCCGTCAAATTTCTGTCCGGGTGCAGACTGCATACCGCTTTAATGCCTTCGCCGAATTTGGGGTCCGGCACACCGAATACACACACCTCTTTGACGGCATCATGCTTCATAATGGCTTGTTCCACTTCCGCTGGAAATACATTTTCACCGCCCGGCTTGATCAGTTCCTTTTCCGCTTTTCTTCCTTTGAAAAATAGGAATCCGTCCGGATCCATCATGCCCAGATCTCCGGTATGATGCCATCCGTGCCGGAATGTGTGAGCATTCAGTTCTGGTGCGTTCCAGTATCCCTGAAAGACCAGCGGACCCTTGACAAGGATCTCACCGGTTTCTCCGGCGGTCAGGACCCGGTCAAGTCATCGGCGATTCGGATGTCCACAGCGGCGAGATCGCTCCGGCGGATCCCGGGCGTTTAAAATACGGGGAAAAGTGATCAGGCCGGAGGTTTCCGTCTGGCCGTACATGGTCCAGAAGGGGGTGCCGGTGGTGGATTCCCATCGTTTGACCGTGTCCGGGGCATCCAAACCGGCAGCAAGTTTCAGGCTGGTCAGATCATATGAATGTGTGTCAATTTCATCTAAAAGGTGAGCTAATATGGGGGGAAAAGACCCCAGATGGGTTACGTCCTGATCCTGGACAGTGGTGAGGGTCAGGACGGGATCGAATTTTTCAAGGATGGCGTTTTTTCCGCCTGCCTGGAGGGTGGCCAGGGCCAGGTTCACGCCCATGATGTGAAACAGCGGCAGGATGTCTGCCGCACAAGCGGAGGGTCCCAGATCGTAATACCGGATCATTTGAAGATTGGACAGCAGAATGTTTTCCTGGCTCAAAACAGCCCCCCTGGCTTACCCTGAACCGCTGCCGTATGAATGATCAAAAACGGCACATTGGTTTGACAGGCAGACGGCGTAAACCCTTCCGGTTTCCGGTACCATGGTGAAAGGGTTTCATCGGGTCCGTCCACCACCAGGAGCTGATCCAGAAACGGATATTTGGATACCAGGCGGGATGCCCGGGTCGCCATGTCATTGTCGCTGACAATGATCCGGGGTGTCGTGTCTTCGACAATATGGCCGATTTCATTGTCAGACAGGCGCCGGTTGATCAGCACCAGCGTCAGGTTCAGAGCGGATGCGGCGCCAAAAGATGGAAAAAATCGGATGGTTTTGCACAAAACCGCCACGCGCGTCCCGGTCTCCAGCGATGAAAGTCCGACCGCGAGGCTCTGGGTTTGGTCATACAGGTCTGAAAAACTGGTTTCCTGATCACACCAGTGAAGGGCCGTTTTGTCTTTGAATAGCCGGGCGTTTTTTTTCATAAATGTCGAAAAAGCTCAACTGGTGCAACCGATTCATGAATCCCCCTTGGAAAAAGAGTTTGCCAAATCTATGGGTTTTCTGTGTGATACAGGGCTAAAAAATCGTTTTAAATGTCCGGGCTCAAGGCAGAACGAGCGCTCAGTCTCGGTACAACTTTAGTTGTAATTCAATTAATTCCAGTTTGTCAAAGAATTTTTTTTATATTTTTTTTTCACCGGGAAAACTGATTGAAAATATAGAATATCCTGAATACAGGCAGTCCGATGTATGGTTGCAGAACCGGCATTGTTCAATATTCCCCGGACAGGTTTCCCCCGGATGGTCATGCAGAAAGCGGCACCGGCAAGATTCCATTTGAATGGAAAATCCCAGGCGGTCGGCAAACAGCTTGATGCGCAGGAGATCAACCCCTTTGCCGCCAGCATTGAAATCATACGGGGTTTTAGTGGAGTAGTCCGCTGTTTTCTGGACCGAAAAAAATCCTTCAAAAATCCGTTTTTGGTCTTCCGTTTCAATGCCCACGCCGAAATCATGCACCGTAAAGACAACACTGCTGTCTTTGCGCCGGGTGGAGATGTCAATGCGGCCGTGGTCCGGGGTGTTTTCAATGCTGTTTTTGATCAGTCCGGTCAGGGTTTTTTCAAACACATCTTTGGGCAGACGGATTTTAGGCAAATTTTTTTCCAGATTCAGAGAGATGTCCAGGTCTCTGAATGAAAATGCGGGTTTCATGCTTTCAAACAGATCTTTAAGCGAACGGTTCAGGTCGATATCCCGGTTGTTTAAAGCGGGTGAGCTGAACTCCCGTTCGATTACCGCCATGACCACTTCCATGGGATTTTCTTCATCCAGATGCTGCTCAATCAGCGTGGCCAGTTCGTCTCTGCAGGTCTGGATCATGACCTGAAGCATATCCCTTGCCGCGTAGATTTTTTTGTCCATGATATCTGTGGTTTCTTCCTGGATTTCCACGATGCGGTTCAGATTTCGCTGAATTCGTTCCAGCGTGGAAGCGGTTTTGACCTGGGGCAGTTCCGACAATTTTTTCTTGAGAATCTGCAAAGATCCGGTGAGCACGGCTACCGGGGTCTTTAATTCGTGAGACAGATGATTGATGGCCTTGTCCTTGGCCCGGTTCATGGAGGCCACATCCAAGTAAGCCTCTTTCAAAGCTTTCGCAAACCGGGCATTTTCAATGGAGATTCCCACAGTACTGGCGATCATGGTCATTAATTCCATGTCATGGTCATCAAACTGGTTCTGTTTTTGTTGATCGCGCATAAAATGCCGGTGATACGGCTGTCGCTTCGAACGGGAACGCACAGGATGCTGCGGGTTTTGTACCCCATCTTACGGTCCCGTTCCGGATAGGGGTTTGCTGACCGGTCTGCGTTGTTGTCCAGAGCCGGTTTTCCGGTTTCAAGTACCTTGCCTGCCAGCACTTCATCCAGGGCAAACCGGATTTTTCTGGCCCGCTGTTCCGTATCCGAGTCATCATAAGATGCTCCCAGAAAAAAAGGTCGTTTTTGATTTCGTCATACAGGAGAACGACAGCCCCTTCGGTTTTCAACAGCCCTTTTATTTCCCGGGTAATGTAGTCCATGAGATCTTCGAGTTCCGGATATTCGGGCAATGCCGCGCTGATGCGCATGATGGTTTGGTTATTGGCGGCCAGCCGTTTTTCTTCCGTGATATCTCTTAAAATTACGAAATGTTCTCCGGATCGATCTTGTGACCAGGTGTAGGAGGCGGCCCAGATCACGACATCCAGCATTCGGCCGTCTTTGGTGAACCGCCGGGTTTCGTAGCGGGAGAGTCGCTGGTTTTGTCTGAACCGGTCCAGCATTTCGATGGTTTCTTTTTTCAGATTTTCCGGGACAAAATCCAGAGCCCGGCCCTTAATCTCCTCAAGGGTCCAGCCGAAAACGTTTGAAAAGGCAGGATTCACATAGGTGACATAACCGTTTTCATCGTAGAGGATAATGGGGTAGGGAATAAACTCCAGTACCTGGCGATAGGTCTGGTAAAGGTCGAACACCTCCTGTTCTCTGGCTTTTCTGCGGTCACGTCCTGAAGGGTTTCCACGGCCCCGGCGATATTCCCGCTGTTGTCAACCACTGCAGCAGCGGCAAAAATAGCCATTTGCCGGCCGGGGGCAGATCCGGGAAAAATCGGCGGCCGCAAACAGCTGTTTGTTGGCCAGGGCTTGCTTATATTTGGGGCCGTAAAGGGCGAGGATTTCGTCAGCAGGGGAATTGTCAACGATCAAATCCGCCATGACCGGGCGTTTTCGGGCGTAAAACGCTTTCCATTGAAGATCGGTGCCGATCATGTCCCGGGCGCTGAATCCACTTAATTCTTCCAGTGCCTGGTTAAAATGGCTGATTTTGTGTTGGCGATCCACCACGAAAATTGGGATGGGAGCTTTGTATATAATATTGCCCAGAAGCTCGTTTTCCGCTTCCAGTGCCCGGATTCCTTTTTTGAGTACCTCCATCTCAGCTTCACGGTCCGCCATAAAAACTCCAAAGGGCTTTACAAGATTCACGTATATTCGTATAACAATTTGGGTAAAGCGATATGGCCACTATATAAAATCATTGAATCAAATTGCAAGGATTTTAAAGGGTGATGAACAAGATACCTGACGCCAACATCAAAACCGAGATTCTGATCCATGATCTTAAAGTGCCGATATCTGTTATCAATGCCGGGGCACGATCCCTTCTGGAGCGCCAGGACACTTATGGCCCCCTCACGGAAAAGCAGATCAAGGTGCTCAATCGGATTGTCCGCAACACACTGGCAACTCAGCGGTTGGTGAACGACGTCTTGGAACTGGGACGTTCCAGAGAAGGCGTTATGATCTGTTCCCATTTTACCATGGCATCACTGGTGGTGGGCGTTCTGGTGGAAGTGTTTGATCTGGCTGACCCCAATGTGGCGGATGCGGTCAGAAAAGTGGCTACTTATTCAGAACTGCAGAAGGTCATTGCCGATGCCGGGGTGGTCCTTTATTTTGAAAAACAGACCTGGGAGGCCAGTGTATGCCTGGATGCGGCAAAGGTCAGACAGATCCTGCGGAACCTGGTGACCAATGCGTTCAAACACCGGACCGCCCGGGTGGATATCCGCGGCCTAATCCGGGATAATGGCTTGACGATGTGGGTGAAAGATGACGGCCGGGGGATTCCCCGGGCCGATCACCAGCGGATTTTCGAAACCTATTTCACCACCGGGGGGGCCATTGAAGATGCGATCCAGAGCCACGGTCTGGGTCTGGCCGGTGTGATGGTGTTACTCAGGGACATGGGCGGAGAAATGGCACTGACGTCAGAAACCGGCCATGGGGCGGAATTCAAGGTATGCATTCCCCTCAAGTGACAGGGGATACCCTGATCAATCACCTGTCACTGATTGGTCATTTTTTCTGCCAGTCTGCTCCAAACAGTTTGTCAAACACGGGCCTGACAAAAGAAAACCATTGAGCATTGGCCTGCCGGCCCTGTTGTCGGGCAGTCAGAACATCTGCCAGAAATACGGAGATGTCCACCAGTTTTTCTTTGGGGATATAGGCATCAGCTCCTTTTTCCAGGGCGGTTTTTAAATTTTCCGGTGACAGGGCATGGGCCGTGAGCATCAGGGTGGGAAGATTACGCCCCCGGGTGATTTCCAGCAGTTCATACCCCCGAACCCCCATAATATCCAGAATCGCAGCATCATAGGTATGGGTTTTCAGCTTTTTGCCGCCGTTTCAAATGAACCGGCCGTATCCACCCGGCACATGTATAGCAGTTCTTCCATGGTTTCCAGGATATCCGGTTCGTCATCCACCACCAGAATATGTTTGTTTTCCAGGATCCGGCGATCGTCCATGAAGCCGTCCTACAGATCCACCCAGGTATCGGCTTCGCTGGCGCAGGACGTGCAGGTGCCGGTTCCTTTCACCTTGACCGGGGTCTGCGTGGTCTTCTTTTTTTCCAGGGCCGCTTCCACTTCGACCCATTGGCAGGCAACAATCATTTCCGCTTCATTACCGCAGTTTTTACAGGTGCAGACTTGTTTGAACTGTTTTTATCCTTATCCATGACAGGCTTCCTCCATGTTGTGGGTGCATTAACATTATAAATCTATCATAATATCTAAACTATTGATTGACCAGCCTAAAATTTTATTATGCCGGCAGTAGGGTCCGGCTAAAAAGGGAAAAATAAGCTTGACAAAGCAACGGTGAAACGGTCTTATAACAAAATATTTTATTCTTAACTTAATTTTTACCGACATATTTGTGTTATGTAGCAGGAGGAAAATATGAAAATTGCAGTCACCCGGGTTGCCAAAGCCGGTACCCGGCCAAAGGATGAAGACCTGGGATTCGGAACTGTTTTTACGGATCATATGTTTGTCATGGATTATTCCGGAGAAAAGGGATGGTATGATCCGCGTATCGAACCGTTTTCACCGGTATCCCTGTCACCGGCAGCCATGGTGTATCACTATGGCCAGGCCATATTTGAAGGCCTCAAGGCTTATAAGACACCGGACAAGAAAATTCAGCTGTTCCGGGCCCGGGACAATTTCAAGCGCCTGAACCGGTCGGCCCGGGGCCTGTGCATCCCGGAAGTGGACATCGATTTTGTCATGGATGCGTTAAAACAGCTGCTCATACTGGAAAAAGAGTGGATTCCGGAGACCCTTGGGACTTCCCTGTATATAAGGCCGTTTATGATTGCCACGGATCCGTTTCTGGGAGTGAGATCCTCATTCACTTTTAAATTTTTCATTATTCTGTGTTCTGTGGGGGCGTATTATGCCGGAGGACTGGCTCCGGTTAAGATCTGGGTGTCCAAAGATCACGTCAGAGCGGTCCCCGGCGGGGTGGGCGAGTTCAAGACTGCCGGGAATTACGCGGCCAGCCTCAATGCCGGAGAAATAGCCAAGAAAAAGGGATATGCTCAGGTGCTGTGGCTGGATGCCCTGGAAAGGAAATACATCGAAGAAGTCGGCGCCATGAATATCTTTTTTGTCATCGATAACGAATTGGTGACCCCCAATCTTACCGGCAGTATTTTACCCGGCATCACCCGGTATTCGGTGATCGATCTGGCAAAAAATGGGATATTCCGACTTTCGAGCGGAAGATCAGCATTGATGAGGTGTTTGATGCTCATAAAACAGGCCGTTTGACCGAAGTGTTCGGCTCAGGTACGGCCGCAGTGATTTCACCGGTGGGGGAAATCTGCTATGGGGACAAAGTGATTCAAATGGGTGACGGCAAACCCGGCCCCATGGCCATGAAATTTTACGATGCATTGACATCCATTCAGTATGGAAAGGCAGCTGACGTGGAAAACTGGATCGAACCTGTAGATTAGGAGAGAACATGGCTAGAAAAAAGACCCTGCGCCCATCGGGAAACGAATCAAACGGGCCCGGCTGGACAGAAAGGTTACCCTGGACACCATGGCCAATGAAACCGGCCTGGCAAAGGAAGATATTAAACAGATTGAAAGTGGTGACAAACGTCCGTCTGTGGGGACTCTTCTTCAGATTTCCAGGGTCCTTCAGCTGGATTCCGATTTTCTGCTCAAAGATCCGGAAGAGGCCCGGGAAAAACGGGCACAGGCGTATACCAAAAGAACGGATCAATACGCTTACACGCCGTTGACCCCTGGTGCGGAAAACAAGCATTTAAAAGCGTTCCGTATTGTGGTGGAAGCCGGGGCTCATCATGAAGGGGTCGGGTTTCAGCATGAAGGAGAGGAGTTTGTCCATGTGCTGGAAGGACAGGTGGAGGTCCAGGTGGGAGATCATGTAAATGCGCTTTCGGCCGGGGATTCTCTGCATTTCAATTCCGGAATCAAGCATGACCTGCGAAATCCGGGACAGATGGATGCAACATTGATCGTGGTGGTTTACGTTCCCTGACAATGGAGGAGACATACGATGCTGTTTAAGTTGACCGATGAGCAGAAAATGATCCAAAATATGGTCCGGGAGTTTTCAAGAAAGGTGGTTGCCCCGCTGCGGCGGAACGGGACCGTACCAAGGAGTTTCCGGCGGAGAATTTCCGGCAGATGGGGGAACTAGGCCTCATGGGCATGATGATTCCCGAAGAATACGGCGGAGAATCCGCAGATACCGTGTCCTATGTGCTGGCCTTGTCTGAAATCGCCTATTCCTGCGCATCCACCTCTGTGGTGATGTCTGTACAGAACTCCATTGTGTGCGAAAGCCTTAACAATTTCGGCACGAAAGAGCAGAAACAGCAGTTCCTGACACCATTGGCTTCCGGAAAGATGATCGGGGCGTTCGGCCTCACCGAACCGGATGCCGGGTCAGATCCCGTGTCCCAGGCTGCGGTCGCCGTGAAAGACAAAGACCATTACATCATCAACGGGACCAAGCGGTTCATCACTTCCGGCAAACATGCCAAAGTGGTGCTGGTGACGGCGAAAACCGATCCGGATGCCGGCCACAAAGGAATCTCCTGCTTCATCGTTCCCAAGGAGACCAAGGGCCTGATCGTGGGGCATGAAGAAGACAAAATGGGGTTGCGGGCTTCTGATACCACGGATTTGATTTTCGAGGATTGCCGGGTCCCCGCAGCCTGGATGCTGGGGAAAAAAGGAGACGGGTTCAAAATCGCCATGTCCGGTTTGGACAGCGGGCGTATCGGGATTGCGGCCCAGTCCTTGGGCGTGGCCAGGCTGCGTTTGATGCGGCCGTGTCTTATGCCTCCAAAAGAAAGCAGTTCGGGGCGCCTATCACCAAACACCAGGCGATCCGGTTTCAGGTTGCGGATATGGCAACCCAGATCGAGGCGGCCCGTCAGCTGGTGTTGTCTGCAGCCTCCATGAAAGATCGGAAGGAGCCCTACACCAAAGAGGCCTCCATGGCCAAACTGTTTGCCTCGGAAATGGTCAATGAGGTTACGGCAAGGGCCATACAGATGCACGGCGGGTACGGATTCACCAAGGATTATGTGGTGGAACGGCTGTACCGGGATGCCCGGGTGTTCACCATTTACGAGGGGACTTCGGAAATTCAGCGGATCGTGATTTCCAACAATATTCTCAAGGACAAACGAAAACCCTAACTCAGGCCAAGCCCTGCCTGTTGACATGAAAAACCTGCCAACCAACCGGTTTTTTTTATGAGTTGTTGTGGGTACGCCTTGAATGAATACCAAGGCGTACCCATGGCCGTTATTCAAAAAACGAGGTCGCGCAGGCCACATTTCCCCGGCAGAACACGAACAGGCATTTGCCGTCTGCGTCAGACACGGATCCGTATACATAATTGATATTGATCTGATCTTTACTGAATTACTTGGCGATGTTGACAAATTCACCTGGCTGGTTGGTAATGTCCATCGCCATCACCTCCTTGGTATCAGACAGACCCGCATTTTCCTTCATTACGGATTGCCCGTAAGTATCCGGATCAAAGCAAAATCGGCGGAATCTTTGCGTATGGAACTGTAACTGGCTCATGATGCTAGCCGTTTCAAAGATATTTCCCGGACTTCGAACAGGTTTTGGACATAGGCAGATGCATTCTGAACCGTGATGGCATTAATTGTCCTGAACAAACTTGACTCGACAGTGGTTACAATTCACTGGCTGATTTTCGTTCTTCCACTCTGCCGTCGAGTCGTTGGTCGCTTGGGGAGCCGGATCTATCAAGGACAAGCTCTGCTAGTGTTCACCTCGTTCGCATCCTTGACAGATCCGACGCCTCATGCTGTGCAAGAAATTAGCGACGGTGAGGAGAGCGCAACGTCACTTTGGCTCAGGGAACTGGTGATGTCATTTGCGCTGGTGTCTTCATTTTTTTCAATTTTTTTGATCATACAACTTTTTGCCCTCCATGACTTTTTCCATCGGAGTCCGTCCTTTGCAGTGTTTCCCCTGGTGGGTCTGCTCATTTGTCCGTTCCCAATAAAGTTTATGAAATAGCGATGTCGGTTTTTCCGGTTTTTTCAACAGGGAACAAACGACCGACCCTATTGATTGTATGATGAACAGATAATTATCATTTCAGAAAAACTGAAAAATCAATTGACAAAGGAA
>LQAG01000271.1_pt1 | contig 18014 bp, 25 predicted proteins | sample 1535801 | NCBI WGS metagenome assembly LQAG01 (sample SAMN04331584, study PRJNA305678) | bioreactor metagenome | isolation source: bioreactor_3 inoculated with Wadden Sea sediment 1st replicate of a... | place: Germany:Bremen | reverse complement strand
CTGTTAATTGATAACTTTCGAGTCAGGCTGCGGTGTTATAGCTCTCGGGATATTTATATACTCCAACAAGGATATATCAGGCAGGACCATTGGTATAGCCTCAGCCATTTCAACCTTGGTCTGGCGGCTTCTTGTCCTAGTGCTCTTTGATGGATTTGATGGAACCCTTGTTATTGGATACATTCCTGAAATTTTCTTTTATGTTGGTTATGGTATTTTCATGCAAAACACTGTGCAAAAGCACGAACTTTACTCCTTTGAGCTTTTCTTTCTCTTCTCCGTGGTCTGCGACTACACAATGAATCTTTTAGAAATACTCATTCGAGTCACTTGGTTTAAACAATTCTTTTATCAAGATATATTGACCACACTTTTATTTGTGGCTGTGATCCGCGCGGCAATTATCCTTGTCATTCTAATTGTCCTGCGCTACCAGAAAATTCTTCTCCTTAAAGAGGAGCATGAAGACCGTTACAAAAGACTTCTTTGGCTTAACTCGTTTTTACGGACAGAAATATTCTGGATGGAATCCAACATGGACCGTATTGAACAGGTTATGACAAGAGCCTACACACACTTTGAAGACATACGGGATAAAAGAAATGAAGACAAATGGTCTGCTGATGCCGTCAATATTGCAGGGGCTGTTCATGAGATAAAAAAGAATACGAGCTGGTTATTCGCGGTGTGAATGACCTCATGGAAAACAAGTATCAAAATCAGTCCATGACATTCCAGAGCATACTCACCATACTGGAAGAGCAAATGAAGGCCGAGGCCCTCAGACGAAAGGTTAACGTTCATATTCACATTCAAGGGGGTGCGGATTTTCATACAGAAAGGCACTTTCAAATTATGTCTGTGTTTAGAAACCTTATAACCAATGCCCTTGACGCAGCTGAAAACAGTGATCATCCTGTTACCATAAAACTATCCCACTGGACAGAGGGGACATCCACCGTTTCCAAATTAGCGATAATGGTCCTGGTATTGAAGCGGAAAACATTGCTCTGATTCAAACACCAGGCTTTTCCACTAAAATCAATTACCAGACTGGACATATCAACCGGGGTTTAGGGTTGACAATCGTATACAGATATATAGAGGATTTATTTGATGGAAGCATCGATGTACAGTCTAAGCCTGACAAACTAACTTTATTTGACATTAAAATACCTAAAAATCGAATCGAGGTGCAAAAGTGAAATACTACATTGTCGAAGAGATCCAAACATCATACTCATTCTAAAGCAAATAATAGTCGATTGCGACCTCGGTCAAGTCATCGGACACTCCACAGATGGGAAAATAGCCCTTTCGGAAATCAATAAGTTAAAACCAGACATTGCACTTGTTGACCTATTCATTCCATCTCTTGATGGCATTTCCCTTATACAAAGTATCGATGGTTCTGTGAGTACGATAATGATTTCTCAAGTGTCGGCGAAAGACATGATCAGCAAGGCCTATGAAGCTGGTGTGAAATTTTTATTCAAAAGCCCATCAATGCTGTCGAGGTCCGTTCCGTCATAAGCCAGGTTAAGACCAACATTGAATCAGAGCGAAAACTCAGCCAGATTCGATCCATGTTCGCCCTTGATGACACATTGAACACAGCTGTATCACCAAGGATAGAAGATGATCCAGAAACGGATACAAAAATTGTAACAGCCCTCAAAGATCTAGGTATCATAGGTGAAAATGGAGCTGACAACATTATCAAATCTGTGAGCTGGTTGATGAACCATCCCAATGCCCTTAATGAAATGTCCCTAAGCAAGTTCTTCAATCAGTTTAGCGACCATCCACGATCATTCGAACAGCGTATTCGCCGCACTGCGGCTGTTGCCCTTACAAATCTTGCCGCCATCGGGGTGGAAGACTACAGCAATCCAATTTTTCAAGACTATGCCCATGTTCTATATGCCTTCAAAGAAGTTCGCACAGAAATGGATGGTCTGAGAAATAAAAAAGCCATACACGGAAAGGTCAATATACGAAAATTTTTAGAGGGCCTGACCTACCTCTGTAGCGACTCTTTGCAATCATAGCGCAACACATTAATATGAATTGTCACATTATTTTAATATTTTTTGTTACAATTTGAAACCAAACGAAACACCCAGCTTATACTTTAAGTATTGAACGACCTACGAAATGCGATTGAAATTTGTCATTTTGCAGGCATCTACAATACAAAAGCATGAGGGGGTGTTTTTTTGACCATGATATACAAGTATATTAATGATTTCAATTTTTATACAGCAGGTAGTTTCATGATCATTTTCCTCCTTGGCACAGGCGTTATACTAACGGTTGGTACCAGAGGCATTCAGTTTAGAAACTGGGATACGCCTTTAAACTTTTAGCACAAAAGAACCACTGCAAAGATGGGGATATTTCTCCTTTTCAGGCTCTGGCAACATCCCTTGCCGCCACGCTGGGCATAGGGAATATTGTTGGTGTTGCAGCAGCTATTTCAGCAGGTGGTCCTGGTGCAATTTTTTGGATGTGGATGACAGCCCTATTTGGCGGTGCCCTTAAATATGCAGAATCTCTTTTGGCTGTTAAGTACAGAGTGACCAATGAACATGGCGAAAATCCGGCGGACCCATGCATTATATCAAAACAGGCATGGCTGAACTTTACGGTGGTAACTGGACTTGGTTGGGCTGGATTTATGCCTTCTTTGGCCTTATGGCTTCCTTTGGTGTTGGCAACATGCTCCAGTCAAATTCAGTGGCTCATTCCTTACAGGTTACGACAGGGGTTTCCCCCCTTATCACAGGATCATTTATAACATCTGCAACGGCCTTAGTCATTTTTGGCGGTATTAAGTCCATCGGCAAGGTCATTGAAAAAATCGTTCCCGCCATGGTTGTTTTATATATCAGTGGCGCTCTTATAATCATTTTTAGAAACCTTGACATCGTTCCAAGTGCCTTTGGCTTGATTTTCACCCATGCGTTTTCCCCTCAAGCTGTGGGTGGCGGATTATTTGGAACAGTTATTCGTTACGGTCTAGCCAGGGGCATCTTAACCAACGAAGCTGGTCTTGGTTCGGCATCTATTGCCCATGCAGCATCTAAGAACCCAGATCCTGTTGCACAGGGACTCATCGCCTCTATTGGCACATTTATTGATACCCTTGTGGTTTGCACCATGACAGCCATAGTTATTTTAACTTCAGGCCTTGTCCACATTAATAAGGTTAATGGCCTTATGAGCATTAAGGACAACTTGTACGGAGCGGCCTTAACGGCCACAGCCTTCGAATCACAACTTCCTATTGTGGGGGGCGTGATTGTGTCTCTAAGCCTCATCGCCTTTGGCTTTTCAACAATACTTGGTTGGTATTACTATGGTTCCAAATGCCTTGAGTTTATTGCCGGCTTAAAAGCTGTCAACCTATACAAGTCCATTTGGATTGGTCTGGTCTTTTTTGGGGCTTCCTATAAGGTTAATGTTATTTGGAATATTTCAGATTCTTTTAACAGCCTTATGGCCATACCCAACTTGATAGCCATGTTGGCTCTCAGCCCAAAGGTATTTTCTCTAACGTCTGAATATGAAGACCTACACGATGACTTAGATAAAAAGGAGTTGAAAGCGGGACACATTAAATTCCCAACAACTTCTTTAAATAGATAATCGAATCGCCTAGAAAAAAATAAGCCATTCGAAAAAAATCCAAAACAAGTGAGATTAACATAAAAGAGCCACAGACTTTAATCTGTGGCTCTTTTATATTCGTATTTCTATGTCGACTTATTTAAAGCACTGTTGCTGCACTTAGAATGAACCTATTACAATATGCCCTTATTAAAAACTTCATCAATAAAGACTTGGCCTTTAAAAAACTGCCCTTTCTCAATAAGCTCTATCACTTTTTCTCTTGTAACCCATCTTGCATCAGAAACTTCTTCTTCTTGAAGTATCAAGTCATTCAAATCAACATCTTTTTCAAAATGCCAAATGTCAACCATCCATCCGTGGGGAGATTGATAGGTTTTCTGACCAATGATCTTACCCTTATTTTCTTCTAGTTTAAGAGAAATTCCCACTTCCTCACCAACTTCTCGAATAGCCGCTTCTTGGCTAGTCTCCCCTGCAGTAACAGCCCCGCCAGGATTTCCCACAAACATGGTTCATTTTTTATTGCACTACGTTTTGTTATAAGAATCTCTTTATTCGAATTCGTTATAATCATTAAAACAACCAGGTGGTAATCACCATCATCTAGGCCCTTTCCTCTTATGGCAATTCGCCCAGTCGGCTCCCTGTTAATATTCAAAATATCCCATTTTCCATTGCCGCCTCCATTTATTTTCCTATTATTCGTTGTATTCACACCCTTTCGGGTATATATGTAATAAATAATCAGTTACAAAGTCAAGGAGGTGCCTTATGAAAGAAAATACTTCATCCAAAAGAAAACAACTCACCGATAAAGAACGCAAGGAACTCTCCGAGCAGTTTTGGAAAACAAATTGATTCCAAACTTCGAAAAGAAAGAAAAACGCACTTGGATGTTGAAAGACCTAGATCACTTACACCAGTATGAAGACTGATACAATATATCAACCCCCTTAGTTGTTTTATGATCCTGTTCGCAGGGTCATCTTTTTGTTTGTCATTTTGTTTGTCTTTCTGGTCAATTTGCATCATCGTATGGACACATTGCAATGTATGCCCTAATTCCCGCTTCATCCCCTTGTGGATAGGAAACACCAAGCTTTTGAGCCAGATCTTTGCCATATTCGCTGGTGATATCTATCATTTTAATCATGGCCTGCCACATATCATAGTAACTGTCTCCGGGACAAGTCTGTAAATAATCGGCCCACTGATCTTTTGTTAGATGGGCTTGCATCCATTTCCCAAAAACACCTGTATTAATTGACCAGTCCTTTTTTGAAGCTATATACCACCGCATAACTGTGTTTAAATCAGCTCTTATGATTTGCTCCTGCATTCGCTTTACATAATTAAATTCCTGCCTATGTATGCCTTTTACAACATTCACAGAGCACCAAAAATATTATTTATCTTATCAAGAAACTCTTTTTCACTCGGCTTTTGAGTATGATACATTTTATCAGTCGGCTCAGCAAGGCTTCCAAGCAAACCATCCTTATTCAATGATTAGCTTTTCCAAAGAGTCCTCATCCCGTTTTGTCTATTTTTGATACTGGAAAAAATTGCATGTCAATACGATTGCCATCGCTAAACTGCATTAAGAAAATCGGATAAATGGTGTCTTCCACTTCCACGTCATTTTGTTGAATAATAAGGGGGCTACCGAGTTTTTCTATCCAGGACTGATCCTTTACATATATCATTGGATCAGCGGTGAAACACACTATGTCATAGTCCTGAAAGGAATCTGGCTTAACATTGGGATTAACCCTTGAACCATTCATAACTGCTGCGCGTACAAGATCATCCTGCTTGATAAAAGTTTCAATAGTATTCATCATTTCAGCATCATCTCTTTGGACAGTCTTTAAGGGCACTTGGCTTCCATCCACTATATCGGTTCGTATTTCTAATCCGTCAATTTTCTTCTTCCTGCGCAGATCACTATCATACTCTAATTGGGAAATACGCAGTCCCATTTCCACTTCAAACTCTCGAATGATTTTAAATCCATTATTTTATATAGTTTTATAGCGGGTGTGTTTTTGCCCCTGTGGCAACAATAATTTTTGTGCGTATTTATTTTCTTTTAGCACATGTTGAATCAATTGAGTGGCTATACCTTTTTTAAAATAAGCCGGCTTCACAACAAGTCTATGAATATCTAAAATGCCATATTCACATTTATAAGATATTAGGCCAAGAAGCTGGCGCTGTACCCTATAGCCGATAAAGGTTTCATCGCAAATCTTTATACAATCCACTGTATCATACATTGGTGGAATTTTTATAGAGCCTATGATTTTAGCTTCAATTCGATAGGCTTCCCTTTGCAACTTCACAATTTCACGGGCAACGAATTCATTTTCTACTTTTAGTGTGTCAATGCTTCCACTTTGTTCAATTAACATATTTACGCCCTTCCCCTTAAATTATATTTTTATCTTATCACAATTAAACATATTTTAGGAGATAGAACGCATATTTTATACTACAAAAGCCTCATTCAATATAGTCTTAAAGAATGAGGCTTCTATCTTTCTTTTGATTAGATGATTGTATAGGGCAGGAAGAATAAATTGAGCACTGTCACATCAAGAAGTATGTATAAAGCCAGGCTCTTAATAAAGCTCTCATTCCTCTCCTTGACTTCATAGCCACGTCGCATGGCTATAAGCATCGTCAATGCAGATATCCCCATCATAACACCCCAGTGGCCTATTGGCGGTGTCAAATATGCTGGTAAAATCTCGGCTGATGAAACGAAGCAAATATATCTGTGTAATACACATAAAATTTGCTTAAAGTATACATGCCAAACACAATCAACATTGTTTTAGTCTTATTCCTCTCAACCCAGCTAAGCTTTAGCATCATAAACGGTAATGCTATAGCAAGCACCGGAAGGAGTATGCTCACTGTTGGAAGAATTCCAGAGAACATAATAGCAGGATAATTGACTGCTGTTCGTATGAAAATTTCAAAAAGCCCATCGCCGTCCACCTTTTGACTTCTTTTCACAAAGTCAGGGTTTGTTGATGTCATGTATATTTGAGCCTGACCCTGGGCATACTCATTGTGAATGAGATAGTCATAACCATTTAAAACAACAAAAGACGGGGTTCGTCCAATCATTTCTGTGTTTGTAAGCTGGGTATATGTTCCTCTCTCAAAGTTTGGTGTCATATAATAGTTTGGAAAAACCGATTTACCTCGAGCCACTTCTGTTCTTCCCAAGTTTGTATCAAATATTCCAATAACAAAAGCCTCGCTTGCTTCACTGTAATACGGTATGCCATTATATGATGGTAGATCTATGGTCTCTTTTTCAAAGTCCCCTGCAAACCCTTCAATCCCTTGGGTGTAAATTCTTAGTTCCGTCGTGCTTGTTCTGGAGTCCATCATGGTGACAAGTATCTTAATTTGGCCATTTATATCTAATATTTGCATATTTGTAGGACTTGTTGTGGACTTGGACTTTATGGTTTCAATTTCCCTAACTTCTTCCCCAGTAATGTCATCCACCAAAAGCCCTAACTTATTGCTACCAAGATCATTTCGGATGAATGTTACATGTCGCTGAGCTTCCACTAGAATTGATGCCGCTTCTGTCACTGGTGCATTTCCCTCTAAAGTGTATTCTGTAACACCATCTATAGTATAGACATCAATCCTATTATCTTTGTATAGAGTCACTTCTTGGGCACTAAGGTTATAGCCTGTGTAATCTGATGTATAAGCGTCTTGTCTTTCAATATCAAGACTTACCGGATCTAACTGATAAAAACAAGTGTGCCTGTGTCTTCTGTGAATGTTGTTAACAATAGCTTGTTGCCATCAACTTCGCCTGCTATTTCTGAAATAATGCCGGCTGTTTCAATGCTTTCTATTTCTGTCACTTTCCCCGCTTCATTAAATGTCCTAATTTGAATTTCACGGTCATGTCCACTGACATATAAAATTCTATCTTCCAGTGCCACTGCAAAAGCTATTCTTTTATCAGGTTCATTTAAGTTCACACTGGCATCATAGGTATCCACCACAATAGACCCCGACCATGCCTCACTTGGCTGTTTAATGGATTCAAAATAGATAAAACCATAAAGAGACATGAAAACGCCAACCATTAATAACGCCATCCATACTTTCCAATTCTTCAAGTACCTCATAATACAACCCCTAATGTCTATTCCTTTAGACTATTTGTGACATTATACCAGTAAGGTAATGGAATAATCCATTTAATGGAATTTAATACATCATTAATGGAATTGATATTTTCCTAACGAACAAGAATAACCATCAAATCATTCACATTCGTCCCCGTAGGTCCAGTGATGATTAAGTCACCACTTGCCAGTAAGGCTCTATATGAGTCATTGTCTTGCAAGGCCTTCTCTGGGTCAATGCCCTCTTCAGCCATGATATTGTATGACGCCCCATCCACAATGCCTCCTGCAGCGTCAGTTGGTCCATCCGTACCATCTGATCCCACCGAGAAAATGCTTACACCTTCGACCCCTTTTATAGACCGAGCGGCAGACAAGGCCACTTCCTGACTTCTGCCACCAAGCCCCTTTCCTGTGACATGAACCACGGGTTCGCCACCAAATATTATGGCACAAGGCTTTTGGGGGTAATGTTCACTGGTGCCTGAAGCAATATCTCTGGCAATTGACCCTATAAATGCCCCAGCCTCCTTGGCTTGACAGTCAAGAGATGTGGTCATAATGAATGGTTTGTATCCCAGCGCCTGAGCACTTACTGCGGCCTGACCACATAAATCCTTTACACTCCCTGCAAGATAGTCCACCACATTTTCTATTTCTTTTGGAGTCTCGTCTTGAATGGCTTCACGCACTGCTTCAGATGCGAAAATGTTGTACTTATTTAGAACTTGTATCGCCATCTCAGAACGTGTCATATCAGGATGAACGGGACCAGATGCGATGGTATCAAACCGGTCACCAATCACATCAGAAAGAGCAATGGCTAAAATTGGAGTTTTCGGACACTTGCCTGCAAAGCGCCCACCTTTTACATCTGACATGTGTTTTCTGACTGTATTGATTTCATCAATACTAGCCCTGATGCCAGAAGCTGGTCTGTCACAATGGTTATGTCTTGAATGGTCACATTTTTATACGGCTTTTCAAACACAGCGGACCCGCCACCTGAGAGTAAAAATATCACCAAGTCATCTTCATTCAAGCCTTCTACGTAGCGAGTGGCCACTTCACCTGCCTTGCTAGAGTTCTCATCCAGTATAGGGTGACCCGCCTCGATTTTTTTATAAGCATCAAGCCCCTCTTGTAGATGACCGTATTTCGTTATAACAAGCCCCTTAGTAATTTTATCCCCTAAAAACTTCGTCTACCTTGCTTGCCATGGCAAAGGCTGCTTTTCCAATGGCAATTAAGACTATCTCTCCTTTCACTTTATCTATTAGCTCTTTATTTGCATACAAAGCCTTTTCAACAGATTTTTCCGGCATAACCCCATTGATTGCCTTCTCTATAATCTCAAAAGCGTCTTCTCGAAGTGTGCTCATAAAACCTCCTTGTAAAATCTTTATAAATTAAATAGACCACTGTCATTATAGCAAATTAAACTAGAGTCGAATTTTATTTACCACTCCATGCGCTTGCAAAATTACAGATTTGTTTCCTCACTATACCTTATTTAGAATTTTTCATTTTATAATATTTATATCTTGTGCAAAGAGGGGTCTTGAATGATATTTTGCAAGGCGCTCGATTAAGACATTGCTAACTTATATGTGGGCTAGGCATTCATTTCTAAAACCCAGACCATATAAAAAGCCCCCAGACCAAGTCTATATTCTTGATACCAGGGGCTAAAAAGCTATAACCAGTTTGTTTTTTTAGTTGCCTTCTTTCATTCTGGCTTCAACATCTGCCATAAATGCGTCTTCTTCATCACGAATAACCCATTTATCAAAGACATAGCCAAAACTTTGGTCTTCATTCATTCCACATTCGCCTAGACAATTCAGTTCAACATGATCTTCACCGAACTTTTCTTGAAGTGCATCATAATCTACGTTTGAACAATTTGGGCATACTTTAATCATATTTATATATCTCCTTCATAATCATCTAACAAACTTTCCCATGATCCCCTAAGGACCACCCACGGATATAGGCGATTCGAAAATCAAAAGGGCTGGGAAGTTTCTTCCTGAAGATATCATAACCCAATTGAGAATTATAATCAATACCTTTTTGGTATAGATTGTTCATTCACGAGATTTTAACAAGTTTTTTAGTCTTTAGCGAATAAGTTTTTTCACTTCATCATACATGTTAAAGTGTACATCCCACACCCCGTCAACGGTATTTGATAATATGGAATAATAGATACCTGTGTTCGGGAACATGACCGACATAAAAGAAACTCCTGGGTCTTCCCCCATTAAATATATGCACTCTAGGCATCTTCATTTCGCTTTGTCCAGAAGCCCAGTGAATAGTGAATATTTTTAGACACATGAACATGATGTTCATTTAGCAAATTGAACTGTCTCTATGTATTATTTTTGAATTCAAAAGTGATGACCAAAAAGCCTCCATGTCTTTAGCGTTTACAAAGACCCCACCATCAGCATTGCCCTTAACAGGCAGTGAGTAAATGTTGCTTCTCCATCCACCTAAGCTTTCATCTTTGACATAGCCTACCGCCGAGTTGTGAGAAAGGGCGTCAAGTCTATCAAACCCCGCTGATTTCATTTCAGCCCGTTTAAACACGTTGTTGTGAATATTATGGTCTAGGGCTTGACCAGTGATCTTTTCGATAATTAAGCCTAGAGCGATAAATCCACCATTGTTATATTCAAATTTTTCACCTGGCTCAAACCTCATTTGACCGTCTGAGAACAAGGGCAGCAAGTCTTTTGGAGACAGAACGTTATACATGGGAAAGTCTTTCCAAAGTACAGAAAAATCATCCATTTCTTCTTCGTTGAAGTAATCTGGCATACCTGATGTATGCATGAGAACATGTTTTATCGTGACTCTGTCAGAAATATTTTTAAAAACACCTGGTATGATGTCATTTACCTTCGTATCCAGTTGAATCCGCCCTTCTTCAATAAGTTGCAGGATCCTAATGGCTGTAAACCCCTTGGTGCCAGAGGCAATTCCAAACCGCGTATCCGTATTAATCGGGACTTCAAAACCCGTTCAGCCAGTCCATTGGCATATTCAGCACGATCATTTCCTAGATCGGCAATTGTTACAACACCATGAAAATCATTTTGATCCATAGTGGCTTTTTCTATTATGTTCTGATACACTCTATACATTTTAGTCACCTCAAATGTCAGTTTAAATAAAAACCAAACGTCAACAGTGAATTATTCAGGACAATTTAAAATGCTGTGCAAGTGAGTGTTTTCACTGTTACAGCATTTCGAATGCTCTATGATGTCCACCTGATAACGATACCTTCACTCTTCACCTGAACTGTAAAAATCATTTCAACTCTCCCCTTTTCTCCCGTAAGTCTATAATTTTTTTGAGTTTTCTGATAAGTCGATTTATTTTACCATAATTTCACTTTATCCCCAATCAAATTTGCAAAACCTTTATCAAAATTTTAATATCATAAAAGACGGACATAAAAAAACGGGAATGTACTAACATTCCCGTTCTAGTTTTCAAGAGATCTAATCCACTTGAAACAATATTTTATTAATCCACACTAAATGCATCTTTCACCTTGCCAAAGAAACCTTTTTCTTCCCTTGTTTCTTCTCGAGTGTCTGCATTTATTTTTGCATCATCTGCCACTGTTTTGTAGCCTGTTTCACCCATAGCTTCAGCAAAGGCTTTAAGAGCCGATTTTTGCTTGCCATTTAGGTTCTTAGGCACTTCAACAAAAACTCTCACATACTGGTCACCACGTCCGTATCCGTTTAGAACTGGAACACCCTTGCCCTTTAATCTGAACTGCTTACCACTTGGTGTTCCTGGAGGAATCTTAAACTGAACCTTGCCATCTAGGGTTGGAACATCTACTTCCGCTCCAAGAACAGCTTGTGAGTAGCTAATTGGCATTTCTAAGAAGATGTCATTGCCATCTCTTTGGAATGACTCGTGAGACTGCACTCGTATAACAACCATGACGTCACCACGTGGTCCGCCCTTGTGTCCCAAGTCACCTTCAGCACGAAGACTCATTTGAGCCCCATTGAATACACCTGCTGGAATGTCCACTTCATGGTCTTTTCTTCTTGACACGTCCCTTGCCTTACATGTATGACATGGCTGGTCAAAAGTTTTCCACGACCATGACATGCATCACAGGCGCGCACACTAATTGTCTCACCAAATAGGGAACGTTGAGCCACACGCATTTCACCACTGCCGTTACATTTTGAACATGTATGAACATCAGTGCCCGGTTCTGCACCATCACCATGACACGTTGGACATTCTTCTGTTCTATAGAATTCAATGGTTTGCTTTTACCAAATGCAGCTTGCTCAAAAGTCAAAGTTATATCCACACGAATATCTTTGCCTTTTCGCGGTCCTTGACGACGTGAAGATCCACCGCCAAAGCCACCAAAGCCACCACCGAACATCTCATTAATGATGTCTTCAAATCCGCCAAAGCCAGCGCCGCCATATCCGCCGCCACCCATATTTTGGTTGACACCTGCATGTCCAAATTGGTCATAAAGATTTCTTTTTTCTTTATCACTTAGGACTTCATAGGCTTCATTGACTTCTTTAAACTTCTGTTCTGCTTCTTTATCGTCCGGGTTGCGGTCTGGATGGTATTTCATTGCCATTTTTCGATAAGCACGCTTCAGCTCAGTCTCATCAGCATTCCTATCCACACCGAGCAACTCATAGTAATCTTGTTTATCACTCAAAGGTTATACCGCCTTTCCTCACGGGATTATGCATTTCAACTGGTCAACATTATACCATAGCTTATCTTGGAACCAAATTAGAATTGGGTAAATAATATGTGAATACATAAATCCTTTACGCTTTGAAGGCATCTAAATTCTTAGATGCCCACAAATATTAGCGTAATATTTTATAGTTTTGATTCGCCTGATTAGTCAACCACTTCGTAGTCTGCATCAACCACATCGTCTGCTGCACCTGCTCCAGCTTCAGGGCCTGCGCCTTGAGCTTGTTGCTGAGCTTGTGCTTCAGCATACATTTTTTGAGCGATTGGCTGGAATGCTTCTTGAAGCGCTTCTAGAGCAGACTTCATGATTTCCAGTTCATCCTTTTCAAGAGCTTCTTTTGCTTCTTTTAATTTTTTTCTTCCACATTGGCTTTTTCTTCAGCCGTTGCCTTGTCACCGATTTCGCCGATTTGCTTTTCAGTTTCGTAAATCATTGTGTCAAGTTGGTTGTGTGTTTCAACCTTTTCCTTAATAAGCTTATCTTGCTCTGCATATTCTTCAGCTTCTTTTACCTTCGCTTCGATTTCTTCATCTGAAAGGTTTGTTGATGCTGTAATTGTAATGTGTTGTTCTTTACCAGTGCCCATATCTTTTGCCTTTACATTTACAATACCGTTGGCATCAATATCAAATGTTACTTCGATTTGTGGCACACCACGACGTGCTGGAGGAATACCATCAAGCTGGAAACGTCCTAGAGTGACATTGTCCTTAGCCATTTGTCTTTCACCCTGCATAACATGAATGTCAACCGCTGTTTGGTTGTCCGCTGCAGTAGAGAAGATTTGTGACTTCTTCGTTGGAATTGTAGTATTTCTTTCAATCAGCTTTGTAAATACTGAACCAAGTGTTTCAATACCAAGCGATAGAGGTGTAACGTCTAGTAGGAGAACGTCATTAACATCTCCTGAAAGTACACCACCCTGAATAGCTGCACCAAGAGCAACACATTCGTCTGGGTTAATACCTTGATGTGGATCTTTACCAGCGATTTTCTTAACGGCTTCCTGTACAGCTGGAATACGTGTAGAACCACCAACTAGGATAACTTGATCAATGTCTGATTGGTTAAGTCCCGCATCAGCCATAGCCTTTTCATTGGTTCAACTGTCTTTTGAACCAGGTCTTCTGTCATTTGGTTAAACTTAGAACGAGAAAGATCCATGTTTAGGTGAAGAGGACCTGCTGATGTTGCAGTGATAAACGGTAGATTAATGTTTGTTGACATTGTTGTTGAAAGCTCTTTTTAGCTTTTTCTGCAGCTTCCTTTAGACGCTGTAGACTCATTTTATCAGCACGTAGATCAACGCCATGCTCTTTAGCAAAGTCTTCTGCCATCCAGTCAATGATCTTCTGGTCGAAGTCATCACCACCAAGGTGGTTGTTACCATTTGTCGCAAGAACTTCAAATACACCGTCACCAATTTCTAGAATTGAAACGTCAAAAGTACCGCCACCAAGGTCATATACAAAATCTTCTGGTGAGATTCTGTTTTATCCATACCGTAAGCCAGTGCCGCTGCTGTTGGCTCATTGATAATACGCTTTACCTCAAGACCTGCAATACGACCAGCATCCTTTGTTGCTTGACGCTGTGAATCTGTAAAGTAAGCAGGCACTGTGATAACCGCTTCTGTTACTTTTCGCCTAGGTAAGCTTCAGCGTCTTCTTTTAGCTTTGTCAGTACCATTGCTGAAATTTCCTGTGGAGAATACTCTTTATCATCGATTTTCACGTGGTAGTCATGACCCATTTCACGCTTAATTGATGCAATTGTTCTATCTGGATTTGTAATAGCTTGACGCTTTGCTGTTTCACCGATTAGACGTTCGCCATTTTTAGCAAATGCAACAACCGATGGTGTCGTTCTATTACCTTCTTTATTTGGGATTACTGTTGAGTCTCCACCTTCTAGTACTGAGACACATGAGTTTGTTGTACCTAAGTCAATACCAATGATTTTAGCCATTGTTTTATTTCCTCCTTCATTCTATTTTAAGTTTACGAATTCTAAATGATTTTTGCCCTATTAGCAAGATACTTTAACCATAGATGGTCTTACAACTTTTTCGCCGAGCTTGTAGCCCTTTTGGAATTCTTCAATAACAACATCCGAATCACAACCATCTTTTTCTTCTGTCATCACAGCGTGATGCAGGTTTGGATCAAAAGGTTGATCAACAGCTTCAATAACTTGAACGCCTTCTTTTTCAAGCAAATCTTCGAAGGACTTCTTGATCATTTCAACACCATTTAATACATTTTGATGATCTTCAGCATTGTGTGAAATCGAATCAAGTGCTCTATCAAGGTTGTCCATAACCGCCAGAAGTTCTACAACTATTTTTCATTGGCGTACTTATAAATTTCAGATTTCTCTTTTCAGTACGTCTCTTGTAGTTTTGGAACTCAGCCTGCACACGCAAGTTTGCTTCTTTTAAAGATTCATTTTCTTTTTGAGGGCTGTGAGCTCGTCAACTTCTTCAGTTTCTTCAGCTTGCTTTGTTTCAGCCTTGTCAGTTTCCTCTTCAAGGTCTTCGTTTTTCTTCAGTTCATCCTCTAGGATTTCCTGATCTTTCTTCTTTTCCAATCGTGACACCATCCTAACCAAATATGAAGCATGTGCTTCAACTATAAGTTAATACCTGAGAATATTTCCGACAACGTTTCACGAATGTAATCGACAACAGTCACTGATGCACCATAGTCCATTCGCATGGGTCCAATGACTGCCAAACTGCCTGCTACCACATTATTAACCTTGTAGCTGGCGCGTATCATACTACAGTCTGAAAGTTCCTCAAGTCCAATTTCTGGTCCAATGCGTACCGTAATGCCTTCCGCTTCACCATTTTCAAGCATTTTGCAGATTTTTTCCCTGCTTTCCATCGTGTCAAAGAACTCTTGAGCCCTTCCCACTTCCTGAAACTCTGGAAGGTTTAGAACATTATGAATCCCTTCAACGTAGGTTTCAACTTGATCGATGTCTCTAAAAGTGTCTCTTAGAATAGGCATCAGGTAGTCTATGAATCCTATATAATTCGGCAGGTCTGATTTGATTGCACCTATTGTTCTAAGTGTAATGTCTTTGATCGTGAGTCCATGAAGTCGTTTTGTCATGGCATCCGTGATCATATCAAGCACCTGCTGGTTTGAGCTGTTAATTCCCAGTGGAATTGTTTTAAAATCTCCGCTGTTTGATACAAGAATAAGAAGCACTTTTTGGTCGTTTATCTTAACCAGTTTAATATTTTCCAGCTTACTTAAATTGAATTTTGGAAGTGAGATGACAGCTGTCATTCCTGTGATCTGCGAAAGCAGCTTCACAGCCTGTTTGACAACATCATCCAGTTCAATCAAATTGCTTAAAAGCAAGCTTTTAATTTTTTCTTGCTGTGCCCTTCCCAAAGCAGAGTGTTTCATGAGGTTGTCCACATACAGTCTGTAGCCTGTCCCGAGGATCCGGCCCGCTGATGTATGGGGTTGTTGGAGCAGTCCCAAATCCTCTAAATCGGCCATTTCATTTCGAATTGTCGCTGAACTTATCCCGAGGGGATAATTCTTGGCGAGCGTTCTCGATCCGACAGGCTGTGCCGTATTAATGAAATCGTCGATGATGGCTTTGAGAATAAGGAGTTTTCGTTCATTTATATTCATATACCCTCCCTTTCTCCTCTTGTTAGCACTCGTTAAATTTGAGTGCTAATATCTTTCTGTAATAAAGATACCACCAGCGAAAAGCCTTGTCAACACATGTGGTAGCATTTTTTTTCGTTTTAACAAAACGTTCACAGAATGTTAAAATCCTATGGTATTTCTGATTCAGTCACGTAAAACACACCTATAAAACAAAAGCTTTCAGACCTCTTACAGTCTTTAGCAAACTTGATGTTCGACCTGTTTAGTCTCTCCATTTAATGGATATATTGTAAGTGCAGAAAAGTTTTATATGGACTGATCTACAGGGAATCATAGTGTCTTTCGTGGATTATGTATAAATGGTTGTAAATTCACTTGAGAATAACAACGCTGATCAGTCAGCCGGCTTCTAGCCGGTTTTTTTTTATGTTCACAGGCCTTTGGTGGACTATTATGAATGCGTGGCTGATTGTTCTAACTTAATAGCTAATTATTGTAACTTAATATAAGAAGAGATAGGGATAAAGCACATGGACCACTATCCCACCACAATAAGTATAGATATAGTCCTGTGTGTTTTCATGCCGCTCAATTTTATTTTCTTATAATGAAGGCCAATGCCTATGGCAACAGTTGTTATCATAAGAAAGAGGGTCAGACTTCCAGTCAGTGACGGGCTAATTCTTGTGAATGCAAGAAATCCATGAATTAGGCCTATGACAAAAGCACATATACCAAATATCTTGTGTCGCTTAACTAAAAACAGGCGTATCGTTTTTAGAGATTCATTCCTTTGGAAGGGTCCCAAGCGCAAGTAGTATCTGTCAACTGACAATAGATATAGAATTACGATAAGCCACCCCAAAATCTTATAAATTGATACATTTTGCCTCCCTTTTTAACCATACAGTCTTTAACAGTCTCTTTGAAATCACTTGTAAAATATCATAAGGATACCCACAATTTCTTACTTGTCTCATAATAAATTTCAATACTTAGTTTCGAGAATATAAAAAAACTCCACTGGACAATGCCATTTCCTTGGCAACCAGCAGAGTGTTTTATTTATACAGCTGAATTTCCATTTTCTTTTAATCTCTTAAAAAGCTCCAAATGAGATTCTTCCCATGCAATAATGGTATCAAGTAGTTTTTCTGCCTCTGGCTTCACTTGTCCCTTAAAACTCTTGTAAAAGTCTATGGCATCAGACTCCAGCTTTATAGCATGGTCATAGACGTTATTGACATCAGAAAGGCCAATACGCTTTATTGAGTCCCAGTCTATCTTAACATCTCTAAGGGGTTGGGCTGAAACCAAAAATGCGACTTTCTCAGTGGCCTCCAGTTGGTCAGAAATAATTGCTTTAAGCCAGTCTATATGTTTAAGTTCCTCTTGTGCTACAACTTTAAAGACATTGCAAATTTGCTCATCATGAAGCATTTTTGATTGCCTCATATAGTAGTCATACCCTTCGCGTTCGTATTCCACAGCACGCTGAAGAAGTTGAATTCGGTCCATTCGGTCACCCTCCATTTTCTATTTGAGTGTCTGCCTGCACCATCTATTTTGCAAGCGATAATCTATGAATATATCAAAATTCTACCATGACAGACGGCCCTATAGAAAGACCTATTTCTCACTGTCCAAGGGGAAAAAGAAAAAATCTTTGACCTTCTGGCGTGTTTATGGTTCCAGAGTTGTCATTGTCTATACTAGCAAACTCCACTCCGGTTTCTTGTAGCCTTTTTTATTTTTTTCATCCATATTCAGGTCAAAATAAGTCAGAGC
>LQAG01000270.1_pt1 | contig 18018 bp, 27 predicted proteins | sample 1535801 | NCBI WGS metagenome assembly LQAG01 (sample SAMN04331584, study PRJNA305678) | bioreactor metagenome | isolation source: bioreactor_3 inoculated with Wadden Sea sediment 1st replicate of a... | place: Germany:Bremen | reverse complement strand
ACCAGTCAGTCAGATTTTCAAAAAAAACGGGGTGCCCGTTTTCGTGAACATCCATACCAGCCCGGCAGAGTATGGAAAAGAGGATGTGATCATCGTCGGCACCACCGATATCACCGAACTGGTGGAAAAAGATTCGCAACTCATTCAGGCCAGTAAAATGGCCAATCTGGAAAAAATGTCCGCCGGCATTGCCCATGAAATCAACCAGCCGCTCAATGCCATCAAAATGGGGAGTGAATACCTGAGCATGATGTATGAAAGAGAACAGACCGTGACATCTGAAGATATGAACACGGTGTTAACCGAAATCAGCAACCAGGTCACCCGGGCCGCTGAAATAGTCAGCCGGCTGAAAAACTTTTCCCGAAAAGTGGACTTTTCCAGGGAGATGGTCAACGTCAACACTTCTATCCTTTCGGTACACAAGATCATCGGCCGGCAGATTGCCCTGCAAAACATCGACCTTTCCCTGAAACTCAGTAAAACCATTGCCCCATCCTGGCCCACAACAACCGCCTGGAACAGGTGTTATTCAACCTGATCACCAATGCCCGGGATGCCATCAATGAACGGATTGAAACACTGAACCTCACGGATCCGGGAAAAATTATCATTCAAACCTTTTCCATGAACCATCAGATCGGCATTGATATTGAAGATAACGGTACAGGTATCGATCCGGACATCACCGAGTCCATCTTTGAATCCTTTTATACCACAAAGCCCATGGGAGAGGGGCTCGGACTCGGACTTCCCATCATCAAGGGAATTGTCAAAGACTACAACGGCACCATTACCGTATCCAGCCGGCCCGGAAAAGGAACGGTCTTCAGAATCCTTTTCCCTGAACACAGAGGCCATCACTATTCAAAGGAGTTAAACACACCATGATCAAAGTACTTGTGATTGATGATGAAAAACCCACCCTGTCCATGTTCCGGCTTTTTCTGGCGGCCTATGGCTATGACGTGTTGACCGCCCAGAACGGGGAGGAAGGACTGGAAATTTTCAAGGCCCACAAACCGGAGATTGTGTTTACAGACATCAAAATGCCGGGCATGGACGGATTGACGGTGTTACAGAAAATTCAAGAGTTGGGCACCTCTTCTCAGATCATCGTGATCACCGGGCACGGGGATCTGGAAAAAGCCATGGAAGCCCTGGATCTGGATGCCTCTGATTTCATCAACAAGCCCGTGGACCGTCAGGCACTGGACGCGGCCCTCTCCCGGCGGAAAAAGACGTCAACTGCCTGCTGCCATGCCTTTCACGGCGACCCTTTGTTCCGGCTGCCATGAACCTGTTTTCATCCTGTCCGGCCGGTTTAACGGACAGGCACCGGAAGGAATTTCCGACCAGATTGTTCTCTCTGATGTCACCGATCAGACAGTGACCCTGGAGATGGACGACAGTTTTTCAATCAACCGGTCCGGCCTTGCCGCTTTGACCCATGTAATTCAGCAGATGCGCGGACAAAATGCCCGGGTCCTTTTGACCAATGTATCGTGCAACTATTCGCGGCTGTTTAAAATGGTGGGGCTGGACAAGCTGGCAGATATCCGGGAAACCCGGGTGGAAGAATGATAGCTGTCCCATGATCCCTTCGGCCAATCTGCCATATTTCAGTGATGCACTCCGGCGCAGCCGATTATTCGAGTTTCTGGACAGCCAGTTTCAAAAGCCTGATTTTCTGGTCACTGGCCAGGCCGCCCAAGGAAAAACCACCCTTGTCGCCTCTTACCTGGCTGAAAAAGGGATACCGGTAATCTGGATTCATCTGACTGATGATGACAATGACTGCGAAAAACTGTTTGACCGAATTGTCGAATCATTCAGCAGAATGGACCCAAACCCGGACAATCAGGAGCCTCTGCTCACCGGCAGCACGATCCTGGGTGCCGGCCGGGGCCCTTTACGCCATGTCAGGGCACTGTCGGATCTTTTTGAGCGGTTATCCGCGCCGGCGGCACTGGTACTGGACGACCTTGAACAGCTGGATGAATCCAGCACGGGGTTTGACCTGATTTTCCGCTTACTGGCCATCACTAACAATGACCTGAAACGGTTTATTCTGTCCCGGACCCTGCCGGAATGCAACCTGGCAGCATTGAAAATGTCCAGGCAGATCTGTATCATTGAAAATCAGGACCTGTCTTTCACACTCGAGGAAACCCGGGAACTTTTCTCCAGCCGACCGGAGCTTGATCCGTCCCAGATCGCCCGGCTCCATGAAATTGCGAACGGCTGGATTGGCGGGCTTACCCTGGTCAAGGAGTCTCTCAATCAAACGAATCTTTTTCCGGATGACATTCCCCGGCATTTATCAGAAGAAACATTTCCCTATTTTTCCCAGGAAATTTACAACCGCCTGCCCGATGAAATTAAACGGTTTCTGATGATCACTGCCGTGCCGGATAGCATAGACACCGCCACAGCTCAAATCTTGTTTGACTCTCAGACCGCTCTGTCGATACTGAACCGGCTTGAAAAACGGAACCTGTTTATCCAGAGGATCCATGACAGCCAAGGAACATGTGAATTCAGATATCACCTGCTGTTCAGAAATTTTCTGTCCCAGCAGATGGTCCGGACTTATCCGGAGGAACAGATTCAAAAATCTACCGCAAAGTGGCCCGGGCGTGTGGAAAACCGGCGCCACGAGGCAGCTCTTAAATGCTATGATCTGGCCGGAGACATTGACCAGATGGCCCGGATCATTCGCATCAAAGGACCTGACTACCTGATCCGGGAGAACCTGTCCAGTCTTGAAAATGGATCAACCGGCTGCCCGGCAAACAGGTAGAAACAGATCCCTGGCTGACGTTTTTCTCTATCATCCCTCACCGGATCAAAGGAGGGCGAAAAACATTGACCGATTTGAAACCGCATTTTCTTTGTTCAGGCAGGCAGGTGACCTCCGGGGGATGATTCTTTCATCCGGTTTTTGATCGAAGCAGCCGTGTTTGTCAGAAAATCTTCCGCCGCCATTGAAACCTGGATCAAAAAAGCAGAATCCCTTTTGACCGGCACCGGAAAAACCGAACAATACCCCTGGGCCAGGGGCTTGCTGCTGCAAAAAATCGGGATGGGATATATTGCCGGATCCGGCAACTTTGCCAAGGGGATTTCCGCCTGTAAAACCGCCCGGCTTCTGGCCCATCAAATCAACGAACCCGGCCTGATGTTCAATACCTCTATCACCCTGGCGCTGGGATATGTCCGGGCCGGAGATTTCGAAAATGCCCGAAAGCTGCTCATACGGATTCTTCAGATGGATCCAAAACGCCAGAGTCCTGAATATCGAGTATTGAAACACATTGTAGACGTCGACCTGTTTTTGAAAAACCAACAGTTTGATCAAGCTGAATCGTTGCTGGTCCACTGTGAAGCAGATATTGAAACTTTCGGACTGATTTTTCTGTATCCAGCCATGGTGGAAGAAAAAGCCCTGTTTTTGCCTATACCGGCCGTTTTGACGATGCCAGACAGATGGCTGATCATTTGACCGACTTTTCGATTCTGGAAGGAAACACCTTTTATCAGGGCATCTCCTACCGGATCCAGGCGCTGACCTGTTTTCTAGAAATGATTATCCGTGCGCCCTGAATCACGTCAACGATTCTCTGCACGCGTTCGATCCGGAGAAAAAAAAGACATCCATTATTTTCTGGCCAGACAGCTGGCTGGCATCATCCTTTTGTCCGTCCATCGATATGAAGATGCCCTGAATCATTTACTGCCGGCTGCTGATTATTTTGAAAAAACAGGGTCCGGACTCAGTGGCTGTGAAACCTTAATTGCCGCCGCCATCAGCTTTTGGGAGCTCTCCCGGAAAAAAGAAGCGATCGCTTTTTTGAAAAAGGAATTTTCAAAATCGAAAAAGGAAGGATATCGTTATCTGCCACTCATCAAAGGGGAAATGCTGATCACCGCTCTGATGGCGATAGCTGATACAGACCATTTTCTCCGAAATTTCCCTGAAATCGACCATGCCGCATCCATGGTGAAAACCTGCGGCACAACAGGACTGGAACATGCCCTGATGGCCAAACTTCAGGCTGCCGGCAAAAAAGAACAAAATGAACTGACTGCCCGTCTGGCACCCATATATAAACGCATACTGCCCCGGCTGCATATCCGTACATTCGGCCGTTTTGTCCTCCGGACAGGCGGACGTGAAATCGATGTCAGAGCGTTTGAAGGGTCCAAACCCCTGATGCTGCTCAAAGCGCTGGTTCATCATGGCGGCACAGATGTGCCCAAAGAAATCCTGATTAACGATCTGTGGCCGGACGCGCTGTCCAAATCCGGAGAAAAAAACTTCAAAATCACCCTGCATCGCCTGAGAAAAGTACTGGAAAGAGATATCCAGAAAGTGTTCGGCTGCTGTTATATTTTTCAGAAATCAGCCAGAATATCCTTTGATATGGAAATGGTGCGTATCGATGCCAGGCGGTTCACGGACCTGGGAAAAACAGCAGACCAGCTAGCCAGAAATGACCGGCTCGAACAGGCATTGGAACTGTATGACAAAGGACTTGACATATATAAAGGGGATTTTTTTGCTGAAGAGCCCTATCTGGACTGGGCGGAACGGCAAAGAATTCTGTACCGGTCCAGATATCTGGAAATGTTGTCTGCCAAGGCGATGATCCATGAAAACCTGGACCAGGCTGATCTGGCCATTGAAACCTGGCAGACCGTTTTAAATCTTGATCCCTGCCTGGAAACCGCCTGTCGGAATTTAATGATCCTGTATGCAGACAGCGGCCGGTTCAAAAAAGCCCTGAACCTTTTTGCTTCATTGACCGCTGCCCTGGAAAAAGAGATGGATGCCAAACCAGATCCCCGGACGGTTGATCTTTTTAACAGCATTCGGGCCCAAAAAAGAATCAAGGGCCCCGGAGGGAATGAATCTGCTCGAGTGCTTTGATGATCATTCCCAGTTCCGGCCTGACATTGATGTCAGTTACATGGGCGAACCGGACCACTCCGGCTTTATCAATGATGATAATGGCCCGATCCGCCGTCCCATCTCCGCGAAGCACTCCGTAATCTTCACAGGTTTTTCCATGGGGCCAGAAATCCGATACCACCTCAAACCACAAATCTCCCATCTGTCGGGTCCAGGTATAAAGCGTGGGAATGTTGTCCACACTGATACCGATGATGGCCGTATCATATCGTTCGAACAACGGCCTGGCCAGGTTGTATCCCGGCCATTGATCAGAACAGACCGGGGTCCATGCCGCAGGAATAAAAGTGAGCATCACCATTTTTTTCCCCCGGAAATCGGACAATCGGACCTGTTTTCCTGAAACCGCCGGAAGAGAGAAATCCGGAGCCGCCTGTCCCGGAACCTACACGGAGGACACTGTCAACCGGTTTGAGCTGCTCAGAATAAGAATACAGCGTATTGAACGCAGTCGACGATGCCCAGAGCGGGCCGGCACCAAAAAGCATCAACAAGCATGCCGTTGAGAGGATTTTTATTTTCAGCATGGAATGCCTCCCTTTGAGATACTGCCTTTTGCATGACAAAATAGGTGCGGTGCAGGCCACACCTTAAAATTGAGCCCGGACAACGCCTTCAAACGGTCAATAAATACGACCGGATCCCCCACTTCTCCGGATCTGGCAAAAATACCGTATACCCCAGCTTGGTGCCGGGGGTAATCGTCAGTCCGATAAAATGAGGGGTTCCCACCTCTTTGAGCTGTTTATGAATGACAAAGTCGCCATCTGAAAAAAGCGGAAACGGGACCTGGTATGTCTTTTTGTAAAAATCCACTTCAAATGCTGAAATTCCCAGCGCCGATACCAATAAAACGGATCCTTCTGCTCATCTCCGAGTCGGACGTCACCCGCTCATACATGGCATTGATTTTAGATGCCTCACGCTGGCAGATGGACAATACATGGAAAAAATCTGGAGAATCACGATGTCAGCCCCGATCTGTTCAAGTGTGAAAGTCTGGTTTTCATCCAGTCCCAGATATGACCGTTCCTCTGCACTGCCAGGCACCGGCAGGTTAAAGGAGAGGTCTGTATCACCCAAATTCCCGCCATAAACCGGCCACCCATAATGATACTGAAAATCAGTACCAGATATACGGCAGTATGTTTCATGACAGGCGCTCCTTTTCCACCGAATTGACATCAGACAAACTGGCGTAACCGGCTTCCCGGGCTTTGATATCCAGGTGCATCGTGGCAACCAGTTCTATTTTCGGAAAAAACCGACGGTCCAGATGACGGATATCAATTCCTTTGATATATTTCTGACAACTCTCGCACACATCCACCCGGTATTCCTTTTCTTCCGGACTGAAAAAATACTGCCGGGCATCTGGGTCTTTGTTTCCGCAAAACAGACATCCCAATCTGGCGACTTCCCAGCAATGCGTACAAAAACTGCATTTCAGATGACGTTTCCCCGCATCATCCAGAAAAAAAGATCTGGGTAATTGCCGCATATGGGACAATACACTTTTTCATGAGACCTGTTTTTCAGGTAAACCGACAACTGATCCGCACAGATTTCAATGGCTGGCGCCATAGATAGATAGGTGAACATGATCAGGTGCTGGAGGCTGATTCCGATGGTCTTGGAAACGGATAAAAGCCTCTCTCCATCGCTGTTCAGCAGCGTTTCAAAAACCTGCCGGGCATCGATCCGAGAATCAGCAGAGGCTGCTTTCAGAGCAATGGCTGCTTGAGACAATTCATGGCTCTGATTTTCAGCCATGTCACACAGGATAGTCATTAATTGACCGGCGGCTTTTTCATCGATCACAAATTCAGCCGGATCAATCAAAGGCATGTCATGACTGAATTTTTTTCCAAAAAAACCGGATCGATTGAAATGGGATCGATGAAAATCTTCTGTTTGTTTTCCTCCTGAGCCTGGAAGACCTGGACGTAAAAATTCAGCATGTCTCCATAAGCCGGCCTTTTTTTTAATATCTGATTTCTGCTTTTTTCCATTTGGGTATCAAGAGCCATTTATTTTCCTTCAAAAATAACGCTGCCCGGAAATATAACCTTCCGGGCAGCGGATCCGTCATATGATCAACTATTGACCCCGGAAGGTCATCCGATATGCATCATCCGCGCCAATGGTTTCATCATCTTGCGAATTGCCACGGAACGGCTGATGCCACCCCGCTGGGTCCCTGCCACAGCATATTCCGCATACAGTAGCGGATCAAATGCCACCAGATATATCACGCTGACATCATTCGGGTTCAGCAGACTGGCATCAGGAAATTTTTCCCTGGCCCGTTTCAAGTGTTCATCCGCCATTGACAGAATTCCGTCCCGATCACCGAACTGCATGGCGCCGGTGGGGCAGGCCGTCACACAGGCAGGTTTCAAACCGTTATGGATCCGGTCATTGCAGAAGTCGCACTTGGCAATGGTGCCGTCATCCCCGGACCGGGGAATATCATAAGGGCAGGAGACATTAATTTCTTCCGTGTCCAGCTTTCTGGTATTTCCGGTATACAAAACCGCCCCCGTCAAGTCATCCCGGTATATGGCTGTTTCATCCACAGCCATATTCAAACAAGGGGCATCCAGGCAATGACGGCACTGATCCGGGAAAAACAGCCATTGAAGCTGGTTGTCAACGACGGCTTCCGTCATGCGGACCAACTTGTAAGTGGAATAGCTCAGATCCTGGGGATTTTGGTAACTACCCATGTTGACGGTCTTTTCAGCAGGCAGATCGTGCCATTGTTTGCAGGCGACCTGGCAGGCCCGGCAGGCCGTACACAGGGTGGTATCGATAAGTATGGATTTAGTCATGATCAAATCACCTCCTTAAAGCTTTGTCACATTGACCATAAAGGCCTTGGTTTCAGGAATCCTGGTATTGGGGTCCCCTGCCGGAGGTGTCAGAAGATTGGCGGTTTCCTCTGTGCCGGTTTCCGGCCAGCGCCAGCCGAAGTGCCAGGGAATGCCACCTGATGAACGGTGGCGGGACCGATTTGAAACGGCTTGAATCGCTTGGTGACGATTGCCGTGGCTTCAAGGGCTCCCGCATACTGGCCACCTTGACCCGTTCACCATTCTGGATGCCCCTAAGTTTAGCCAGTTCTTCAGACATTTCAACAAACATGTTGGGTTGCAGTTCCATCAGCCATTCCTGAGGACGGGTCATCAAGCCGGTCTGCCAGTGTTCGCTCACCCGGTAGGTGGTGCCCACGAACGGGAACCGGGGATCGCAGGTGGCATGGCCGTCTGCTTTGGTGCTGTAAACCACGGCTGTGGGGTTGACCATGACCGAAGACAGGTAGTTTTTTTCCACCGGACATTCCAGGGGTTCGTAATGCTCGGGAAACGGCCCGTCGGCCCGGCCCGGGCCGAATATCTGCCCGTGACCGTGTTTACGCATGATAACGGATGTCTGGTATCCGTCCGCCGGGTGCCGTCCGGATTCTGCATAGGAAACCACCCGCCGTCCGGTACATCACCGACCCATTTGCCGGAGACATACTTACCATCTTCCACCTGACCTTCGTACCGGATCACCCAGTTTTTTCATCCCAGGGCTGTCCCTTGAGGTCGACGGAAGCCCGGTTGTAAATGATCCGCCGGTTCACCGGCCAACACCAGGCAAACTCCGGATACAGCCCGATATTGTTGGGAGCGTCCTTGTTGCTTCTGCGGGCCGCCATGTTGCCTTTTTCCGTATAGGAGTTGCAGTAGAGCCAGTTACCGGAAGCCGTGGAGCCGTCTGCCTGCAGAAAGGCGAAACTGGGTACCAGGTCCCTTTTTATAACCTTGTCCTTGATGGTGGTATCCCGGGTAAAGGTCCCGTTAATGGCTTTGGCTGCTTTGTGAGCATCAAACTCCCCATGGGTCTCATAATCCCATTTCAGGTTGAGAATCGGGTCAGCAAACACTCCGGACGATTTGTACAAATCCTTGATCCGATGGCCCAGCCGCATGATGATGTCACCATCCGGCCTTGAATTGCCAAGAGGTTTGGGACCCTGATACCGCCATTGCATCCACCGGCCGGAATTGGTGATGCTGCCTTCTTTTCCACGGACACCGCTGCCGGCAGCATGAACACTTCCGTGCCAACTTTGGAGGGATCCATGCCCGGTCCTTTCCAGAAGGAGCCGGTTTCATTGTCAAAGATATTGGTATTGACCATCCAGTCCAGTTTGCCAAGGGCCTCCCTGATTTTGGAAGCATTGGATCCGGAACAGGCCGGGTTCTGACCCCAGGCGAAAAATCCTTTGATATTCCCCTTGTACATTGCGTCAAACAGATCAAACCACGAATAGACTTCGCCATCATCAACTTTCGGCAGCCAGTTGTACCCGAACTGATTGTCTTTGGTGGCGGTATCACCGAAAATGCCTTGAGCAGGCTCACCGAATACTTTGGATAGTTCTGCCACCAATTGGCACTCAAAGGATCCTTGCTCACCGGCGTATATGCCTGGTTGTAGGCATCCAGACTGTCGTTGGACGACCTCGGGGTTTTCAGATACCCGGGCCAGATGTGCCACAACAGGCAGTGATCTGTCGATCCCTGCACGTTGGATTCTCCGCGAAGCGCATTCACACCGCCTCCGGCGACCCCATATTCCGAGCATCAGCTGAATCATGGCCATGGTTCGGATCATCTGGGTACCCACGGTATGCTGGGTCCAGCCCATGGCATACATGATGGTACCGGCTTGACCCTTTTTCCCTGTGGTGCTGTAAGTTTTATAAACGGTCAGCAGATCCTGTTTTGAGGTCCCGGTGATCTTGGACACCGTCTCCAGGTCATATCGCTCATAATGTTTTTTCATCAGCTGAAATACACATCTGTCGTGTTTCAAGGTGCGGTCGATTTTCGGGACCCATCGGTATCCATTTCAAACGCCCAAGTGGACTTATCATAACTGCCCATGGACGGCCCGACATCGTTTTTCTTATAACCGGAGAACAGACCGTCATTGAACCCGAAGGCTTCTCCCACGATAAAGCCGGCATTGGTGTATTCTGCTGTGTATTCGTGATTGTACAAATTGTTGTCCAGAATATATTTGATCATTCCACCCAAAAAGCGATATCTGTTCCGGATCTTAAGGCCGTGTAAATATCCGCTTTAGCGGAAGTCCGGGTAAACCGGGGATCCACGCTGATCAATTTGGCCCCGTTTTCCATGGCCTCGGTGACATATTTAAAAGAAATGGGGTGATTCTCAGCCGCATTACTTCCCATGATGAGAATACAGTCTGAGTTTTTCAGATCGATCCAGTGATTGGTCATTGCGCCACGCCCAACGACTCTGCCAGAGCCGCTACGGTTGCACTGTGTCAGATCCTGGCCTGATGTTCGACGTAAACCAGTCCCAGGGACCGCATCAGCGCCTGATAGATCCAGCATTCTTCATTGTCCATGGCTGCAGACCCGACAGAGGCGATTTTGGTGGTGCGGTTTACGACCTGTTTGGCTGCATTGAGGGTTTCAAAACTGTTGTCCCGGGTTTTTTTCACCCGCTCGGCAATGGCGGCCAGCGCCCATTCCCAGGAAACCTTCTCCCATTTATCTGAAAAAGGGGCCCGGTACATGGGATCGGTCAGACGACGGTCATTTTCCACCAGCTGCTTGAGTGATGATCCTTTCGAACACAGCGATCCCCGGTTGATCACATGATCCGGGTCTCCCTCAATGTTGATGATTCTGCCATCCCCTCGCTGGCTGGTGTGAACGATGGCACCGCATCCCACTGCACAATAGCAGCAGATGGTGGTGGTTTCTTTGGCATACTGAGTCTTCAAAAGACTGGCGTGGGCTTTGACCGGTTTCAGGTCAAAGCCCAAACCGCTGACAGCAATGCCGGCAGCAGTGACCCCGGAAATTTTCATAAAGTCTCTTCGGTTGAGTTTCATAAAATTTACCTCCCTGGCAATTAGATGATTCACTTGTTTTCCTGCTTTACCATAAACTCGAAAATCCATATCATCAACAGGTTACAAAAAAGTTACACAGCCGTGATGACACAGTTCATCGGCCAGGGCTGCCGGGGTCAGGCCGGGAAAGGCCGTGTCCAGTCTCATGACAAAATCCTTGTGAGGCCGGTGTTTCCGGTAGTCCGGTTCCCTGGGAGGGTGGAACAGATACTGGTCCATGGCGTTCAGGTCCGTGGATACCAGCAGGGAGGCGGAATAATAGGCCAGATCTTTGGACCGGTAAAAACTGGAGCCGCCCACCTTTCGGTTTTCCAGTACCAGATCGGAAATTCCATCCTGATGAATTCCGGTCAGATTCAGCCTTTCCAGAGTCTGGATCAGGTGATGGTTGCACAGATTGAACAGGCGCTGGATGCCGGCGAAACCCTTTGCGGGCAGGACCATAGACACGATGAGGGTGCCGGGGTCCACAAACACGGAACACCCGCCACCCCTCCGGCGGAAAACCGGAACATGGTCCCGGGCACACCTGGAAAGGCGGATCTCGGCTTCCAGAACAGACCCCCTGCCCGTGACTACCGCGGGAAAGGCAAATGGGTATATGGAGATTTCCGGTTCTCCCAGAAGCCGGACCCGGTCCAGCAGGTCCTGATCAAAATGATAGTCATTGACCGGCACTGGCAGCATTGATTCTACTTTGGCGGTACCGGTTCTCACGAAATCACCGCTGCGGTTTCATCAAGTGGACGGATTCTCGCCTGGCGGCTTCCGCCGCTCCATGATCGATTCGGAAAAGGTGGGTGGGATGAATGCTGACGATCAAGTCTTCCAGGCAGGCCCCCATTTCAATGGCCAGATTGCCTTCGGCTATCAATTCCGAGGCATGTTCCCCGGCTATCCCCATACCCAGAATCCGTTCCGTGTCCGGGGCGGTCAGGATTTTCACAAACCCTTCGGTCCGGCCCACGCTTTTTGCACGGCCCAGGGCCGTGAGGGGGAATTTTCCCACGGTCACGGGAATTCTGTTTTTCTTTGCCGCTGTTTCGGTGAGTCCGGTCCAGGCGATCTCTGGACGGGTGAACAGAACGGCGGGAACACTGACATTGTCATAAGCGGATTTTTTTCCGGCAATAGTCTCAGCCGCCACCCGGGCCTGGCGGACTGCTTTATGAGCCAAGGCCGGTCCGGGGGTAATATCTCCGATGGCAAAATATGGGGCAGAACGGTCCGGCATTGGTCGTCCACAGGAATCAGCCTTGTTCGTTTGTGTCAATGCCCAGGGCGGACAGGCCCAAATCCGTGGTGTTGGCCCGTCGGCCCGTGGCAGCCAGAATCCGTGAAAAATCACCGGTGATTTCGCCGTTCTCTGTGACGATCTTCACACTAAACCCTGCGTCGTTTTGGTGATTTCCGTTATCCGAGAATTGAGATGAACCGTTTCGAACTGTTTCTTACACTGTTTGATCACCGTTTGAACCAGGTCCGGGTCTGCAGCAGCCAGCAGATGCGGGGCCGCCTCCACTAAAGTGACCCGGCTGCCCAGACCGGCAAAAGCCTGGCCGATCTCAAGCCCGATATATCCTCCGCCGATCACCAGCAGAGAGGACGGAATTTCCGGAACCGTCAGGGCCTGGTCCGACGTCCACACGCCTGAATCGGGATCCGTTCCCAGATTTTCAGGCAGTTCATTGATTCGGGATCCCGTGGCGATCACCGCATGACTGAACCGCACAATGGTGTTCGCCCCGTCCACATACACCTGGTTCGATTCGATGAACCGGGCATGTCCCCGAATCTGCTCTATATCCCGGTTTTTCACCAGCCGTGCTACTCCTTCGGCCAGATCATCCACTGTATCCCGGATATAAGCGGCAAGAGCACTGGGGTCAAAGTCAATTTTTTCATAAACAATGCCCATGTTTTCGGCCTGTCTGACGCTGTCGGCAACATTCACCACATGGATCAGGGTCTTGGAGGGGATACATCCCCTTGTCAGACAGACGCCACCCAGTTTTTCGTTTTCCTCCACCAGCACCACCTCCCGCCCCAGATCGGCGGCCGCAATGGCGGCGGTATACCCGCCGGGCCCGCCGCCGATCACCACCACATCTGTGTCATAAATCATCTCTCCAACCACCATGGTTTCACCTCTTTTTCTTGCGTGTCTGTTTCCCGAATTCCCCTTTAAGGACATAGCTTCCACATTCAGGTATGGGCCACATATACCACAGGGTCCTCCAGAATGGCCTTGAGATCCTTCACAAACCGGGCCGCCTGGGCCCCGTCCGCCACCCGGTGATCAAAACACAAGGTCATGGGCAGGATCTGCCGGATCACGATCGCATCGTCTTTCACCACCGCTTTTTCTCCACCCGGCCCAGACCCAGGATGGCGGATTCCGGAAAATTGATGACCGGCAGCACATGGGTGCCGCCGATGGCCCCCACATTGGTCACGGAAAAGGTCCCGCCGGTCAGGTCTTCCCGGGAGATGCTCCCCTCTCTTGCCGCCCGGGCCAGATATCGGATCCGATATCCCAGCGCAGCCGGGCTGAGTCGGTCCGCGTCCCTGATCACCGGCACCATCAGTCCTTTGGGGGTGTCTGCTGCAAAACCGATGTGATAAAACCGTTTGTAAATAATCTCCATCCGGTCCGTGTCCACGGTGGCATTGAAAGCCGGATAGGTTGTGAGCAGCCGGGAGACCGCCTTGATCACGAATGTCAGCAGGGTCAGGTGCATGACCTTGCCCGGCCGGCTCTCGGCATCTATGTCCGTTCCCTTTTTGCCTTCACCGTCTTTGGGCCTGGCCGGTTGTGCCGGGTTATCCGATTTTGGAAGACCACCGCCCGCATCCCCGCCAATGGTCAGATATCGCCCGGGATGATTATTATAGGCCTGGCGCAGCTGTTCCAGTTCCGTAACATCGGCTTCATCCATGTGGGCCACATGGGGCACCAGAATGGAGGAAGTCACGGTCTTGGCCGCGGTTTTCCGGCGCAGGGAACGGATGGGAACCGTCTCTACCGGGCCCTGGGCTGCAAAATCCGGCAGCGGTTCAAACACCAGAAACGGAATGCCTGACACCTGAACGGTGTCGCCATCCGGTTCGATGACGTGCCCGGTGTCTTGTGAGACTCTTTTTCAGACGTTTTGTCCGCCTCTTTGACATCTGCTTTATGATACACGGCCAGATCTTGCGCAGTTACGCGGCCGCCCGGTCCGGTACCGGATACTTGGTTGATGTCGATATCCATCTCCCGGGCCAGGCGGCGCACAGCCGGGGCGGCAATGGCCCGGGTGACGGGTCCGGGGTCATCAGCGCTCACACGCCCGCCACCGGATTCTTTTTCCCGCGTACCGAATCAGCCGGACCTGAATCGGCGTTGCCGGATTTGCCCTCATCTGCCAGCTGATTTTGTGATAAGAATCTGCCATCATCACGGGAGGTTTCTGTTTCGGGTTGATCCGAAACCGCTGCCGTCTCTATTTCAACCAGCACTTCTCCTACCTGTATAATGTCTCCGATCCTGGCTGCCAGTCGTTGAATAATACCGGTTTTAGGACAAGGAATGGTCACTGCGGCCTTGTCAGTCTCCATGTCGCACAAAGGGTCATCTTCTTTTACATGATCCCCTTCATTGACATGCCACGCCAGAAGTTCTCCTTCCTGGATACCTTCACCCAGATCCGGCAGTTTGAACGCATACATAGGCACCTCCTGTCCATCTCGAAGATCAAAAATACAGAGTTTCCATAATGGCCTGGGAAATATCGGACACTGAGGGCAGATACACCTGCTCCCTGGCAAAAAGCGGCATCACCACATCCGCCATGGTCACCCGTTTCACCGGGGCCTCCAGATACATCAGGGCCTGGTCATTGATGACGGCGATAATCTCCGATGCCGGACCGAACGACTGCTGGGCCTCCTGCACCACCACACACCGGCCGGTTTTCCTGACGGAATCCGTTATGGTCTGTGAATCCATGGGGAGATGGAGAGCAGGTCGATAATCTCCGGGGAAAATTCGGTCTGTGACCGGACCTGTTCAACCGCCTTAAGCGTATCCCGCATCATGGCGCCCCAGGATATCAGGGTGATGTCTTTTCCCTGCTCCAGTATCCGGGCTTTTCCGATGGCAAATCTGCGGCCACTGCCTCCACGTTTTCCTTGAACGAGCGGTATGACCGTTTGGGTTCCATAAACACAACCGGGTCAGGATCCCGGATAGCGGCTTTGAGCAGAGCCCCGGCGTTGGCCGGAGAAGACGGGATCACTACCTTGACTCCGGCGGTGTGGGCCCAGTACACCTCCTTGCTTTCCGAATGGTGTTCCAGAGCCCGCACCCCGCCGCCATAAGGCATTCTCACCACCAGAGGCACGGTAAACCGTCCCCGGGAACGGGTGCGCATCCGGGAAGCATTGCCCTCCAACTGGTGCATCATCTGATAAGAGAACCCGGAAAACTGCATTTCCACCACCGGTTTGAGCCCGGCCATGGCCATGCCGATGGCGCTACCCAGGATCGCGGACTCGGCAATGGGGGTATCAACGACCCGTTTTCTGCCGTATTTGTCGTACAGCCCGTCCGTAACCCGGAACACCCCGCCGTTCACCCCAACGTCCTCTCCCAGGATTACCACGGTATCATCGGTCTCCATCATCTCATGCAGGGCTGCATTCAATGCCGTGACCATATTAATCTTCGCCATGGTCCCTCTCCTTTTCCAGTTTTGACAGAAACCTTTCCCGCTGGGCTTCGATCGACGGTTCCCTGGTACCGAACACATGATCAAAAGGCGCATCCGGTGCAAACGGTTTTTGAGATTCAAATGCCTTCACCGCGTCATCGATCTGCTGTTTGCAGTCCGCCTCAAGCTGATCCTGGTTTTTGTCATCCCAGATACCTTTGTCAGTCAGAAATTTTTTAAAACGGATCAGGGGATCCTTTGCTTCCCAGGCTGCCACCTCATCATCAGACCGGTATCGGGTGGGATCATCGGCAGTGGTGTGCATGAGCATACGGTAGGTCACCGCCTCGATCAGAGTGGGGCCTTCTCCCGCCCGGGCACGGTCCGCAGCCTCCCTGACCGCCTGGTAAACCGCCAGGGCGTCATTGCCGTCCACCTGGATTCCAAAAATGCCGTAAGCAATGGCTTTCTGGGCAATGGTCCGGGACTTTGTCTGAATTTTCAGCGGCGTGGAGATGGCATACTGGTTGTTCTGGCATAAAAAGATCACCGGTGCACTTAGTACCCCGGCAAAATTCAGGGCTTCGTGAAAATCCCCTTCCGAGGTGGCCCCATCCCCGAACATGGCCAGCACCACCGTGTCCTTTTCTCCCTTGTACCGGGAGGCATAAGCCAGTCCCACGGCCTGGGGTAGCTGAGATGCCAGTACGATGGATACCGGCAAGGTTCTTGGGGAGTCATCGTTGATATTGCCCTCTTCCCAGCCATTGAACAGCAGCATCGAGTTCTCAAGGGTCTCTCCCCGCATCAGCCTGGCCCCCAGTTCCCGGTAAGATCCCACAAACCAATCCGACTCTTTCAATGCCAGGATGGGGCACAGGAGGCTGCCTCCTGTCCCTTGTTCACCGGGATAGTTCCCAGCCCGCCCCTGGCGCTGAAGATTGAGCATCCGAGCATCCGCCATCCGGACAGGGTCATGGCGTGGTACAATTTTTTCAGGTTTTCATCACTCAGATCCGGGACCAGGTCCGAATCCACTTTCCCGGTTTCGTCCAGGATCTGCAGTTGTTGAACAGTGAATTCCTCCAAGGTTTTTATCGGCATTTTTTCCTCCTGTTTCCGGCAGCCACGGTGGGAACACAATCTATCCTGTGGTCCGGATCTTTGCAAATACCTCCGGGGTGGGTTTGGGAAGCCCCGCGATCTTCCAGGCCTTGACCGGGTCTGGAAACTGCTGGTAGTTGCAGTTTTGGACTGTCCCACATTTTACACACAGCCCTTAAATGGGAAATGCCTCAAACTTCTCATAGTAGTTGCGCATGAACTTCAGGATCTCCAACCGTTCCGTGCTCAACGGGCATTCGTCTTCTACGCCTTCTTTTCCGCCAGTACACAGGCGATCTCTTCGGTCCAGGATCTGAAATCCCTGAGATAGCCTTCCTCATCCAAATGCAAAGCCAAGTCTTGTCTGTTGATCATGGATAACCTCCCTGTTGAAAAATGTTGGCGCTGTTCTGATTTCTCTTATTAATGACCTTAAGCATCAAATCTGTTTTTGTAAATAGCTCAACTTGTAAGCCTATCATAACTTTTTTTTAATTGTTTGTGATTTATCCGCGCCCATTGCACAGGACTTCAGAATCTTTGATCATCTCCATTGCATTTGAAATAAAAAATTTTTATAACCCTGATTGATACCAGAAAACCACCGCTAACCCGTTCAACCAGGAAAGACGTCTCATGACCGACAACTACAAAAAATCGTTCAGGATAACCTGAAGACACTGTACGATTCTTTGCCAGAGATTCTGGAACGGCGCATGGCAGCCATCCGGGACGGGAATCGATTTCTGTTCCAGGCCTTTGGTGAACCCTGCGTCATCTCGCCGGACCGCATCACCCTGGGAGAAAAACCGCCCCTCCATCCTGGGAATTCTGATCTCTTTGTATGCCCTGCATGCCAGCACTGATATCTGCGTGTCCACGCCGTTCAAGGCTTTCAAGGAATTTGAAAACAGCATGCCCTATGCCGGGGCCTTTGCCACCCATACCGAACAGGTCCTGGTCCCTTATGTGCCTGACATCACCCGCCGCCTGGACCTTATTCACGGCACACTCAGGGGAGAACCGTCACCGCCCGGAACTGGGGGGGATGCATCCTTTGTGGTCTATCCCCTGCCTAAAATCGCGCTGTGCTATATTCTGTATGAACCGGACGACGATTTCCCGGCATCGGTCACCTGCCTGTATTCCTGCAATGCCGACCAGTTTATGCCCATGGACGGGCTGGCGGATGTGGGAGAATACACCTCAAAAAATCATCGAACTGATCACCTGATCCCATGGATATCGACTATGGGACGTTGCGGGCCCTGAGAAGGACCTATCCGGCCCGGAAACTGC
>LQAG01000269.1_pt1 | contig 18130 bp, 31 predicted proteins | sample 1535801 | NCBI WGS metagenome assembly LQAG01 (sample SAMN04331584, study PRJNA305678) | bioreactor metagenome | isolation source: bioreactor_3 inoculated with Wadden Sea sediment 1st replicate of a... | place: Germany:Bremen | reverse complement strand
TATCAATGCAGAAAAACGACCGAGAAAGCGGTTAATCGGGTGGTTTCTCTTCAGGCTTTTGATGACTGCGGGCTTGCGCAAGCCCAGTTTTTCAGCTCTTCAATGATTCTGGGATCTGCGCCATGGCGCAAGCCCTGCCTGAAGGAGTCGATCGCCTTACTTTTATCGTCGGTCATCAGCAGGATGCGTCCAAGAATCAGGTAGTGAAGGGGATTCCCGGGTTCGCGCTAATGGAATCGCGACACATTTTGCCGCAGAGCGTGTCCGTCCCTGGCCTTTTGCCAGGCAGTACGCCAGATAGGTTCTGACTTCAGGTGTCTTGCGCTGTTCTGCAACTTGCCCCAGAAAAACCTGGGCGGAATGGATATAGCCTTTTTCAGCCGCTTCAACCCCTTTTTTAGCAGCTCTTCGATCTGGTCTGGACTCATGTCTATCTTATTACCTTGTCCCTGTTTAAATTTGTGCATATGTTAACGGTATTGAAACCGTCTTTCTATCAAAACATTTAACTCTAGTTGAATCTGGTTGTGCTGTCCAGATTATAGATCTTTTTTGACATTATTGAGAGAACAGCTAGACTTTGAGGATAAATTTGTCACGTCCTGGAGGTGATTTGATGAAAACAGTCAAGGATATTTTGCAGGTGAAGGGAAGCGATGTCGCAACGGTCGGGCCGGACGATAGCGTTTATCACGCATTGACTCTGTTGGCGGAGAAGGATATCGGAGCGTTGGTTGTCGTCAACGAGTCTGGAGATCCAGTGGGGCTTATGACCGAGAGAGACTATGCCCGCAAAGTTTTTCTGAAAGGGATGTCATCGCCCAAAACACGGGTCAGGGAAATTATGGCAGACAAAGTCTGTTACACCGATCCGCAGCGTTCTGTCGAGGAGTGTCTCGCCTTGGTTACTGAGACGCGTTGTCGTCATCTCCCCGTCATTGAGGAGAACAAACTGGTCGGTCTGGTGTCGATCGGAGACCTGGTTAAAGCGACGATTGAAGAGAAAGAATTTTTAATTAATCAGCTGACCCATTATATCAAGTCCGGTTAGGATGCTCAGGTCAGCAATTCTGGCCAGGAGTTCTCAATTTCTGCTTCTATGGCAGCAGCGACCTGTTCGGCACTGAGGTTGTCGCACTGAATTTTAAGGTCGCACGTCTTTTCGTACAGAGGGGTGCGCTCAAGGTAGAGGTCTGTAAAGGTTTGATCCTTGGCCATGACCAGACCACGTTGCCCCATGTCGGCAATCCGATTTTTCAGCTCTTCAAAACCCACCTCCAGGTAGACTTGATAACCACTTTTACCCAGAGAGGAAAGACCCTCCCGGGAGTAAACGACCGAACCTCCGGTTGCGATAACGCAGCGTTCCATGTTCAGGGCCAGTAACGCCTGTTCTTCGGCATAGCGGAAATAGTCGAGGCCGTGTCTGTCTATGGTTTGTTGCAGGCGACACTTTTCTCGTGCCTGTATGATGAGGTCGGTATCGATAAAATCAAACCCGATCCTTTTTGCCAGGATAACGCCAACTGTGCTTTTTCCTGCTCCGGGCATTCCTATCAGGATAATATTACTGTCTTCCATTTGATAACCTCCATCTCGGATTCTAGCATCGAACTTTCCGGCTTCATATGATAATGTCCTGACATCTTGATGTTTTACGTAAAAATAAGGAGATTTCAATAATGAAAGTACTGGCGATAAACGGTAGCGCCCGCGTTGATGGAAACACTGCCCTGATGATTAAAGCTGTTTTTGAGCCTCTGGAGCAGGAGGGGATCGAGACTGAAATGGTCCAGTTGGCCGGTCAGCCTCTCAGGGGCTGCCTGGCCTGCATGAAGTGTTGGGAAAATCAGGATGGCAAGTGTGTGATCAAGAATGATTCTCTCAATGAAATCGTTGAGAAATGGTTGCCGCCGACGCCATCATTCTGGGCTCTCCCACCTACTTTGCCGATATTACTGCAGAGATGAAAGCACTCATCGATCGAAGTGGAATGGTGACTCGTGCCAATGGCAACCTGTTGCAGCGTAAAATCGGTGCCGGGGTCGTTGCTGTCCGGCGCGGTGGATCGATGCATGCCCTGCAGTCATTGCAGAATTTATTTTTGATCAATGAAATGATTATTCCCGGCTCAAGTTACTGGAATATCGGTTACGGACGCAATATTGGTGAGGTCAGTGAGGATGAGGAGGGGATGCAGACAATGAAAAAGCTGGGTGAAAACATGGCCTGGTTGCTGAGGAAAATTGTCTCGTAAGCTTCCGTTTGAACGACCGGAAGCTTACGAGTCGCTTTATTTCTCTGAAAACTGCGCTGTCGATCCGACAGGTTATCCTGTCGGGTCGACAGCGTACTGTCGGCCATGCTGTTCCCACTCGCTGTCGGGGACAATGGCGATTTTGCCGATGTAGTTACTGCTGCGGTTGACGAAGTAGTCTTCTGCTTTGTGTATGTCGGACAGTTTGAAGGTTCCGTGCAATACCGGTTTCAGATAACCGTCACGAATCCACCTGATTAGCTGTTCCGCTTCATCGCGGGTGCCGTGGGAAACGCCGAACAGCTGGATCTGGTACAGGTAAATACGGGTCCAGAGGATCTTTGTCGTGTTGCTCTCGCTGGCACCGGCAATCGACAGGCGGGGATAGGTTTTCGCTCTGTCATACGCTCGGTCAGGACTCCGATCAGCTCGTTGGTGACCTCCCCACCGACCAAGTCCATGACGGCATCGATGATTTTGCCTCCCGTCGCCTCACGAACCGCCTCGACCCAATTATTGACCTTGGTTCGGTCAATGATGCTTTCCGCACCCATGTCGATCAAGGCCTGGGCCTTGCCGGGACTGGTGACCGCGTGGGGGATGGCTCCGACAACTCGGCAGAGTTGGATCAGGGCAGTACCGACTCCACCGCTGGCACCGGTGATCAGGATATGCTCCCCTTCATTGACCTGGGCAGCCGTCAACATGTGATAAGCGGTCTGGTAAGAACACATGCCAAGGGCGGAGAGTTCGGCATCGGACAGTTCAGGATTGTTAATATGGTGAAACTGACGCGAAGGTACGGCAACGTACTCAGCGTAACCACCATCACGGCCGTGGCCGTAGTAGTCGGGCGTCAAATTAATGTCATCCCTGTCGTCCATGTAGATGTTGAAGTCAAGCAGGCCACGCTCCCCCACTCTGGTGGTGGGGACTCCGGAACCGACGGCAACAACGCGACCGACGACATCGGCGCCCTGTATGCGAGGGAAACTGAGTGTCGGGGTGCCACTGACCTGAAAGGAGGAAATATCGTCCTCTCGATCGGTCGGGTAGAGTCCCTCGCGAACCTTGCGGTCGGTGTTGTTTTTAGCGGTTGCCGTGACCTTGACCAGAACTTCTCCTTCACCTGGAGTCGGGACCTTGAGTCTTCACGATAGGCAATTTTATCGATGCCGCCATGGCCTGTCAGGCAGGCTCCTGTCATTGTGTTTGGAATCATGTGTTTCTCCCTGCTGTGCGTACGTCGCCTGTATTGTTTTTAATTATGACGATATTGGTTGTGATTATTTTATGAGGGGAAATCCCAATCTTCAACCATTATCTGCCGTGACAACGAAAAAACAGAAGATTTTCTCCATATGTTCATTTAGTGATCAAAAAGTAGATGATTTCTTCACTGTTTTAAACATTTTTGGACAATGATAAACTGCATGATATTAAAGCAGGTGAGCGGAGTGGGTGAACACTTTCATTGAACGTTATGGTTGAAAAGATAAAAAGAAGGGAAAAGGATAGAATAATGAGTGATATGAATACTGATGCCGGAATGCCGATTTATTTAACTCTTGAGCCAGGCGTCTATTTCCGCTGTACTTGCGGAAAATCGGGCAGTTTGCCCTTTTGTGATGGACACCATCAGGGGGGCGAACAGGTCCCGTTGCGATTTACTGTAAAAGAACGTGAAAAAGTTTATCTGTGCAGCTGTGGAAAGAGCAAAAATCAACCGCATTGTGATGGCAGTTGCGGTGTCGTTTTGCCCTGATATCCACCAGGGTTTAAGGGTGGTACACTGCTCTGCTTCGGTTCTGTCTTGTGATGGCTGGTAGCCTGCTCCGACTGATAGTCGGGCAGCTGTTTTGCAGGAGATCTTCCTGGCGGATGGACCACAGAGGGGGATCTGCTATAAACTTAATGGGGACAGCTTCTGATCGGTGTTCAGAAGTTGATAATCTGGCGAGAATGGTTTGACATAGATGTACAAAATAGTGACACATCCGGGCAGCGCCCATAAGGATGATTTTTTATCTGCAAGTGTTTTGCTGGCCACTCTGGGGTCTGCGGTTATTGAGCGCAGAGAGGCCCGCCGTGAAGATATCGATGATTCAGATACCTATGTGGTTGATGTCGGAATGGTTTATGATCCGCAGAATCATAATTTCGATCATCATCAGGATTCTTCTTTGCCCTGCGCTTTTCATCTGGTCATGAAGCATCTTGGTTACCATGATGCGGCCGAGGTTGTATTTGGTTGGTACAGCCATATGAGTATGATGGATGTTCGTGGCCCTATAAGACAGCGGAGCAGCTTGGTGTCGATACCAGTATTCTTTTGCGGCTTCCTCGCCGATTGACGGCTATATTCTGTCTTGCTTTTCGCGCCGGGACCGGATTGATGAAAGCAGTTTTCTCTATGGGCTGATGCAGGATTTAGGTCGCGATATGATCGCCATGATCGATCAGAAAATGACGCGACTGGAGCTGCTGAAGAAGGAAGTGAAGGTTTTACCGGTCCGCCAGTTCAAAACGATTTTCAGTCGGATTGACGATAATCCCAAACTTTCAATGGAGCTCTACCTGAATCACCTTGATGATCCTCGGGTGGTGATGAGTATTTCCCCTTCCATTCGGGGGACAGGTTGGGAATTGCTGCGGCTGGGCGACAACTTTATGGTCGACTTTCGAGCCCTTGAAGGCCGGGACGAGATCCGTTTTATCCATGGTAACGGTTTTGTTGCCAAGACCCATGATATGATCCCCATGGATGAGGTTGTAGCTTTGGCGTCGGCGGGCCATCAGTCCTGCGGCTTAGGTTGCTTGATTTCAGCCATGAACCAATAAAAAGCGAACATCAGGCCAGGAGTTTTGGCCAGGCTCTCATCTTGTAAGAAGCTTTTACATCGTGCGACTGAGACATATTCGAGGATGATCTCCTCGTTGTTGATGCCGCCGCCTGCGCCGACCTTCAGCGTTTCATCGATCTCAGCGTAATAGAGTGTCTGCCTGCAGCCGGCAACACCGACGTTGGTGTAGAAGGAGTTGATCTTTTTGATCTGATCCAGGGGAACCTTATAGCCGCACTCCTCCATTATCTCTTCCTGAGCAATCTGCTCGAGGGGGATCTCCTTGTCGATGATTCCGGCGCACAGTTCGTAAGTGCAGGTATGTTGAGGGTGGTGCAGGTGGACCGGGGGACGAAACTGTTTGACCAGTAAGAAAGCTTCTTTTTGCGTATGGTAGAGCAGGATTGAGACGGCATCATGACTTTTGACCGCCTCCCATGAGCGCTGTCTGCCATTCTGAGAATAGGTCAGACGCACCGGTTTGACAAAGTGATTGTCAGTGAGCTGGGTCACGCTAAAGTCAGTTATTTTGAAAGACATAGGAGCCTCGGGATTTCAGGTTGAGCACAAGAGAAAGCGCCCTTCGGCTGAGCGGGAAGGGCGCTTTGTTTCGGTTGCTCTGCTGCCGTACCGGGTTAGTTGTCAGAAACTTTCAGGACAATTTTGCCAAAATGCTTGTCTTCTTCCATCATGGTGTGTGCGGCAACCACCTGATCCAGGGGGAAGACTTTTTCAATGATTGGAACGATCTCCCGACGGGCAAAAGCCGGCAATGCCCGTTTCGTGAACTCGGCGATGATTTCACCTTTTTCGACGACAGGGCGGCTGCGCAGGACGGAGCCGATAATCTGCTGGCGTTTGACCATCATCAGGGCCAGATTCAGTTCAGCCTTAATGCCGCTGATAATACCGATAATCACCAGTTTCCCCTTGTAGGCGAGGGAGTTCATGTTGGGCTTGAGGTATTTTGCTCCGACATGATCGAGAATGACATCGACACCTTTTTGCCGGTAAAGGTCTTGACCGTATCGGTGAAGTCGGGGTTTCGGTGAAATCAATCACCAGATCAACGCCCAGCTCCTTGACCCTTTCAATTTTGCTCGGATGGGCGGTGACGATCAGTTTCGCCTTTGGTGTTAGTGCTTTGGCCAGTTGAATTGCCGCCGTATTGACTCCGCCGCCGCCGCCGTGCAGCAGTGCGGTCTGACCATCCTGCAAGCCACCGATCATGAAGACATTGAGGAAGGCAGTGATATAGCTTTCGTTGACACAGGCTGCTTCTTCAAAGCTCATACTGTCGGGAATCGGCATCAGGTGATTATCGTAGGCAACTGCGTATTCAGCATAGCCGCCACCACCGACCAGTGCCATGACACGATCGCCGATACTCCAATTTGTGACATCGCTGCCGATCTCTTCAATTGTGCCGGCCACTTCAAGGCCGAGGATCTCAGAGTCTCCGGGGGGGCCGGGTAGTTGCCCACGCGTTGTACCAGGTCGGGGCGGTTGACGCTGGTTGCGATAACCTTGATCAGAACTTCATTGGCTTTGGGGGTCGGACGGTCGATTTCTCCGATGTTCATAACGCTCGGAGCACCGAATTCTTCGATCAGGACAGCCTTCATTCTTTTTCTCCTTTAGTATTTAACCTCATTGAAATCATCAATTATCTGAACAGGTTTTTTTGATTGAATTGTCATGGGTTGTTTCATTCAGTTCGGATATCTGAAGTTTGCAGATACCATTTTGCCGCTAGGGCGATTATAGTCGGAATGCCGCAAGGATACAAACGCGATATCAACATTATTTGAAGGCTGAATAAGATAAAATAAATGTAATAATATTGACGCAATAAGTGTATAATAAGAGGTTCAACTGAAAACCTTGTTGCCGGCTGGAGGATCGGGCCGCATGTGAAGGGTTGATAACAGGTGTGGTTGCCGTGCATATCGATGTTCAAAGAGCTCTGAATTACCTGCTGATGGTTTTGGCGATTAGCGGCGGAATTGCCTTCGGGGCCCTGGCTGGTCGCTTGCTTGACCTTTCTCTGGAGGGTGAGTCCCCGGTATTGTCCCTGCCGCTGAAGCGACAGTCCTCTGTGCGCCCCCTGCAGGAACAGGATTTTCAGATTATTCTCAGTCGTAATCTGTTCAATTCTGCAGCCGCAGGTGATGGTGTTGAACAAGTTGATCTGTCAACGGCGGCGTTGACACAATCGGTCGATATTAAAACCGCAGCGAATCTCGTCGACCTGTCCCTGGTCGGCACCGTCGTTGCCGGTTCAGAATCTTTAGCCTTGATTCGTAACGGTCAAAAGACGGGTATTTACAGGCTGGGCGATGAAATTTCACCACGGGTCAAGCTTGAACAGGTCAAGCGCAAGATGGTCATCATTGTCGATCACGGCAATGAGCGTGAATTGCCGCTGCTGGAGCAAAAAGGTCCCCGCCCGCAGCTGATTGACAAGGCAAGAACGAACGGCAGCAGCCAGAATGATGGCATTGTTGCATTGAATGACGGGCGCTGGCAGATTTCTCGTGCGGTTGCCAACCAGGCTCGCGCCAACCTGAATTCATTGCTGCAGACCGCACGGGTTGTGCCGGAGATCAAAAACGGCCAGACCATTGGGTTTAAGCTGGTCGAGCTGCAACGTGGGTCGTTGCTGGAAAAAAATCGGTCTTCAGGTCGGTGATTTGATTGTTGAAATTAATCAGGTCGAACTGAACAGCCCGGAAAAGGCCCTGCAGATTTTTCAACAGGTCCGTGAAGCTAACAATATCTCGCTCGGTCTGATGCGCAATGGCCAACCGAGGACCTTTGAGTATCGTTTCGAATAGGAGAGGATCGTGATAATTCATTACGGCCGATTCATTATTGCGGCACTGGTTTTCCTGTCTGTCAGCCTGACGGTTCAACCTGTTGCAGCTGCAGAAAAAGGCTTGCCGGATAACCTTGAGGTGACACTGGATTTCCAGAATGTCGAGCTCATCGACATGATCGATACCATCAGTGAGCTGACCGGCAAGAATTTTGTTTATGACGAATCGGTGCGAGGGAAGGTCAGTGTCGTTTCGCCGCGACCGGTTTCGGTTGCCGAAGCTTACCGCCTGTTTACCACTGTTCTTAAGGTCAAGGGGTTTACCATTGTCCCTTCAGGTAAGATTAATAAAATCATTTCTATCCGCAGTGCCAAAGAGGAGAACCTGCCGGTCAGTGATGGTCGTAATATGGGGAGCAGTTTGTCTCTCATCTCGTTGAATTGAAAAACCTTGATGCGACCGTTGTTGTCGATACGATTCTGCGACCGTTAATGCCCAAAACCAGTCACGTCGTCGCTTATGCGCCCACCAATACGATTGTCATGACGGATAGTGCGGCCAATATTAAACGGCTGACTAAAATCCTGACCGAACTGGACCATTCCTGGGATGGCGAGCAGATGGAGATTGTCCCGTTGAAGTTTGCCCAGGCGGAGGAAACTGCAGAATTGGTCCAGCAGATTCTTGAAAGTCGCTCGGCCAAACAGGTGAGGAATGCCAAGGCGGGTACTGTGGTTGGCAAAAGGGCCGGTGGGCAGGTGATCCCTTATGAACGGACCAACAAACTGATGATTTAGGCGGGCAACCTTTCATCAGCGAAGCCAGGAGCCTGATCGGTAGAATTGACGAAAAAGCGGATGCCAACCGCTCCGGAGTGTATGTCTACTATCTGGAGCATGCCGAAGCGGAAGGGCTGTCGGAAACCCTTAACCGGATCATCTCCGGGACCAAGAAAAGCGCTGCGGTCAAGCCGGAAGATAAGGATAAGCCTGTCTTTGGAGACGTGATTGTGACGGCCGACAAGCCGACTAACGCCTTGATCGTCAACGCAACGTCCAAAGATTACGATAATGTCCAGGGTCTGATCCGCCAGTTGGATATTAAGCGCAAGCAGGTTTTTGTTGAAGCTCTGATTCTTGAATTGTCGATGGATGCTCTGCTCGAGCTGGGGGTCTCCTGGCAGGGAGCTGTTGAAACGGGGAGCGATAGCATTATCATTGGGTCAACCAATACGCAGGAGGGTGGGTTCAAGTCTCTGGGAGAAACGGATGGCACCCCGAATGTTTTGACTCAGGCGGTCAACGGGATTATGCTGGGCGGCTTATTTAACCCGATCACAACGACGATCAATGGTAAAACCGTGACGATTCCTGCATTGTCCGCATTGATCAATTTGTCGGAAACCGATAAGGATATCAATGTTCTGTCGGCTCCTCGACTGCTGACTTCCGACAATGAGGAAGCTGAAATCGTGGTCGGCAAGAATGTCCCGATAATCACCTCAAAGTCAAAAGATAATGACGGCAATCCAATCAATTCGGTTGAGCGCCAGGACGCTGCTCTGACATTACGCTTTACGCCGCAGATCACCGAAGGGGATCTGGTACGGCTGAAAATCTATCAGGAAATAAGCGATGTGACTGAATCTGTAGGCGATGTTAACGATGTCGGCCCGACCTTTACCAAAGATTACTGCGCAACTCCATTGTCGCCCAGGATGGTAAGACCGTTGTCCTGGGAGGTCTGTTTCAGACCGATATCACCAACTCGGTCACCAAGGTTCCTCTGCTCGGAGATATCCCTTTTCTTGGCCGTCTCTTCAAACGCACCAAGGATGTTGAAAACAAGACCAGCCTGTTGATTTTTATTACCCCGAGAGTGATTCGAAACAGCGCCGATCTGGATCGGGTCACACGTGAAAACCGCGCCAGCCTTGATATCTTTCAAGGCAAGGATGGAACCGACAAAATTTTTGAGCTGAATCAGGCCAAGCCTGAACCGATCGACGGCAGCGAAGAAGAGGCAAAGGCCGATAATGCGACCGATCAAGTGGCGTCAACTGGGTGATATCCTGATACGGGACAAAGGCGTCTCAGAAGAGGTTGTGCGTCAAGCATTGAGAGAGCAGGAAGACAATCCCCGCCTGTTGGGAGAGATTCTGCGTGGAAAGGGTGAAACCAGTGAGGCTGTGCTGGCAGAAGCGCTGGCGATTCAAAGCGGCATGGAATATGTGGCTGAACCGAAAGTCAAAACCAGCGCTTTACATCTGTTAACCACGATTCCGATCAGCTATGCCAAAGAAAATCTGGCTGTCCCGTTGGAAATTGATGGTCAGACGATCCGGCTGGCGGTGGCCGATCCCGGCAATAATCGTATTCTTAACGACCTTTCGGTGATGACCGGTTGTCGCATCATCCCCTGTCTGGCTGAGTCTGACCGCTTGATCAATGCCATTAATCAGGGCTATGAAACCTTGAGCGGCGGAGGAGATAACTCGATTTCGGATATTGGTCAGGAGAATCTGGACGAGACCGTTCAGATAGAAGATCTGCTTGATACCAGTGACGAGGCTCCGATTATTCGTTTCGTCAATGGTCTGCTGACTCAAGCGTATCGTCAGCGGGCCAGTGATATCCATATTGAGCCGTTTGAGTTTGAGTCTATTGTGCGTTATCGGGTGGATGGCGTCCTGTTTGAGGTGCAGCGCCCGCCGCATAAAGCCCTGGCAAATATCGTGTCGCGCTTGAAAATTATGGCCAATCTTGACATCGCAGAGAAGCGTCTGCCCCAGGACGGCCGTTTTTCTGTCCGGATCGCGGGTAAAGAAGCGGATATTCGCGTTTCAACTTTGCCGACCGCCTATGGTGAGCGGGTTGTTCTGCGGCTGCTTGATAAAAGTTCAGGCCTGCTCGGACTTAAAGATATTGGTATCGATGAGACCCTGCTGCCGCAGATCGAACATATGATTCGCAAAAGTCACGGAATCATTCTTGTAACCGGACCGACCGGTGCTGGTAAAACGACGACGCTTTACTCAGCGCTATCGACCATCAATTCACGTGAGCAGAATATTATCACGGTTGAAGACCCGATTGAGTATCAGCTGCCAGGGGTTGGCCAGATTCAGGTCAATGCGAAGATTGATCTGACTTTCGCCCAGGGGTTACGGTCGATCCTGCGCCAGGATCCCGACATTATTATGGTTGGAGAAATCCGCGACAGTGAAACAGCCAAAATTGCTGTGCAGGCCGCTTTGACGGGACACCTTGTCTTTTCAACTCTGCATACGAACGATTCGGCCGGAGCTCTGGCCCGACTGGTCGAAATGGGGTCGAACCATTTCTGGCGGCATCGGCATTAGTTGGAGTGCTGGCTCAGCGCTTGGTGCGCCGGGTCTGTCCCACTGCCGAGTCAGTTATCGACCTGAACCACAATTGCTCGAACAGCTGTTTGAAGGTGAAAGGATACCGGCGGATGCGACCTTCTATCGGGGCGGGGCTGCAGTCACTGCATGCAGATCGGATACCTGGGACGGACCGGAGTATACGAACTTCTTGAAGTCACCGATCCGATCCGGCAACTGGTTACCAGAAATGCCGATGCTGCAACAATCCGTCAACAGGCTCAGCAGATGGGCATGCAGCCTCTACGGCGGGCCGGATTAATGAAGGTGTTAAATGGGGAAACTACGGTCGAGGAAATTCTCAGAGTAACCCAGGAGGAGGTCTAGACAGTGGCGCTTTACGAATATAGCGCTTACGACCGGCAGGGCAGGAAAAAGCGCGGAGTCGTCGAAGCCCTGAGTCAGAAAGCCGCCAGCCGTAAGCTTAAAGGGCAGGGTCTGTTTCCGACCCGTCTGGCGGCAACCCGTACAACTCTCGGTCCCGCCCAGCGAACGTTTTCCGCCGCGTCCAGTGCTATCCAGCTTGGTGTCGCCACCCGGCAGCTGGCAACGGTTCTGGCGGCCGGGATGCCGCTTGATGAGGCCTTGGCTACAATTGCTGAACAACAGACCAAAGGTGAGCTGGGAGCGGTCTTTACCCGGGTGCGCGATGATGTCCTTCAGGGGAGCGCTTTTCATGCCGCCTTACAGGGTCATGTTAAAATCTTTCCGGCCCTGTATACCAATATGGTTCAGGTCGGAGAAGCCAGCGGAACTTTGGATCAAGTGTTGTTGCAGCTGGCCGATTATATGGACGAACAGGCTCGATTCAATGCCAGATGAAACGGCATTGACCTATCCGATCCTGATGTTCCTGGTCGGTAGCGGAGTCCTGGTGTTCCTGATGAGTTTCGTCGTTCCAAAAGTTACGCGCATGCTGGAAGATCTGGAACAGGCCCTACCTTTACCGACGTTGGTGCTGATGTCGATCAGTGGGGTTTTAGCGCATTATTGGTGGCTGTTGTTGCTCCTGACTCTTCTGGTGGTATGGGGCTGCGCCGTCTTTCATTAACAGCCAGAGGGCGTTACTGGTTTGACCAGAATAAATACCGATTGCCGCTGGTTGGACCTCTGGCGCTGCAGAACGCCACGGCGCGTTTTGCCCGCACAACGGCAACCCTGCTGCACAGTGGCGTTCCCCTGCTGACGACACTGGAGATCGTGCAGAATCTACTGGGGAATAACTATCTCCAGCGGGCTTTGGAAACAGTGCGTGAAAAGGTTACAGAAGGAGCTGGATTGTCTGAGCCGCTTTATGATAGCGGGGTTTTCCCGACCATGCTGCCACAGATGGCGGCCGTTGGCGAGCGTAGCGGGGAGCTGGAAGGAATGCTATTCAAGGTGGCTGAAATTTATGAACATCAGGTGCAGTCGCGGTTGAGCAGTCTGATGGCTCTGATTGAACCTCTGATGATCCTGGTTATGGGTGCTGCTGTCGGTTTTATTGTCCTGGCGGTGTTGCTGCCTGTTTTTCAGGCCAGTCAGGGAATGGGATAAATAAAGGAGAGACGTATGAAATATTTGAAACGCAATCAGTTGGGATTCACCCTGATCGAAATTATGGTTGTAGTTGTTATTCTTGGAATTCTGGCCGGTATTGTCGTGCCTCGATTACTTGACGAGCCTGAAAAGGCCAGACGAACAACGGCTGCAACCCAGATCCGTAGCCTCGAAGAGGCTCTTGGACTTTTCAAGTTGGACAATGGTTTTTTTCCATCGACCGAACAAGGGCTGGATGCGTTGGTTGAAAACCGAGTGTGGGACGCGAAGCCAGACGTTACAAGGAGGGTGGTTACATCAAGAAGATTCCTCTTGACCCCTGGGGGCAGCCTTATCTCTATCTTTCTCCCGGTGTTCATGGTGATTACGACCTGTTTTCATATGGTCCTGACGGTGAATCTGGTGGAGAAGGCGAGGATGCTGACATTTCCAACTGGAATCTTGATTAGGGGGCGAACTGGCTTCACTCTGGTTGAATTGCTGGTCGTGATTGTTGTTCTGGGGTTGGTCAGTACGCTGAGTTTGCCGCTGTTGGCAGACCGGGGCGCTGGTGCAGAAAAACAAAAACTGCGTCGCATTGCGGGAACTGTCAAGCAATTGTACAACGAGGCGACCCTGACGCGTGATGCCTATCAGCTCACTTTTGATTTTGAGCGTAACAGTATCGAAGCCTACCGGCTCCGCTCTGATGACCAGAGTGTTGAGAGGGAGCCTTACGGAAGGCGGTTGGATATGACACCGCTGCATATCCGTCAGGTTGATATCAAGGGCCAGGGCAGCTTTCGCAGCGGACGTGTCTCGATCAAAGTTTATCCTCTGGGGTGGATGGATGCGACGCTGGTTGTTCTGGAAAGGGGCAGTGGTGGTGACATTCAGCTCGCCTTTCACCATTAACGGGAACGACGACGATCAATGAAGAACGTACGCGCCTGTAATGACGGTTTCACTCTGCTTGAAGTCATGATTGCCCTGGCGATTATTGCGACGGCGTTGGTGACTCTGCTCAGTTTGTCGCAGCGTTCCATCATGGTTCAGGACAAAATTCAGCACCTGACCCGGGCAACTCTGCTGGCACAGGAATTGATGAATGAACAGGAAGCGGTGGGCCCGCGGAGCCTGTCCGAATTGAATTTCAAAGAAGATGTCTTCCCCGAACCGTTTGAGGATTTTCGTTGGGAAGTCAGTTACCAGGACACGTTGATCTCCCAAGTTAAGCAGGTCACGGTCAGGGTGATCTGGGGAAGAGTGGACAGGAATGAGGAGGTTCGGCTGGTTTCATTTGTCCCGGTGAGGGAGGGCTGATGGTGAAATCTTCGGCCGGTTTCACTTTGATTGAAGTCTTGCTGGCTATCCTGATTGGTGGGCTTGTACTGACCAGCATTTACGGTATTTTCAGTTCCGTCAGCAGCGTCAGTCAGCGGCTCGAACAAGAGGGAGAACAGTATCATAAGGTGCGAATTCTGTTTGACCGTCTCGGTGGAGAGTTAGGGAGTTTACGGCTGGGGAGTATTGGCGCTGAGGCTGTGCTTCAGGCAGGAACAACAGACGAAGGCTATCTCTTCCTGGAATTCAACACAGAACTTGTCTCTCCCCGGCTGGAACGTTACGGCGGCATTTCGCGGGTGCATTATGAACTGCGGGACGAGGGGGAGCGTTCCACGCTTTATCGGAGTGAACGATTGCTGCTTGCCGATCTGGCTGAGGAGGAGGCTTTGCCGTTTGTTGATGGAATAGCGAATTTCAAATTGCGCTATTACAGCAAGGGTCGCTGGTTGGATCAGTGGTTGGGGCAGTCTCCGCCCCAAATGATTGAAGTTTTTTTCGAACTGGACAGTGAAGGTCTGCCGATCCCGTTTCGCAGCAGTTTTGTCCTGCCGGCGGTGAAGGGTGAATCCTATGGGGAACCAGAGAGGGATGGCGCTGCTGCTGGTGCTGATTGTGGTCGCACTGCTCAGCTCCATGCTGATCGAGTTTTCATTTTCGAGTCTGGTTGATCTCCGCGCTACGGAAACTTTTCGTGATCGGACCAAGGCCTATTACCTGGCCCGGGGCGGGATTGAAGCGGCCCGGATGATTCTCCTGGAGGATAGCAATGATTTTGATCATCCGTCTGAATTCTGGGGGGATGATCTGGTCAACATACCGGCTGGCGATGGAGATGTCAGTATCCGGATCAATGATATGAGCGGTCGCTTTAATATCAACTTCGTTGCCGACACGCGTGGCAACAGGTTACCCGGCTATCACCGTTTTAAGGTGTTGTGTGAAGAACTTCTGGGTCTGGACTCGGTTCAGTCCGGGGAACTGGCCGATTCTCTGGTTTACTGGATGAACGCCGATAAGACCGTGACGACGCCCGACGACCTCTATTATGCCGGCCTGGAACCGCCCTATAGCAGACGGGGAGGACGCCTGGTCAGCCTTGATGAATTGCAGATGATCAGAGGGTTTACACCGCAGTATTACCAACGGCTTAAGCCTTACTTACGCGTTGTCGGCCGCGAACCTCTTAATGTCAACAGTGCCGCTGCCGTTGTGCTCTATTCCTGGCAGTTTTCCGCTGCTGAAGGAAATGTTGCGATCCTGCTTGATCGACAGGACCTGGATGCCATCGTCGAGTATCGGCGACAGTCGCCCTATCGTGAGCTGAAGGATGTTGGTTTGGCGGAAGGGGTCGGTGAGCGTTGGTCTGGAGCTTGGCTGAACGGCTCTGTTGTGGTAACGGGGGAAATCTATCGGCTGGAAAGCAGAGGCAGGGTTAACCAGGGCAGCCGATTAGCAACAGCGGTCCTACGCAAGCAGGGCAATGAACTCTTGACGTTCAAGGTGGAATAATTCTATGGCAAAGCGTTTTATCGGCATTGATCTGGAAGGGGCAGACGTCAGGGTCGCTGTGCTGACGGCAGGATCGGGTAAAATCGATGTTGTGCTGGATAAAAGGGAATACGATTCACCTGAAGGCGCTGCCGAGGCGATTAACGATATGCTGGGTGGCAAGGTGGCCCTGGGGGATCGGTTGATGACCGCGTTGCCTGTCGGGTCGGGCTGTTCCGGCGTATGCGTTTTCCTTTTCGGGAAAAAAATAAGATTGAAGCGGCCTTACCCCTCGAACTGTCGTCTCAATTACCGGTGGCGTTGTCCGAACATCTGATTTCTTTTCTTCCTCCCCGGGCACGTGAAAATGATTATGAAGTCGACGCGGTTGTTGTTAACAAGCTGGAAGTTGATGAGTTGCTCGATCATTTTCCCGATCGGGAGCAGAATCCGCGTCGCATAGATCTGTTTCCTTTTGCGCTGTTGCCAGTTCTGACAGAGCGGGATGGTATTCTGATTTATTGTCGTCGACTGGAAGTTGTTGTCGCACTTATCTACGAAAAAAGAATCTGGGATTACCGTCTGTTACCCGGAACCAGTGAGCTTGGGGATGAAGAGGTTTTTGATTTTATTTCCCACCAGGTGGGTCAGCTGGAAAATGCTATCGGGGTTGAGAATCTGCCGCTCTGGGTGATCGGTGCGGGAGTAACGGAACAGCTGCTGGTCATGCTCTACCAGACAGACAGGACAATGATCAGTCCAGCTGAAGAAATTTTTGGTGACGAGCTGAGCTGTGAAATGGCGCCTGCAGCGCTGCTGGCTCTGGTTGAAATGCGCAGCTCGAAAAAAGAGGAACAACTCAATTTTCGCCAAGATGAGTTTGCCGCCCGTGGTCAGCTCGAAATTTTTCGGGCCAAGTTGATTGTCGCTGCCTTGTTGTTTGTCCTCGTCCTGATCGGTAGTGCCCTGACCCTGCATCTGGGGTACCTGCAGAAAACGCGTAAGGAAAAAGCACTCAATCAACAGATGACAGATATCTTTCAGCAGGTGGTTCCAGCGGGAACCACCGTTGTTGATGTGCCGATGCAGTTGGAGGCACAGCTCGCTGATCTGCAGCAGCAGGTTCAACTTTTTGGTCTTGGTGGACAGGGTGCTGCGACCGTTCTGCAGGTTTTGTCCAGTGCCATCGCCAGGGATATCCGCGTTGACCTTGACGAGTTTAATTACAGTAACAAAGAGGTCCGTATTTCCGGTAACGCCGACTCCTTTGACGCTGTCAACCAGATCGCCGAAAAACTCGGTTTTGAACCGCTCTTCAGGCGGGTAGAGATTGCTGATGCCAAGCTTGCCGCCGATAGTAATCTGGTTAATTTTGAACTGCAGATCTCGCTTGTCGGGGGGGATGGCCAATGATGAAAAGGCTTAACCCACGTGAGAGAATGATGGTCAGTGCCGGAATCGTTGTTGTTTCCCTGGTGGCAGCCTGGTTTGTGCTTCTTGCTCCTTATTTCAGCACCATGAAGAGTCTCGATCGCAGGGTTGACGCACTTGAACGCAACGTCAAAGAGGCGGGGCTCATGCGGGACCAGATTCAGCAGCTGCGTGGACAGCTCGCTGCCGGTAACAGAGGTCAGGTCGGAAACAGGCCGCTTTTTTCACAGGTTGAAAGCTTGACGGAGCAGACGGGGGTGCGTGAACAATTGCTGTCAATGCGGCCGCAACCTGCCACGGTCCAGGGGGAGTTTCGCCAGCAATTGGTAGAAATCCGATTGGAAAGAATTTCTCTCGCCCAGCTGGTCAAACTGCTACACGCCGTTGAGTATCGTAGCGGTGGCATACAGGTTAAATCGATGCGGGTCAAGCCCCGTTTTGAAAATCGTTCCACCCTTGACGTCAACATGGTTCTGATGTCGTTGGAGAAGCCATGAACCGCTCCTTTTCTGATCTTTTCAGCCTGCGTAAATTAGCTGGAAATCGAAGATTGTTTCTGCTTTGTCTGGTCCTCTTCTGTTGTAGTGCTCTGCTCTCCTTCGGTTGGTTCTTTCCTGCTGACGTGGTACAGCGTCGGCTGGTCAAAGAAGCTGTTTCTCGGACGGGATTGCAGATGCAGGGGGAGAACGCATCCATGCTCTTTCCGCTCGGATTGAAATTTGATCTGTACCTGGAGCCGAATGTTGAACAGTTGGCGGATCTTTCCATCAAAGAGCTGGAAATCACTCCCGCGTGGGGAGCCTTGTTGACCGATAATCCGGCTGTTCAGCTGGATGGAAGACTCAATCAGGGCGATTTCAGTATCGTGGCTGACAGGAACGGCGCGATTGATCTTGAGCTCAATGGTGTCGATATGCTGCCGTTGCAAGGGGCTGCCAATGACTACGTGTTGTCAGGAAAACTGAGTGGGCGTTTGCTGGGGAGAGAACTGTCTGAAAATTTTCAGGGGCAAGGGGAGGTTTGA